>Ga0209596_1002014_pt1 | contig 16979 bp, 25 predicted proteins | sample M_130807_MF_Meta_FD_187314 | JGI IMG/M metagenome (GOLD analysis project Ga0209596, IMG submission 187314) | Freshwater microbial communities from Lake Montjoie, Canada to study carbon cycling - M_130807_MF_MetaG (SPAdes) (version 2) | ecosystem: Environmental > Aquatic > Freshwater > Lake...
AAACGTAACAGCACCTTTGGTCAGGGCCATGACCATATGTTCATGGGACACTGGCATCAGTATTTGCGTACAGGCAAGGTCACAATCAACGGAGCGTTAAAGGGTCTAGATGAGTATGCGTTCTTAGGTAACTTTGGTTATGAAGAACCTTCTCAAGCTTTCGCTATCATTACTCCAGAGCATGGAGTCACTATAGAGTCTGCTATCTACAGTCAAGACAGAAGACTGGAAGGCTGGTAATGGCATCTGCTAACACCAAGTTTATGTGTGCAGAACATGGGCTAGTAGCAACGACGTTTGCTAATGCGCGTGCCTACTGTATGAAATGTAAAGGTAAAGAAGTAGCACCAGCTGGTGTTACTGTCAAAGAACATATAGCGCGACTGCGCGAGATAGGACGTATCAAATGAGTTACAGAACATCCGTATGCTTAACCACTTTAATGCTTCTCACTACAGTCTTCTGTTGGTATGCAGTAGGTTATGACAACGGAGTTACAGACACCAAGAAGACAGTGTGTGAGGTTTCCAAGTGAGTGACTCCACACAAGAACTAGACCTGCTAGGAATGAACCTCAACATTGGAGAGTACGAAGCCAACAGAAGTAAGTTGACTGACCAGTGGGAAGCAATCTTTCTTGCTGTCATAGAGTCACACGAGAAACAACAACAGCACCAGCGTGTCGTTAGAGCGTTAGCGCGTGTCTGCCTAGTTATGTCTCTTGCAGCTTTCTTCTACTCTGTCTACATAGTGGTCTTTCCATCGTGAATCGCTGGGAACAAGGGCTAGATAGTGCTGTAGAATATATCTCTAGAGTCAGACAATGGGAAATAGATGACAGCAGTGGAACTAACACGCGTCTTATAGACACTGCTATAGGGTTTGTTAGCAGCCTCCACCAGCAAGAACACATAGACCTAGACGATGAACAGACAGCATGGGTCTTTCGTAGTACAGCTAACGTCTTCACACACTGGATGATACAGAACGTCATAGCATTAGAGCGTAAAGGTGTTGACTTTCCTGATGAGGCTCTAGCAAGAATGTTAGCTCCATTGAACTTTCTGGTTGCAGAATGTGTGGTACAATGGGCCACACATGGTGTTGCTACAGACTTAACTCCAGAAGACTTAGCGAAGGTGTGGAAACTTAATCCTTGGGAAGAACGCAACGACGATGAAGGAGACAGAGAAGATGGGTGAAATCATTATGCCAGACATCAGGGTAGTATCTGTTATCCACGACAACGACAACGACAGTCTACAGATTAGCTATGACAGTGATGAAGTAGGTGGATTGGAAGCTCTAGGTATTCTGGTTGCTGGAGCGTTCAAACATCTGGTACAAGTATCTGATGTTGACGTAAACATAGACGAAGAAGACGAAGACGATTATGAAGGAGACATCTAGTGGTTGCTAGGACTCTCTGTTGGTTCTCTGCTGGTGTTGCGTCAGCAGTCGCAGCTAAGTTAGCGATTGCAGCAGCAGAAGGAGAGATTGTAGTTGCATATACTAATCCCGGTAGTGAGCATCCAGACAATGAACGTTTCTTAAATGAGTGTGAAGACTGGTTAGGTCACAGCATAGTGCGTCTTAAATCTGAGAAGTATGAAGATACTTGGGATGTATGGGAGAAGAAGCAGTTTATTGTTTCTCCGTATGGCGCACCTTGCACAGTAGAGCTTAAGAAGAAGATGCGCTACGCATTTGAAAGACCAGATGACAGACAAGTGTTTGGATACACAGTAGAAGAAACGCATAGAGCTGACAGGTTCAGAGAACAAAATCCCGGAGTAGACCTTATAACTCCACTGATAGACAATGGACTTACTAAGAGCGATTGTCTAGCGATGGTAGACAGAGCAGGCATCAAGATTCCTGTAATGTATGAACTTGGTTATCAGAACAATAATTGCATAGGTTGTCCTAAAGGTGGGATGGGTTACTGGAATAAGATACGCAAAGACTTCCCGGATGTCTTTAACAGAATGGCTGCACTAGAAGAAAGTATAGGGGCAACAGTGCTGCGCGATAAAGGCAAACCCTTACCATTAAATATGTTAGACCCGGAACGTGGAAACCACAAGACAGAAGCATCGTTTGAATGTTCGTTGTTATGCACAATCGCAGAAGAGGAGTACCAGTGAACGCAGATAAGAAGATAGTAGTAACAGGAGGCAGTGGCTTTATAGGCTCACGCATCGTTCAAGCGTTACGCGCAGAACATTATACAGTACGCACTTTCGATAGGTCAGAATCAAACTACTTTGACATTACCAAGTATCGTGCGGTACGCAGTGCGCTAATAGGAGCAGACACGGTAATACATCTAGCAGGAGTCTTAGGTACTAGTGAACTGTTGGAGACTCCAGCACTAGCAGCAGAAGTAAACACCTACGGTACCGCTAACATCTTGCAAGCTTGTGAGCAGGAAGGAGTACGCTTCTTAGGTATCTCCATGCCAGACGCGTTCCTAGATACAAGCATATATACGATAACTAAGACTGCTGGAATCAACATGGCTAAAGCATTACAGAAAGCAAACGGACTACCAGTAGCCCATGTGCGCGCGTTCAATGCGTATGGTGAAGGACAGCATGTAGGTGGTAACAGTCCGCGTAAGATTATACCAGCGTTTGCTTGTGAGTCCTACCTAGATAAACCTATTACCATATGGGGAGATGGTGACCAAGGTGTTGACCTTATCTCTAGCAGGCAATTGGCAAACCTGTTTGTGAAAGTAGTGGAGCGTGGCAAGTTTGAAGGAGAGACTTACGATGGTGGGACAGGAGAAGAGTTCACTGTCCATGAAGTAGCCAACATGGTGACGGATGTAACAGGGTTAGGTGATTGGGGTAAGCGTTACCTTCCTATGCGTCGCGGTGAAACTCCTACGCGCATTGTTGCTACTGGTGAAGGATGGGACTCCATAGGTTGGCGCGCTAGCTTCCAGCCTCAAGCGTTCTATCATGCAGTCCATTCTTATGCTGCTGTAGTAGCAGGACGTAGAGAGGAGATATGGAAGTGGTTAGACGATACAGAGAAAGCATCGTTACCACGATGAAGAAGAACTGTATAGCAGTGGTCTCTGCAAACATGGGAGGCTACGACACTGTGAAGCCTGTACCACGTTATGAACCGGGGATAGATTACTTCTATATTAGTGACAGAGATGATGTGCTAACGGAAGCAGCGTTACAAGGTTGGATGCCATTGAAGTGTGACTGGTCTACTATTGAAGTACCAGCATGGGCAGAGCATGCGCCGGATAGGTATAGGGCTAAAGTAATTAAGTTAGCTCCTTGGGCTTTCCCACAAGAGAAGTATCGTCACTATCTATGGATAGACAGCAGCATTACCTTGTTAGACGGATGGTGGCAGTCAGCGTTAAACCATCTAGGCAGTCACGATATTTTGTTGCACTCCCATAGGAATCGTAACAGTGTGTATGAAGAAGCAGCTTTCAGTATGCGTATGCCCAAGTATGAAGAAGAACAAAACTCTTTAGCAAGCGCACTAGAACAAATGGCAACAGTGTTAACAATACCTTTAATCTCAGAACTGTATGAGACAGGCTTCATCTTGCGTAGGCATACTGCTAGACAGGATGACTTAGCGCGTATCTGGTGGCAAGCACAAGAAACTTATAGGACAACACAAGACCAAGTGACATTCTGTATCGCATTATGGGAAGCACAGATGGACGTTGCAGTATTCCCATTCACACTACCGAATGTAGGTAGACAGTCGCAGATATTAGCCTTAGACAATCATAAAGAAATGGCAAGGAATGGAACCGATAGTAACAAGAACAACATCACACTACGCGAAGAGCATAACCACACAAGTAAGGAAGGACTATAAGACAATGCAAGCAGAAGAGATATACAAGATAATAGGAGCAGCAGTAGACGGACTGTACATCTGTCCAGTGTGCAGTGAACGCAGTCTCCACTTTGTAGTATCAGAAGGAGGCATAGTCTTATTCACTTGCATTACAGGCTGTGACTATCGGAAGGTAAAAGCAGCATTGCGTGTCACCAGCTTTGCTGATGATGCTAGAGAAACAAGATGGACGAAAGACGGTAGCAAGAGTACAGGAAGTGAAGAGCATGGTTGGGTCATTGTTGACCCTACTGACCATCTTGCTTATGAAGAGCGAGAACGAGAAGCCAAATATAGTTATGAGAAGGATGCAGAATAATGGCAAACCAGAAACACAAAGAAGACGTACAAGTGTTACGCGAGACTGTCAAGATAGCAGAACATCTTATAGATGAGCTAGGCTGGTTATCTAACTATGCGATAGACCCCAAGCGTCCCAAAAAAGGTGGAGAGGGTACAGGTAGGAGTAAAGGTTCACACAGTGACCCGACTGCTGATGCTGCAACAGACCCTTATGCACAACGTGTGCGTAAACAATATGCCAACGCTAGAGAAGACATACAGAAAGCATTAGGACTATTACGCCATGCAGAGACTTCAGCACGTCTAGCAATGGGAGTAGGTAAACAGAATGAAGCCTACGATGTTATCAGCAGCAGTGATGACCTGTTACCTAAAGCAGAGCTACGTTCTCTATACGCACGCCAGCAGGCTAGACACCAGTCTGGTGGTGGATATGGTGAATCGTGAAGACCAAGACAACCTAGCGTTAATCGTAAGCGATAAGAACGCCACACCAGAAGCACAATCAGATGCAGGAGGAGAACTGTACAACAGTACTAAATCTTTAGCGTCTAGTTATGTGGCTAAGTATGGTGGCATCATCCAGCCTGATGAGATATGGGATACGTTCACAGACGTATTCTTAAAGTCATCTAGAGAATGGACAGGACAGGACAATGCAGGGTTCTATATGTTCCTGTCTCGCAGGTTCACTTCCAGACTTCGTGACATTGCAGACACGCTCCTACGCAAATATGGATTAGGAGAGTATACGAAAGAGCAGAAGCCTTCCACTATAACAAGGCACGAAGGTTTACAGATGTTACGTCAAGCAATCAGAGACAGTGTGCCACTGGTAGAACAGATATCTCCGTCAGCTGAAGATGACTACGATGCTGCTGTGAACAGTGATGCAGTGAACGCTATCGTTGCACTGCTCCCACGCAAAGACAGGCTAGTGCTTTCGTATGCTTATGGTATTGAAGGTAAAGAAGGTGACCCTTATGTGGAGAACCTCACTAAGCAAGAGTTTGTAGTAGGTGTTCTTGGTTATAGCGTGGACAGTGTACGCAACCTAGAACGCTGGACAGAGAAAGCAATCTTAACCATGCGTACCAAGCTCTTAGAGTATGAGCTTACAGGACAGGACTTTGGGTTCTACAATGAAGATTGAGTTCATTACAGATGACTGGTCACAACAGATACATGACGAGAATGGTCATGAAGAGATTGGTGGCGCAGGCTGGATACGCATGGACATGGTGCGCCTAGCGTTACAGAAACGTGGACACCAGTGCGTAATAGGTAGAGGAGTCATCACCTTTGATGGGATGCTTAGGTGTCAAGACAGAGAAACAATGGGAGTCAGCACAGAACGTCCTGACATTATCATTGTGCAACGTCTCATGGGAGAAGAAGTCTTACATGCTATGAAGCAATGCCAGATGAATGGTATAAAGATTATCCAAGACGTAGACGATGCACATTTCAACATTCCACCAGATAATGCAGCCTTCTGGGGTTCACATCCTAAGAACAATCCTAAAGCTAACAGGAGTATCTATGTAGATATCTTGAAGAAGAGTGACCATCTAGTTGTCTCTACTCCACTTCTGCTGAAGGAGTATGCGCTACGTTCTGGAAGACCCACAACACTGATACGCAATACCCTAGATATGTCTATGTGGCCTAAGCCAGACTTTGAAGCAATCCACAATAGGCTTCCTGTAACAGTAGGTTGGGTAGGCGCTACTCCTTGGAGAGTGCGTGACATCAAACTGTTGGCAGGCATCCTTGACCCTTGGGCTGAACGTACTGGTACGCACATCCACCATTCTGGAGCTATCAATGGAGGCTACCAGTTCAATGAACTTGCTGGACTCTCGGAACGTGTGAACTATACACAACAACCTATGAGCATTATGAAGACGTACCCTGCACTGTTCGAACCATTGCAGATAAGTCTTGTACCACTAACCATGTCACAGTTTAATGATGCTAAGTCATATTTGAAAGGTGGTCTAGAGTCTGTAGCATCAGGCTTACCTTACATTGCTAGCCCTACAGCAGAGTACAGATACTTGTATGAAGAGTATGGAGTAGGGAGGCTTGCGACTAAACCTAAAGAATGGTTCAGACATTTAGATGCACTGTTAGATAAGGAGACGCGCATTGAAGAAGCGGTACGTCAGTGGGAAGTGTTGCAGGATTATGGAAATATTAACAGGGCTGTTCTAGTGTATGAAGATATGTTAGAGCGTGTCGTCTCACAACAGAAAGTAGTGTAATGGTAGACACATGGTATAACCATCTAGGATTGTGTGCAGGTTACTCTGCATCCAACATAGAACTAGCAGGTAACATTGGCGCACAATGGTTACGCACAGCACCAGAGTATGGTTGGGGTATCAGTCCTAGCACAATCAAAACACAAACAGACGCGCTACGCGCTAAAGGCATGAAGCATCTAGCAGTAGTGCAATACAATGCTGGAGGAACAAAACCACACAGCTATGACAAAGTGCTAACTGACGCTACCGTTAGAGCAGCGTTCATAAAGTGGGTAGCCTCGTTAGCACCTTGTTGCGATGCTATAGAAATTGGGAATGAATGGAATCTGACTGCTGTCTTCTGGCAAGGTACCTACGATACTACTTGGAAGCAGCAAGCAAAGCTCATGTATGACATTGCTAGAGCCTGTAAGAAAGCTAACCCTAACATTTTGTTAGTGACAGCAGGCATGTCACCATACGGTAACGATGATGGAGGCACTGTAAAGAAGTGGCCCCAAGCGGCATTACCTTTGCTGTTAGCAGAGATAGATGGGCTTGCTAAACTTGGTGGACTGTCAGGGTTCTCTGCACTGTTTGCAGGAATCGGACAACATTTGTATGAGGCTAAATATAATCCTACATGGGGGCCAAACGTAGACCATCCCGGATGGTGGGCTGTTAAACAGAACAGACTAGTTTGGAGTCTTGTGTCCAAGTATGGTGTTCCTATCTGGAACACAGAGTTTGGTCAGAAGCGCATAGACTTTACTAGCGACACAGCAGCAGCTACACATATGGGACTCTACTTCCAAGAGTTCGAATCTCAGAAGAGTTTAGGTATCAACATTGCTATGCACATTGTGATATCTAAGACTGCGTTTGACGGGGACTGGACACTAGACCCTGCAACAAAGACGCGCATAAGACAACAGTCTGTAAAGTTCTGGTAACACAAAAAAACTCCCCCACCAAAAGGTGGGGGAGTTTTGCTTTCTACTCTGTAAAGAGTTCTTCAGTAGCTATCCTATCGTTAGGGTCTAACCCTACGACAGTCTCTAAGAGAGTTAAGTACTCTAGCAAGATGGGTTCTGTGCGCGTGATGACTTCGTTAGTCATGCAGGTTCCACAATGGTGACGTATCTCTACCATGTCTTGTTGTGTTTCAAAGTCTTCAACATGGATGTCATCTATGTTCAGGATTCTTGCAGCTTCTCCTACAGCAAGTGTCATCTCGTAATGAAACTTGTGCTTAGCTGTGCGGAGTAGTTCTGTGATGTCTCTATAGTCTTGGGTCATCTAATGTCTTTCTGGTAGTGGTCAAAGTTTATTGACCTATACCATAGCACATAGTGTCCCCTAGCGGTACAAGCCCATTCTAGGCTTTATAATAGAAAGGGGCAGTCTAGTACCGGACTGTTATAAACATCGCTGTATGGGCCATACAGGTACCTTAGAATGGATGCTAGGGAAACCCTAGAGGAGGCAACTTAGTAGGGGTACCATTCAAAGGAATGGCAGCACCAACCCAACCCAATACATGACCCTTCACATCACGAATAAGAACAGCATCTAAGCTCCACCAGCCTTGCTTGTTGTATCGGCAGATGATAGCAAATTCAGTTTCATTCTGAACAGCCTTAGCCCAAGTCTGTAGAAGTCTTTGACTGTCTATTGGGTCTACATTTCCCGGTACCCAAGGTTCACCGATTGTGTGCGCTAACCCTGTACCCTGAAGACTCATATAAGCCTCATTACACCATACAACTTTACCGTCAGCATCAGTCTCCCACATAGGACGCGACGATGCCCACTGCACACTACGCAAGCGTGTGTGGAAGTGTGGCCCAAGAGTACCCACATCAGTCTTCACTTCAAGCCTGCGTAGACGTAGACCCTTAGTACCAACAACAGCAGCGATAGTTGCAGGAACACCAGCAATCAATGCTACCAACAAAGTAACCCAAGCGTTCTCCACAACAATCCTTCCTACACATAACAAGAGACAGGGGAGAGTCACACGCGGGAGGCAATACGCTAGACTCTCTACCCTGTCTCTCTAGACAAACGCTACAGACTCAACAGCAACATAAGACTTCTTACCACCAGTAGAAGAAGAAGCCTGCCAACACAAATCTATCCTACCGTAAGTACCCTGCAACGAAGACACATCAACAGTCACAGTACTGTGCTGGTCTGTGATAGGCCCATTAAATCTGCCACTACCTAACAACACATAACTGCTAGCAGCAATCTGCGCGTCAGTATAGATACGCGGAGCTTCCTGATAGTACCGTATCTGATAGTCACAATACTCATGCAAGTCTTCAACAGTAACAACCAAATCGTAACTAAGGCTAGGCCCAAGCAACGTATTAGTGAACGTCCAATACATAGGAAACGAAGTAGTACCTATTGTTGTCTGTGCGCTAAGGAACCAAGGAATCTGAATACGAGAAGCAAGACTCCTAGAACGCTCCACACGCGACACACGCGCCTCTAAATCTTGCAGCCTGCTAGCCAACGTATCTGGAAGAAGATTATAAACATCCATACAAACTCCTCCTACTCATAGAGAACACTGTCAGCAACAGTCAACGTAACCACTTCAGTACCAGAAGCATCCACAGTAGTAGCCTTCTCCGTAATCCTCCAAGGAGTAGAAGCCAAATCTATAAAGCTCTCAGTAACAGCAATAGTAAACGTGTCACCAACATTATAAGACTGATACTCCCAAGCAGGATTATCCCCAAGAAGACTGACCTGTGGAATCACATGAACCTTAGACAATGCAGCAACAGCATCCTGTGCAAAGTTAGCGCACGACACAGGGTTAACAAGTTGTCTAGAGAACGCAGTCTGCAAGAACAAACCAGTAGGAACAACACTGGCACTACCACTAGGGGCCATGTCTCCTTCACCTTCACCAAGAACGCTAACTTGATTAGCCATGTTTATGGCATCGTAAGAAACATTCAACGATAAGACACCAGCAGTAAGGCTCAAAGGTTTAGCAAGAGTAGTACCGCGCCGATTGTTCACAAACTTCCACGCGCAAGACGGACGATTATTAGCAGTATCCCAAACAGGCTCAATCCAATAGTCAAGCGTCTGTATAGGAACATCATCTAGGGCAGACGTAGCAAACATACCACTGCATACTTCTTGAATCATTGTGCCAATGTTCGTGACATCGCTAGCAAGTACAGCTCCAACAGGAGTCCAACCAACACCACCATTCAATGCAGAGATAATCCATGCAGTGGTGTCTATGTTGGGGACATTAGAGCGTGGAGGGTAAGGGTAACCCCATGCTGGTATTCCCGGCATCTCTTCATGTGCGACGCGCAACAGATACCACATCGTCAAAGTTACATCTGCTCCAGCAGTACCAGCAGAGAACTGTCCAGTATCAAAGTTGCTAGTAAGAATACGATGACTGTAATAAGACAGCCAACCTTCACCACCCAATGTTATGGACTGTGCAACAAGGTCTACATCTAGTGTCCACAACAAGCCTCCCCATACAAGCACTCCGTCACGCTCTACCCATAGAGCAGTGCTACCGGGTGTCACATGAGAAGCTGGAAGTATGGTGCTGTCTAACAGTGGGACTGTGATGCTGATACTTCCAGCAGCATTGAGAACGTCTGAGAAGTCTAGAGTAGAGAAGGGTATCTCTCCATATAGGTCAAAGTTTGTAGGGTTGCTAGCAAATATCCTATAGGTTGGCATATTATTTTCTCCCAATATCCTAGGCTGCTGCTAGGTTTTCTAGACTTTCTAAAGAAATCTGTAAAACAATGCTTGACATCCCATACGGATACTGTATTGTACATCCCATCAGGAGGAACAAGCCTCCACTAACGAAAGGGTCACCAGATGATGTTCCACGAAAAAGTAAAAGCACTAGCACTAGAAGCTCACAAGAATATGCACACAACAACAGACGACAGACTGCGTGACTACTACTCTGGACAAGTAGGCGCATACCTTGCAACAGTGACAATGGCAACAGGAGAGACAGCATTTGAATTACTTCAGGAACTTGTTAACAATCACCACGCAAGCCTGAACGCCTAGTACCAAGTAAGACTCTTGTTGCAATCGCAGCAAGAGACACCAGCCCAGAAAGGAACACCATGAAGACAGTCACAGAAATCAAAGTAAGGAACATCAAAGTAGGTGACATCATTGAAGAGACCACAACAGAGACTTACTACAATATCTTCTTCGGTGGAGGAGGAGAGACACGCACAGTCACAGAGACACACCGTTACTATGTTCAAGGAAAGATACAAAGCCCAAACAATATGCACGCAAGCATGATACAGCTAGCACGCATCCGTAAAGACGGAAGCATAAACCTACACAGGAACACCTTGACCAAAAATAGTAAAGGCGCAACATACGCTAGGCACTGGATGAAGTCTAAGACAGTTACACTAATCAGCAGAAAGGAAGTCAACTAATGACACGGGACAGATACTTTCTTAGAGACCTACTGTTTGGAATCTTCGTATTCTTCATAGCTCCAGTAATAGTTCCAGCAATCGCAGACTGGATATTTGGATGAGATACGACACAGTAAACGGATTGCAGAATGAGAACGCAGTCATCAGAGCAGAGCTAATTAAAACAAACGTAAGCCTACGCAGAGTCATCGTCCTGCTAAACAAGAAACACCTAGCACCATCAGAACGAAAGACCTTAGACCTAGCAATGCAAGTAGCAGGAATCAGTCAAGAGACAGTGAACCAGATAATAAAGAACGAACTACCTTGGCCCAACTAGGCAGGGTTAGCAGCAGGGCCAACATCCTCAATGGTGAACAGTGCAGCAGTAGTAGCAGCAGCACCATTGTTAGAAGTACCAGTACCAGTGTTCCTAGCAAGCGCAGCCTTATAAGTATGCGCACCAGAAGACGGAGTAAATATCCATTCCATTGAAGGATTCACATACAGCACAGTGCTAGCAATCGAATAGATAGATTGCTGCAAAGTAGTAGCACCTTCCTTAATACGCAGTGCAAATGAGTCGTTAGCGACAGTTCCAGCCACGTTAGGCAGTGACACTGTGATACGCACGCGACGATTGGCAGGCCATGTACTAGGAAGCGCAGCAGTCAAGCTAGTCAAGTCAGTCTCAGCACTAATTGCAGATTGCACAGTCACGGTAGACCCATATGCGATAACTCCCCAAGGCTGGCCCCAAGGCTTCTGCCAACCACTAGTGGCAGTCGTATACTCATAACCTGAATAGTCAGACTCCAAGTATGCAGCCTGTCCACTAACAGGAGCAGTCACCACACTGGACGGAGCAGCATAGACACGCTCCCTACCACCAAGAGCAGCAGCATACTTACGAACATCAGTAATGTTAGCTGTCACAATTGAAGTAGCAGCAGCAGCAACACTGATAGTAGCTAACGTAAAACTGTTAGCAGGCTCAGCAGGCAGAGCAGGCACAGCACTAGGAGTACCAGCAACAACAGCAAGACTCCACGCATTAGTGGCACCACTGTAAGCAGCATCCTGTACTTTAGCCACAACCCTATCTAGGCGCGCAGATGTAGCGTGTGCAGCAGTCACCACCACATTCTGGACACCACGATTATCACAAAGATAGACACCTTGATAAGTACCCTCATCACCAAGTATCGCGCATTTACCATTAGCAATGTCTACGCTCATGTTAGCTCCAGCACCACGTTGCGATACTTTCAAATCTGCAACACTGCTACTAGACGTAACACTGGTACTAACGATGACTCCACTCTTACCAATGATAGAACGGAAAGCCTGTCTAACATCCTCAGCAGGATGAGAGTTCGCTTGCAAGAAGATTGCACTAGATTGTGTAGTCATAAGATATCCTCACCTTTAATTGTCATTATTAAACCCAAGCAGAACGGTACTCAATACTCATCTGAGCATTAGGGCCAGCACCACTATCCCCATTCACAAACACTAACTCTGTAGAACCAACATCCAAATCAAACCAAGTAGAACCAACATCCAAAGCAGAGTACCAACTAGTACCCTGAATAAGAACCTGATGGTTCACAAAATCGAACTGCACATTCTGACCATCAGCAAGAGTACCCACATAACCTATGTACTCTGAAGGGTCAGTACCAGACTTCACAATAGAGAAGTTCACAAGACCATCACCATACACAGTGATGCGTGGAACAGTCTTATAAGTACCACTGTTCACAACAGTAACCCTGCCACCAGTAGGCATCGCACCGAATGTAAAAGGTGGAGTAACAGGAAAGCTGAAACCACCACCACCAACAACCTGTACTGTCACAGTCTGACCACTAAGACTACAGTCATAGATAAGAGGGTCAGTAGCATAAAGCTCTACAGTCACAGTAGGCAGATGAAACTGGTATTCCCAAGACACAGGAATGTTGATACGACGCACACGCGCGTTCACAAAGCGTTTCGTATATCCCGGTAGTTGGAAAGCAAACGTCTGCTCTGCTGCTGTAGGACGGAACGCGCTAGTAAGTGCATCCAGTGCAGCAGCCTGTGTCGCATCATCACCACTAGAGACAGTAAGCTCTAAGGTAATCGTGCGTCCTTCTAGAGTATCCGTACCGGCATAGTAACCATTACGCACAGTCTTAGGAGTATCACCACTACGCATCTCGGGAAGGTCAAAGCCTTCCATACTGATAATGTCGTAGACAGTACCAGCACCTAAGAGCAGGCTTTCATTTACTTCTAGCTGGTAGTCACTGGTTATCAAATCTCCAACAGCCATGTTATCTCCCAGAAGTTTTCATCTGCCATGCAATCTCTTTAGCGATATCACCAGCAGTCGCATTACTACCAGACACAGTAATGTTAAACGTATGACCTCCACCATTCTTCATACGCGCAGCCTGTGCAGATGTAAGCACAACTTCACCAGCTTGTAGTGTCATCAGAGTATCTCTACCCTTCACACCGGGAACAACACCACCAGAATGGCGATGACCACCACTACCATGCGACGGAGCAGGAGTATCAGATGGCAACTTCCATTTGACCTTACCAATCACATCTATATGCACACCGGGAATGTTGTTAGCCATACCAATAAGAAAGTTAAGCGCATCTATAGCACCATTAACCATCGCACCCATAGCAACAAGTACTAGGTTCACAGCACCTTTAACGATGTCTACAATACCATTCCAAATGTTATATATCAGGTCTTTGATATCGTTCCACGCTTTACCAAAGTCACCGTTAATAACATCAACAATAGTCTTGAAGATATCTATAATCAGTTGGATAGCAAACTTGATAACACTATAAACGATATCCCAGACAGCTTTAATGACAGGCCAGATAGACTGGAAGCTATCAAGAATGTATTGGATAACAGGAGCGATAACAGCAACAATATGACCTGCTGCTTCTTCAACAGCTTTACCATTCTTCTTCCACCACTTACTGACAGCCTTAAGCGTCTTATCCCAAGTTTCTTGGAACCATACAGCGACCTTACCTACAACCTCTTTAATCTTATTCCAGACTTCAGTAAAGACTTTCTTAGCAGTCTTATTGTGCTTGACAATAAGAATGATGCCACCAACAAGTAACGCTACAATAGCAATCACAAGAGCGATAGCACCAGCAACAGCAAGGAACGGAGATAAGGCTGCTGTCTCTGCTGCTGCAAGAGTGCCAGCTGCAACAGCAGCTTCACCATTGGCAACAGCAAGAGCCTCGGTAGCAGTAACCCTAAGATAGATAGCAGTTAACATCTTTGCGGTACCTTTAATGATATCTACAAAGAACCCAACCATCTTACCAGTAGCACCACCAACCTTGGAGACAACAGTCAACAAAGGCCCAAGCACAGCAACAAGCACAACCACCTTTTCAATCAGTGGCCCATGTTTAGCTTTCAGCTCTTCCATCTTCGTAATCCAAGTAGGAAGATTCTTAGAAACCCAATCCATCAGACGCGTCAAATATGGTAACAGTTGGTTACCAATCTCCTCCGTCAAATCTTGAAACTGTGCCTTAGCAATAGCCATCTTACCAGCAGTAGTACCAGCAAACGCAGCAATGTTACCAGAGTACTTAGCAGTCAACTCTTCAGAAATCTGTGCAGCAGTCTTAAGGTCACCACCAGAAGTCTTCGCACTAATACCCAACAACTTGAGAGAACGCGAAGAACCTTGATTAGCTTTAATCACAAGACTAGTAGCAGCAGCAAGGTCTATGTTCTTAGCGCGCGCAATATCAGCAGCAAGAGCCACATCAGTCTGTGCTTTAGTAACGCTCTCTCCTTGACGGATAAACTCTCCAAGAGCAGAACGCACATCACCATCTATGAAACCACTAAGATTCTGGAACGATGTAACCCACTGGTCAGTACTGTCAATAACTTCTTGTGGAACAGCAGCGTTCTTCAACGTCTGATGCAATGCAGCAATCTCTGCTTCTTCATCAACAGCAGCCTTAGTAGCAAGAGCCAACGCACCAAGAATAGGTAACGTCACATTACGCGTAAGGTTCTTACCCATCGCACCAATGCTACCGTTAATCTTCTTCATCTGCTTAGAGATGTCAGTACCCATCTTACCAACAGTGCTAGTAGCTTCAGTAGTAGCCTTCTTCAACCTATCGGCATTACCAGTAATGTTGATTCTAACTTCACCGGGCTTAGTAGACATACCACTTACTCCTAACTGTTGTAGCTCTTTGCTTCTGCTTCCTTATAATCCACAAGAAAGTTAATAGCACCCAAATAGTCCCGAAGAGTCATAGCCCTAACATCATGCAAAGCCCAACCATAGAAATGGCAGACAGCCATAATGTTCTCTACTCTTCGGGCAAAGTAGGGTTCTCTTCTGGAGCAGTAAGATTAATCCTAAGATTGCCTGCATCCTCCCAAGTAAAATCAGGATTCTCTCTACGCTTAGTAATATAAGCAATAGCCCTAAGAGCTTTACCTTTCCTACCGTTAGCACTGAACAGTTGATCAATAGAACTACCAGACAGTTCTTCCACAGCTTCAATCTCACCAACAGTCAAACTGTTAATGTCTATATTCAAATCCATTACTTCATTGTCTTCAATCATAAGTAACCTCCCAGTCACAATGGACGAAGCCAACAGACCCTAGACCTGATGTCTAGAGTACAGTTGGCTTCTCACGGAAACGCTCCGCTAGACGTTATCTCTATTCAGTCCATAATGAGACAGCACTTTGTCCATCTCCTTAAAGAACTCTAAACGTATACGCTCTTGGTTACGTCCTAACGCTTGCCAGATAAAAGGTCTACGAACAATGCCACGCTTAGGGTATCCCCAATGGATGGCAGCACCATATGGTGCGCGTCTACTACCAACAATAACGCTACCTCTATGAGCCTGTGCTTGAACGCGTAGCGTTCTCCACAAGCGTCCCGGATGTTCACTCTTCGGCCCTTTAGCGCCACGTTGTGAACCAATCGGAACATGAATATGCGCGTCACGGTAGACCATCATTGCTGTCACACGATGTGCAGCAGCCATAGCCTTACGCGCTTCCTTACCACCAATAGCGTCTAACTGTTTGTTAAGCGCACCAAGACCTTCAACCTGAAGCTTCTCTCCATAAGCCATAAGACTCCTAGAGGCTAGTGTCAATGCTTGTGTACTCTACCGTCACAGGAGCATCAGTCCCATTGTCAAGAACAACGAAAGGTAGAGCCTGCTTCGTTAGGTCATCAAAACTAGACTTAGGTGTCTCACCAGTGAACTGGCAAGCAGGAAGCGTAATCTTGAAAGTGTAGTAATAGGTAGACGCAATGTTAGAACCAGTACAAACCAGCGTAATGGGAACGACACTACCAGCAGTAAACATCGTATAGAACGTAGTGTCTGCATAGTCAAGTTCAATGCTACCCTCATACGAAGGAAGACTCTTACGGATAGGTTGTGCTTTAAGTGCGCTACCCTGAAGGTAACGTCGCTCCACGTTCATGCCCAAATCACCTTTAAGCATGAACTTGCTAACAGCACTAGCGTTACCATTGATGGTTGCCACAACCTGTGACCAGTCCCAAGGTACAGTGCTTGTAGGATATGAAGTAGCAGTAGCACTAGGGCCAGTCAGCTCTGTGCGTACATCTAAATCTGCTTTAATGTTCAGCAGCCCACCTTGTTCAACACCAATCTCAAAGCCTGTGAACGTCGTACCAGCATAGGTAAAGGTACGCAACGTACCGCCACTATCAGCACGCAACACTTGTGCAGTGTAAGACTTGGTAGGAGCAGCACCAGTAGCAGTGAACGTCTGCTTATACGCTGACGTAGCACCTTGAACAGCGATAGCACTAGTAGAGAACATACCTTGGAGGAGCAGTCCGAACCCTTTAGTAAGGATGTCTGCTTCTAAGGTTCCTTCTCCACCCATGTCAATGATGGTGCGACGGTCGGAACGTACACTAGAGATACCAGCCCTGAAGCCTTTAGACTCTAAGAACTCTACCTTCTTCGTAGCAATGTCTGCCTGTGCTTCGAACGAACGCGTAGGAGCTACGCTAGT
>Ga0209596_1002017_pt1 | contig 16971 bp, 17 predicted proteins | sample M_130807_MF_Meta_FD_187314 | JGI IMG/M metagenome (GOLD analysis project Ga0209596, IMG submission 187314) | Freshwater microbial communities from Lake Montjoie, Canada to study carbon cycling - M_130807_MF_MetaG (SPAdes) (version 2) | ecosystem: Environmental > Aquatic > Freshwater > Lake...
GGGAGAATACTATGACATTACCCGAGAGTCAATTGACAAGGAAATAGATATGATAAACACCAACCAAATTAATGCTATTGATTCGGAATTTAGATACGAACGTAAAGGCGCCAAATACGATCCCACATTACAAAGTTTTGTACAAGGCTGTGGTGGTCAAATTTCAACTTGGGATCGTGTCAGTAACTCTACTACACCAGTTGTGATACGTGGTATTACTAAACGAAAAGAAATGCGGGCATGTCGTGACGCTGGACGTGATTTTTATTATATAGATACTGGCTATTTTGGCAACGGTAGACATAAGACTTATCACAGAATTACATTAAACGATGTTCAATATTTTGGTCCTATCAAAGATAGACCAACTGATCGGTTGGATCGTACCAACATACAATTTCACAAGTTTACTTCTGGTCGCAACATCCTACTAGCACCGCCAAGTCAAAAGTTATTAAATTTATACGACATTAACTTAGAAGAATGGATGGATCAAACTATATCAGAAATAAAGAAATATACTGATCGTCCCATTGTTATACGTACCAAACAAGGCAGGGCAGTTCGCACATCTACAGATACTATGGAGATGGCATTATCACGTGATGTACATTGTTTGGTTACTTACACTAGTATTGCGGCTGGTGAAGCATTGTTGTTTGGCAAGCCAGCTATTACGTTGGGACCAAACGCAGCCGCACCACTGTGTAGCCATAGCATCAGTGAAATTGAAAATTTAACTGTTCCCACTGTTGATGAAGTTCGCCGTTGGGCGGCACATTTAGCATATTGTCAATTTAATGAAACAGAGATGAAGAATGGCACCGCTTGGAGAATATTGACGAATGCTTGATTGCATAGTATATGTAAGCAGTGTTCTTAATCCTAAAAAACATCCTAGGAAAACCAATTGCTTGGAAAGTTTTGCTACTGGTGTCAAGGCACTGGGATATTCCATCCGCACAGAGTGGGAATATCAATACCAACCCAGCAAGCTGGCAGTAATACTGGGATGGGCTACACATAATACCGGTGGGCAAAATATTGCATTGCGTAAGCAGATAATACAAGAGCAACAAGCACTGAGATTACATACTATGTGCATTGATGCCAGTTGTTGGAAGTATTTAGATAAGGATAGCAGTTATTTGCGATATAGTCTAGGTGGTCCATTTTATGATCAAGCTGAATATGCCAACCATAAGTCAACTGATGAGAAGTGGTTAGAGATCGGTCAAGCATTGGGGATTACGTTAGATCCAATTCAGCAATCAGATAATGGACACATTTTAATCTGTATGCAACGTAATGGTGGATTTGCAATGAAAAATTTAAATCCTATCCATTGGCTACAGGGTAAGATATCGCAGATACGCCAAATAACCAATCGCAAAATCAAAGTACGACCACATCCTGGTGCTTATTACATAGAAGAATTTCTCGGAGTACCAGAGTTGGAAAATTATGATATTGATCTAATAGACCCAACTACCAGATCGCTTGGAGAAGATTTGCAAAATGCTCATGCCGCAATCTTTTTTAATAGCTCTGCATCAGTTGCCGCAGTGTGTGCTGGTATACCAATTTTTGTAGATGATGCCAGTTGTGTTGCGTGGAAGGTAGCTAATACCGACGTTAATAATATTGAAACTCCGGCTGTGTTCCAACGAGAACAATGGTTATATGATTTGGCCGCCGCACATTGGACTGACGCAGATGCCAAAAGTGGTAGAATTTATCAAAAATTCTTGCCTTACTTGACTTAACCAGCCCACCCCATCACAATATCGTTCTTGACCTGATCTAACTGCCTGGCTCCCCAGCTACGTAACAAGGCTATGGCCTCTCCTTGATCTACTATACCAGTATCAGTATGAAACTTTTGTTCTACTACAATAATTGGGCAGTATTTACGAATACATTGTTCGCCACCACGTAGTATTTTAAACTCATACCCCTCACAATCAATTTTAACATATTCAAATTTAGGTAAATTTAAACTATCCAATGTCTGCATCTTGATACTACCATTTCCCATACTGGCTGGATCTACATGACTATGTCCAGTATTTTCAGGAGTAATGATCATGTCAATCATACTTGCTGATTCACCCAATGCACAATCATAAATTTGTAAATTATCTGTAGTTACGTTTTTACGTAAACAATCTCTAAACTCTGCCACTGGTTCAATAGCGATTACTTGATTAAAGAACCCGCACAAATCTCTAGTCCATAGTCCCACGTTGGCACCAATATCCAATGCCAAGTTACGATGCAGACAATGTTGTATACTGATTCTCCGTACTGGTTCTTGGTATACTGGTTGATTTCCTTTGGCTACATTCTTATCCAACATCTTGGCAAAGTGAGTATCGCAGTCTGGGAACCAAAACCCATGAGATTGTTTCATTTTAATGTATTCCAGTATTTGCTTTTACGTGGTACTTTTAGGTCATCAAGATTACTATGCCCTGAATCTTTCCGTTTACCTTTGAGATGATCCAAATACTCGCCCCACTCACTGTTAATCAATGGGTGTCCTTCTCCCAAACTGTTTCCTTTGTTTGGTCTTAGATCGATCAGCATTTCACACCAATCATGTTGTTTCAATCCCGGTATACGGTTACGGACAGAATCAAAAACAAAACTGTCATGCCACTCAGCTAGCAAAAAGATACCATTTTCAGCATCATCATATACACGTTGAAATTCTCGTAGGAATTTGTTAGTATGTTCTGTATGTAACTTCATTGAGTATAATCCACATTCAGAATATTTTCCTTTTCTACCAAGGAAACACAAATCCTTATCTGATAAGATTAACCCCTGTATCTGCTCTATGGTAATATTACTATGGCATATGGTGTCGGCATCCATCCATATTAATGTATCAGCATCACAATGTGTAGCACAATGAAATATTGAATATACTTTGTGTGCAAAGCGGATAGCATGCCATTTAAATCCTTTACCAGCATCACGTCGCATGGATCTAACCGGATCAGCAGTTACATCCCCATTGGCTTTGGGAACATTGTGCCAACGTTGTTTAAAGGCCACTAATTCCTGACTGGATTCTGCTAAGTTTCTTACTATTAGGTTGGGTGCTGATTCCTGTACCGAACAATTCTCAGCATAAGCATAGAGTATAACATCTTTGGGCCAAGTTTCCAAAAAGGTAGCAATCATACGCTTGGCGTAAGTATCGTATCCAGCTTGATTGAATGTAGTTACTACGGCGTAAGTCATAAAGATATTTATAATGAGTTTAGTTGACGTAAATAATTGACTATGCAAATTTCCTACTTTCCAGATCAAATTAGCCTTGCTGGCCGTCCAATTATGGAGAAGTTTATTGAAACGGTTAGAAAGACTGATGCCATAAAACTCAATGACATGAACTGTGATGCAGTAGTGATCTGGAGTGTATTATGGCAAGGGCGAATGATTAAGAATCAACAAGTTTATAATCATTATCGCGATGCTGGTAAACCTGTTATTATTCTTGAGACCGGAAACTTAATAAGAGGCAAAACTTTTAAAGTATGTATTAACAATATAAATGGGTTGGGGCAACATGCGATACCTGACGAACTTGACTTAACTCGTATAAGCAAATTTACAGGTGTTACCTCTCCAATTGTGCGTGGTGACAGCATAATGATATGTACCCAACAGGACAAGAGCTTGTTGTGGAAGGGTCAAATACCTGCATTGCATTGGGTGGAAAAGACATTGGATACAGTTAGAAGATTTAGCCGTAAACCGGTAATTGTTCGTGTACATCCAAAACATCGCGGCATGGATTTACATTACTTGACACGCAAGTACAAAAATGTAATGGTACAAACACCAGAAGTTACAAATGATGTTGCTGACTTTACAAAATCTTTAAAATCAGTCTGGTGTGTTGTCAATCACAATAGCGGGTGTGCGGTAGAGGCCGCCATGCATTCAGTTCCAGTATTTTGCGATGGTAGCAGTTTGGCTGGCAAGTTATCAAATCTAAACCTTAAAGATATCGAATCAGCTGTCTGTAAAACCACCCAATCTTGGATGGACTTTATTGTTCATACTGAATGGTTTGTGGATGAAATTGAGCAAGGTATTCCCTGGAAGATTTTACGGAATAAACTTACTTAATTCCAAGACTTTTTCTGATCTTGGTAGCACTAATATCAGTTATCTTTTCATCAAACGTTTCTTCTCCGCTTGTATACCCAACACCACGACCCCAACCAATGTGTACAATGTTTGGTACCACTTGTATGTCGTATAACCCTTGATATAGAGGATCTAAGTCTTGTTTAATAAAGCTCTTAACTTTAGTTACTTCAAACGGATTGCTACCTTGCCATCCTTGTACATCACGTACTTGAATAATAACTTGACCAGTTCGCTGTAATAGGCGCTCAAACAATGCACGATGTCCATCGTGCCAGGGTTGCCAACGGCCCAGCATCTGCACTGTTTCTTTACGCCAATCAAACACAGGTCGGCGACGATTGTCTACAATATGCTCAGAAATAAAGTCTGCCCACTTCTCTGCGTTTTGTTCATTGATTCGGAAGTCATATACGTCAGGTTCAACAAACATTGCATTTGTATCAGCATAACGCCCCTCACGGATAGTGTCCATCCATACTGTCCAGTCTGCTTTAAAGTTATTACGCATTTCTACCAAGGGTGCAACAAAATCGCATAAGGCATAGTCCGTGCCACACGTAGCAGACAAATCAAACATGCGTTTACTTTGACGAATCCGTCCTGCTTCGCTGAAGTCCCAATCGTTAAATTCTTTACGAACTTCGTCAGCATTGAACCAAGTTACTGTTTTTCCTTCTGCTTGTAATTTCTGTTTTAGTACCGTTGCTAGTGTTGTTTTACCAGCACCAGGTAATCCCATAATTAATACACGTTGTGTCATATTAACTCCTTTTATTGTTCTACTTTTATATCTTTAGTCAATTTTTTCCAATGTTGTTGCTGATCAGTAATCCATGTAGAACTACTTTTTATTGGAGTACAAAACTCATCTTTATAACTGGTTTGAATAGTGGAGGAAACATTTACTTGTTCAAATATTTTTTTCCATTCTTCATATATCCGCGGGTCGATATCTTTATGCACCACTAAAAAATAATTATTAGGAATATCTGCTATTCCCTTTAATGTGGGAATATTTAAATATGAAATATTTCCTGTAATACCTAAAGCAGTTATTGATCCTGCTTCAATAGTCCCTTGCCATTGCTTTAGAATTCCAACGGAAAGATCGACTTCATCACTTAATACTGCTTTTAATGTAGCCGAGGAGCCATTATTGTAAGGAATAGTGTCAATATTTATAAATTGTTTCATGAGTTCTGATGCCACTATGTGTGTTGCTGTGCCAAGTCCACTTACTCCTACAGTGAGTCGTTGCGATTTCTGTATATCAGAAAACGATTTATATTTCTTACTGACAACTACCATTGGTAGATCACACTGTAGAGTTAGAAGTTTAAATTGAAGAATATAATAACTGCTCTTATCATAAATTGCTGATCTAGTAAAAAAACTACTATTGGTCATTAACAATGTTTTATTTTTATTATTAATTACATTATTAATTGCTATTTCGCCACCCGCTCCTGGTTTTGGGACTATAATAAAGTGCCAGTCGTTTTGAATTTTATTTGCTTCTTCAATAAGTTTGTGACCAAATACAGGAGCAACGAGAAATGGAAATACAACTTGAATAGTTTCCTTTGCAATTGCATTCATTGAGCTCAATAAAAATAACACACATAATATTCGTTTCATTACTTACCTTTTATAAAATGATCCAACCAAACTTGTTCAGCATCAGCTGGCTTAATGTATTTAAGATTTGAATTGTCCTTCAAAATATTTTCCAACGAGCCAGAGCTAATAGCAATGGGAAAATCCAGCAGTTTAGATATTTGCTTTACGTAATGCATTCTGTATAGGTATAGTAGTTCTGTACTAATAAAAACAGGATCATACTTTAATAATAAATCTAGCTGATCAATAAATCTAGGAGTAGTAATAGTGTTACGTAATCTTTTTTGTTGGAAATTAAGAATATTGAAGTCTCGACCAATAATAGCTAACTTAATATTAAATCCCGCAAGTTTAGCTTGTTCGAGAAATTCTAAATATTTTGGTATTACTCGTCCAGCTTCATCAAACAGTTTAAATTTACCTTTGGGCATATACGGACAACTGATGCTGGTTACATAATAATCATATGGGAATGTGGTGGTTTGAAATAAATGAGGATTTTCCCATAAGTCAGCAAACGGTTCGGTTGCGTGGCTGATCCAGTATGTTTTAGATAGATCCGACCACCCGTGTACATCAGGAGTTTCAGCCAAAACTTTACTCCAAAGATGGTTTCCAGAGCCTTGTGGCCCAGTCATAACCAACAGCGTTTTCATTAACTGGTTTTTATGCGATCCATGAATGGTTTAAACTTGTCGTGTTTTTCATAATAGATATGTACTTTTTTCTTGCACATATATTTCATTTTACTGTCGCTTGTTATATCAAGCTCAGTAAACTCAACACCATTATTTTTAAATTTCTGTTCAAACTTAGCAGATTCTTCAATTGCCCACTCTCGTTCAATAGTTGCCACAGTTTTAATTATCTCAGTAAATGCATCCTGTTGTTGAGCAGTCAATGACGCCCAGAATTTTTTAGATGACAATATAGTAGTAACAAACAAACTGTGATTGGTTTTTAATATATGAGTTCCTTTGAATCGCAAATATGTTGTGTCAATAGCAGTAGCACCAGTATCTTCATATATGTTATCATACCCTGCCCAAAGATGTGGGCTAACTGGTACGGTGGCGGACCCAAATACTTCAAATGTCTTGGTACGAGGACCTTTGTTGGTTGCTACCAGAACTTTTTGCTCACCCAACTCTTTAAGGTCGTTAATTTTGTGGTTACTCCCAACAACACGATAGCCGCCGCTGTATGTGAACCCCAATGCTTTAAATTCGCTAGTTTTTTCTAAATTAGCACGTAACTCCTCACCAATTTCACCATCTAATACTCTAGTAGCGTGATCATGGCTTGTAAACAGGTAAGGTATATCTAATAGATGGAACAACGGATTTTTCATTGCAACAATATGCGTTTGTGTTTGACTTAAATCGATATCGTCATTCAATGCTGTAAACAAGGCGTTGGTTGCAATGTCTCGTTGCGTTAGATCACCACCATTAATAGTATTCAATACATTAAGTTCTGGATGAATGTCTACATATTCCGGCACTGTCAATGCTTTAATTTCGAATTGGCCAGGCAACACCTTATCTAATTCCTCAGCAAACGCCACAACAGTACGTTGAAACAGTTCAACTGGTTCGTGTGCGATAAGCCATGTAAGTTTTCGAGCAGACATATAGTAATTCCTTGTTAAGTGGTTGTTCTAGTTATTTATACCTGAAATCAAAATACTATTTGTATTTATTGGGGAATATCGCCAATATAAAAATGTTTTTCCATAACTGTTAACTTGTCAGGGATTCCCTTATCGTTCATTTGGATATAGTCTGGGGCAGATCGAGCAACATACTGTATTCCAGCATCCCACACAGCCAATTCTTTATTTCCAGCCAGGGAATATGCCCATTTATCAAATTCAGTATGCCACCCGCCAGTGGCTTTATTGACTTGAAACCAGTCCGGACTCCATGTTGAATATATAATGTCCTTTGTTATAGGCTCTAAAATTGTTATCCATCTTTCAGGTGTTGCATTTTTCCATAATGATTGATAAGTTTTATTTACTGTTAACCAATTCTTAATTACATGTGCTTGCTTGCACATTATATTAATTCCATCGCAACCCCAATAGAAATGCTCAATGTTTGCATTAGGATATTCAGTATGATCATGAATACCGGAAAAGCTAACAGCGCCTGCATCACTCAATGTAAGAAATAACCTATTTTCACGCAAATGCGTTCTGGGTTTATCAATCCCAGTAACTATGGCAATGGATAAATTTTTATCAAATTGCTTTTTAACTGCTGAAAAATGAAAATGATTAAATCTATAAAACATAGCAAAAGTTAGATTATTTTTTCTTTCAAGTATCCATTCTTCATCTTTTTTTCCCTGTAGTTCAGACAAGACTGCATCTGTTGTATCTAATACTGTTATCTTTGTTCTTGGACACGCATTTTGTATTTCTTTTAATCGAGGAATGGCCTGTAATTCATGCTCTGCGTTTAAATTCCAGGGATTAGTTACCGTCTTATCTAACACTACTAACTTTTCCGTGCCCTTTGTTAAATGATTAGTAACAATTTCATCTATATGTAATCCCTGTCTAATAAAACTTTGCACTACATTGTATGAATCTGCACCACCACTGAAACTTATTACTAGATAATCATATTTTTCTCGTAACTGTCTTGCTCGTTTGTTGTATAATTCATCTAATGTTTCTTGCGGTTCAATTCTCCAATTGTATCTGTTAAAAACCAAGTCATTATAAAACCACGTAACTGGTTGTTTGACAGTTGATCCATATATACAAGCCTGAATTTTTGAATAGAAAATTTGATCATTACATTTATAAAATCCAGTATTATATAAGTGTTTAGCTGATGTGGCAGTTATTATCATTATGAAAATACCATAACATTATATTCATCCACAAATTGTTTTGCATCATTGCGGTCATTGACCATTGGTTTTCCTCTGACATTTAAACTGGTGTTTAGTAGCATTGGACAACCAGTTGCTAGAAACCAATTTTCCAACAGTTTTCGAATTCCCGAATCATCACGGGGAACAGTCTGTATACGACTCGTGCCGTCAACATGACAAATAGCAGGATAAAGATCAGGATACTTACACCTACCGACAATTTGCATATAACGGCTGTCGCAGAACCCGCTAGGGATATCAAAATAATCTTGAACATGCTCTTCCAAAATAACCGGTGCAAACGGTCTAAATTTCTGTCTTCGTTTAATCTCATTGACTCGATCCTTTATATCTTGGCCGCGTGGATCTGCTAACAAACTACGATTACCCAATGCCCTCGGTCCAAATTCTGCTCTGCCTGATGCTACGCCAACAATTCCCACACTAAGCAGAGCGTCCAGTAAGATATTGACAGGATAACTGCCAGGAATATTATGGCCAAGAAAAGCATTAACCCAGTTAAGACGACCACCATAGGCAAGAGCACTGGCGCCAAGACTACTGCCAGCATCGCCAGGACAAGGCATAATCCAAATGTTTTCAAAATATTCTCCCAATTTTCTATTAGCTAAACAATTTAATGCCACACCACCCATATAAACTAAGTTATTGCTCCAGTTAAACTGTCTTGCCCGCGCCATAACACTACCAATTAATTCTTCCACTAGATCTTGTGCTCCTCTTGCTAAATCTTCGTTAGAAGCATCAGGCAAATATAACGGGTCAACACCTATATGTAAATTTTCCTTAAATCTAATATCCCAACTATTACGAATAAAATCTTGCTTAAACTGTTTGGCCAGTCCAGGGTTTCCATAAGCACTCATTCCCATCAGGATGTATTCTTCATCTAATGGTTGTAAGGCAGCGCGGCCAGTAATTGCACTATAAAATAACCCAATGGAGTGCGGGTAAAACTGTCTATATAATCTATGATACTTTGCAATACCTGTTTTGTCATAGTCAGCACCCCATATACTTATAGTATCCCACTCCCCAATTGCATCTATTACTACCACAGTGGCACGATCAAATGGACTTGTTTGAAAGCCAGCGGCTGCATGACTTAGGTGATGATTAAAAGAATATACCCGTTCTGGATCTATCCATCCACCTAGTTGTTTTTTTAATATTTGATGTACCGTGAGTTTATCCCACTCAACGCCTTCTCTACTGTATAGTCTACGTAATTGTTTGGCCCAGGGACGTTCGTAATATGCGACCGTTTCTGGCCCATACGGTAAAATATCATCAAGCAATCCCTGGCAGAAGTTGTGGTCATTCTTACGTTTGCTATAACGCTCACTGTGGCCAGCAAATAATATATCACCACAGGGACTGATTACTGTTGCGGCCGCATCATGGAAACCTGCACTAATACCAAGAATATTTGACATATCAATGTTCACCCTTGAGCAGGTTTACATACGCATTGTGTTGATACTGACAAACTAATTCACACAATTTCTTATAGTTTTGCTCAGCCACTTCTTCATTAGTGGACATCAAACTAAGTTTAAGATCTTTAATAACAAGTTCAATCTCTTGTTCTATTATAAACAGATCAACACCAACCGCTACTTTGGTAGGGTTGCCATCATTAAGCATACGATGATCAATATTGCGCCACTGTCGCCATTCCAGTAGTGTATGTTCAATGTCTGCATATGATATCACAGAGAGAAATCCTCCATACCAGCAGTTTTTAGTTTAACTAAATGGCCCAACATAAAGTTTTTAGATTCCAATGCCTTCATCACTCCCAACCAACGATTACGCAGTAATGCTACTTCGTTAATCAGTGTTTCATAATCAATTACTTCATCTTCTCCATCAACATATTTTTCAGCATCTCTGGCAGTAAGGGCACGATTATAATTCTCAAGATATTTTTGAAAATATCCTTTGCGTAGTTTACGCAGTTGAATGTTCATATAGTTTAATACCGCTTCAATTTCTTGTAGTTGATTAAATCTACGTTCAGTAACACCAGGTAGATCTCTAATGTTACGTTCAACTACACCATTTATACTAATCTCACGTTTGGCTTCGTCTAGCTCAGCCATATAAAAATTAATAAACTCTGGCAATTCACCAAGATCTTGGGTTACTTTGTTATACCACATAATTCCTCATATTTGATTAGCCATGGAAACACTTGTCGCCAGTTTGTATTTCTGCGTCTATCTAACTCAGTTAGATGTGTAATCAATTGTACTATCTTTTCTGTATTTTCGCAAGTACTTTGTAATTGAGACCAAATACCATTGAGATAATTAAATGCCGTAATTTCCTGTGGATTAGTTTGTTGCATTAGGGATAATGCTAATTCAAAATCAGTCCGCCAAACTTCTCCACCGAAAATTTCAGGATTGTGGTACGAGGGGTTAAACACTGTTTGAAAATAATGATGAATTGATCTAACTGTTCTCCATTCATTTATCTTTTTTACAAGATCAGGAAAGGTACGAATAGTCAGCGGAGTTAATGTACTATTAATGTTAAGATATACCCATTTTTCATCAAGCAATGTTTGCATATTTTTTTCAATAGTATCTAATTTAATTCCTGATCTAGCATATTCCTGTTCATCCCCCCAACAGTCTAAACTAACAGTAATATCAAATCGCTTAATACATCGTTGAATTATCATTTGTTTCACCTGTTGCAAAAATAACTGAAATTTGGCAGGTGCAAGCATTAGGTTGGTTACTAGATTTAATTCTAATTCTCTATTGGGATGAGTTTTAAAGAAATCCACACATCTATAAAATTCTTTCTGATATAAAGGTTCGCCACCCAATATATGTAATCTTCGTAATTCATTTGAGTTATTTTCAAGCCACGTAAACAACTTTTCAATATATTGTTGATTTAAATTTCGATCAATTAACTTGGTAGGTATAGTTACGCCATTTTTATTAAAATTACCAAATTTGTTATTCTCACGTTCAATTTGAGAACTATTACTAGCATTACAATAAGTGCAGGATAAATTGCATGTATTATTAATAAAAACTTCAAGTATTTTTGGAGTTACAATCACTGCATTGGGAGTTACTTCCAATTCCTTGGGAGATAAATTTGGTATTGTTAAATGGTGCTGTCTGTCGCTATGTCCACCACTTTTTTCAATTTTTTCGCAGTATCTACATCCCTCATCATCATGCATATACTCCAATGGTTGTGGCCATTCTCCACGTAACATACTTTCCCGTTGTCGTATCTTCTCTTCTGTGTTATGAAATTTGTCAAAATTGTCAATTGGTATAGGATGTCTACCCACACGATGGCAAGATGCTGTAGTGCCATCATTTAAGAATATTGTGCTCCAGGTCCATTTGAGTTGACATGCAGTATCGGTTTTTATTGGGAAGTATTTGTTCACTTCGTTGCCCAGTTAATTAGCGATTGAGGAAACATAGTTAGTTCTAAAGAACGTCGTTGAGCAAATGTTGTTAAATAATTCTTAAAATTTAATCTTTGTTTTACAGATGGGATATTTGGCATAGCAGTAGTTATCATACTTTGCACTGATGGTGGAAATTTATCCAATAAGTTAAATATTCTTTCTTTAGATTCATCATCCAATACATGGATTGATAAAAACTCCGGATCAGTACATGGTGAATATATCACAGGAGTATCGCCAGCCCAATTAATAAAGTTAGGAAGCCCGCTTAATGTAAGATTGCTTATGGTAGCATAAAATGAATATGTTACTTGTTGCTCTGTTAATACTGCAATATTACGCTGTAATCTGTCCCAGGTATTTCCATATCTTATAAATTCATAAAGTTTATCTGTACTCTCTGCACTAATACATACATTAACTTGCCGTGGTAACAAAGATAATTCTCTCGTAAACCGAGCAGTGTCAACTCCTAGCCCTGACCAAATATTAACTTTAATATGTGATGGGATCGCTCTTACTAGATTTCTCAGTCCCAAGTAAAGAAAAGGTTCTCCACCAGTTATAGTTATTTCTTCCAAGTTAGAACTAGCCGCAAGTCTATTGATCTCAGCAAATAGTAATTGAGTATTGTCTGAATTGCTAATATCTTTCTGACTAAGTTTTAACAACACTCGATCAGTATTATTTAAAGTAAATCGATCATCTTGGGTATCCACTCCCACATAAGAGCCATGAGTTAGAATATCTTGCGTCCAAGCACTGCTATATTGTTTGCAACAATATACACAAGTCATATTACAATCATTACCAATGATAATGTGCAATATACGAGGCGATGCATCAATGTCAGTATGTGTACGTAGTTGGCTTTCTGAACTTAGCCTACGACTTGTCAATCCTTGTTGTTCGGCATTCCAGCATGTAGCTGAGCAACTATCTACTTTGACATCTGACAACATTAACTTACGCTCATGTTGTAGTTCTGGTGTATTAAATAGTTTGCCTGGATTCTCGCGCAACCATGATAAATTAATTTTAGCTGGAGTTGCCGCACAACAACTTAGAGTTTGAATTTTACTAATATCAACAGTCAACCACCAAAATTTCTGACTACAGTAAAAGTTAGTGGGAGACTGTATATTATTCGTCTTCTTCGTCGTCTGCATCCTCGTCCTCAGGAGCATATTCCCGTAACGATCGTTTAAGTGTTGGATCACTCCCACCAAATTCTTGTAATTCTGAATCACCCAGCATATCTACCAATACACTAATTAAACTATCGGCAGCTTCTTGACGATCTTTTTGTGGTACGTGTTGAATTAAGATTGCATATGTCTCGCTTAATACTTCTACATCTATACTCATTCTGCGGTTTCCTTATCAGGTTGTACAGTAGCATGATGCGGATTAGCAGTAAAGTCTGCCATGACCTTATCCAGTGATTCGTCTTCATTTCGTTCCCAAGCCTTGCGGAATTGCTTGATCACTGTGCCATCTGTCAGTGTATATTTAAGACTATTTCCTTCCTTGGATAATAAACCTTTGTGCTCAAACATATCAACTAATCCAGAATAAGGGTTCATGCCCTGTTCGTAGGGAATCTTAATCTGCACCGTTTCGAAAGGTTTGCTATAACGTGTTTTCATAATCTTACAACTTGCACGTATACCGCTAACATCTGAAGTTTTGTTACCATCTTCATCTTCTTTGAGCTTGAGTTTACGCATTGCCACTACAATTGAGCTGGCATAGATAAACCCTTGGCCACCGCTGATCTTGTCATCAGGATCAAACATATCTTGGCTGGCATAGGTATGGTTGGTTGCAACCAGCCCAATGTTTAAACTACCAAACATGTTAACACAGTTACGAACCAGTGCGGCCAGTGCTTTGGGCTTACGACCCATGTCACCTTTCATATCGCCTGCTTCAAACTGGTTAACATCCGTGGGAGTTAGCAACATACCCAGCGAGTCAACCACAAACAAGACCTTGGGACGTTCTATTTCTGGTAATGTTTTGTATTCTTTAACAAACTCACTGATCATCTTACCCACATCATCAATCATAGCCATATTGAGTTTGAGTAATTTATCTTCGCTAGTATCTACACCCAGTGCATGTAGCCATTTTTCATCCAATGCGTTTTCGCTATCTATTAGAATAACAAAAATATCTTGTTTCTGTGCGTTAGCTACTAGGTTACCTGAACAGATAAAACTTTTACCCGCACCTGATTCACCAGCAAATACAGTAACCTTGCCTAGTGGAATACCTTTATTAAAGTCTCCGCTGATAAGATAGTTCAATGTATAGTTGCTGGTACTGATCCAATCTGTGGGGTCGTTAAACCCAAAACTAATTCCGTCGATTGATTTTGTAATACTTTTTCTAAATTTACTTACGTCAAATGGTCGTCCCATAGTTTATTCCTTTAATGTAATAGTGTGCGGCCGCCGCCAGACGAGCTCCAAACAAGTTTCATAAAGATGACAACCACCGGTTAAGGTGGTTGTCTTTCCCTTTATTGCTTCTTCTGCCGACTGCGGATCATTGCTAAAATATCTTCAGCTTTTTGTCCACTTGGCTTTGGTGCCTCGCTTGGTGTCGCAACTGATGCATTGGGAGTAAATGGTGGTGCAACACTTACTTGTGCTTCAGGCTCGGCATCATCAACTACTACACTGGATGCGGCCGATGTTGCTGATGCGTTGTAACCACTAGATGCACCTGCAGGTTTGTAATACTGCCCCCAACGTTCCATGTCGTATGGTTGCCCATCTACACTGGCTTCAAACATTTCTTTGATAACCTTGAGTTCAACATCACCGGGCTTCTTGGGTAAGAAACTGTTGAGATCAAATAAGCCATATTTTTCAATAGCGGCCAATTCATCTGTAGTTAATGCGCTTTCTTTACGGCTCCATTTGCTGGTGCTGTAATCGGCATAACCACCTTTGGTAGTTTTAGTAACTTGGAAGTCCAGACCACGTTCATAATCTGTGGGCATTTCTTCCATCTCTGCATCCATCAATGCACTTTTAACCAAACCAAAAATGCTTGGGCTAATAATGAATCTACGGATAGGATTTTCTGGAGTTTCTTCTCCCAACGGATCTTTACGAACAAATCCTTGGAAAACATAACTACGTTTCTTCCAATATTTGCGACCCATTTCTTTCAAACTTTCATCTTTGAACCAAGGACGTACTTCTGTAAGTATTGGACAAGTTTCATTCCACATTTCCATACAAGGTACTTGAATCCAAGTAGGCTTGCTTTCTGGTTGTCCCTTGATACCAGCAAACGGCAATTTAATCATTGCACGTTCTACCCAAAAGAAAGAATTCTTAGGGTCACTGTCTGGGAGGAAACGGATTGTTGTGGTAGCACCTTCTGGAATATTCCAGTGAGCGTAAATTCCTTTATCGCCTGTGCCCTGAGTTTTTGTGTCTTGCTGTTGAAGCCTTGCTCTGATTTCTGCTAATGATGTTGCCATAGTAATTTCTCCTTTGCCTATAAATTTGCCTATGTTGCGTTGCCTGTAATACATGCCTATTGCACATACTACCCCTGTAGTATATGCTACATCTATTTAGCAAGTCAAGAGAAATTCAAAACTTTTTTATCAGTTTAGGCTGCAGGTGGTGCTACTGGTGCCGGTGGTGCTACTGGAGCAGGCGCTACTGGTGCTACTGGAGCAGGCGGTGCTACTGGTGCCGGAGTAGCAGGTTCTGGTGATTTAATTTGAGGATATTTTTTCAATATTAGATCAATTTTACTAACATAAGTTTTTCCAGCATCAGAAGTTTTAAGTTGGTTCAATAAATTGGCCATATTTGCCAATTCATCATCGTCTGCTTTCATACTTTGTGGTTTGGCGGCAAGTTGCAACAGTCTGTTTATAATTAATGGTCTTGCATCAAAGTCTGGCTGGTTATCTGCTTTGGATGCCAATGCATCAAATAACTCATCATCACCAAATAAGTCACCCAATGCATTGGTAGCATTGTCAGAATCTGGGCCTAGTTCCAATGGTGAAGCCATTAATTTAATAAATTTGTCTACTTGTTTTTCACTGAGTGGTAACTCCCAGGTACCTTCGTCTAATTGGTACTCAGATTCCTTTACTACGGGTTGTTTAAGTAAGTCGGATAACGAACCAGCACCTTGCGCCATAATTAATAAATTGATATCAGCTGGACGCATCACACTAGCCAATGGCTTACCTAATTTCTTAGCTCGCAATGCTTGTTGCAGTATCAAACGTAAATGGCCAGTATCTGAAGGGGCTTCTGATACTTCTTGTTCAACTATGTTATGGTTTTTTTTTACGATGTCTTTGATTTCTTTAACATAGCTACGAACCAATTTGCCGGCCATCTCGCGATTTGTTTTGTTGGCAGTATCCCAGTTTTCCATAACATGTCTAGCAAACTTGGCTATTACTTTATCAGATTCAGATAATTTAGTACTGATGTTTTCCAACATCTTGATCATAAATGCATTCTTGTCGGTAAACTCCAACAAGCCCAACATGTCACGATCAGATTCATTTAATCCAAATCTGGCGGTACCGGTTTCAAATTGTGCAATTTGTTTGGCTACTTGTGCGGCTTCGCGAATTGTGGCAGCATATGCTTTGGCAATATGCGGTATCGCTTGTTCCATTCTTTGATCAAAATACTTTTGAATAAAGCGTTCTTTGAGATCTTCAGTCATCTCATCTAGCTGTTCGGCAGCAGAGCTTTCTTCAAAACTTTCCATATATTTGGTATAGCCACGTTGTCCTTTGAGACGATGTAGTGTTTCACGTA
>Ga0209596_1002020_pt1 | contig 16949 bp, 14 predicted proteins | sample M_130807_MF_Meta_FD_187314 | JGI IMG/M metagenome (GOLD analysis project Ga0209596, IMG submission 187314) | Freshwater microbial communities from Lake Montjoie, Canada to study carbon cycling - M_130807_MF_MetaG (SPAdes) (version 2) | ecosystem: Environmental > Aquatic > Freshwater > Lake...
CTTGAACACCGGCGGCATGGGCGCCATTTCACCTGTACCTTTTGCTGATGAAGCATTCATGAAAAAAGTAACCGATCAAATTATCCAACCTACAATTCATGGCATTAAAAGTGATGGAATCGGCTATAAAGGATTTGTCTTTATCGGATTGATCAGTGTCAATGGCGAGCCTTTTGTGATTGAATATAATTGCAGGATGGGTGACCCAGAAACAGAAGTGGTCTTACCGCGTTTGGAAAATGACCTAGTGGATATTTTCAATAAACTACATCAAGGCAAATTAAACGAAATTATTTGTCAGCATTCATCGGCAACTGCAGCTACAATTATGCTAGTGAGCAAAGGCTATCCTGAGGAATATCAAAAAGGTATTGAAATAACTCAACTCGATGCTGTAGAAGGCAGTCAAGTTTTTCATGCAGGCACGTTGCAAACCGATGATGGTCGCATAGTAACGAATGGAGGCAGAGTAGTAGCAATCACATCCGTTGGAGATTCGTTGCAACAAGCATTGGACACATCCGTATTGAATGCAAAAAAAATTCAATTCGAAGGAAAATATTTCCGAACGGATATCGGCTGGGAATTTATTTGAAATAATACTCCACATTAAGTCTTTATTACGAAAAGGAATACAATATTTGTAGACGATACGGGTTGTATCGGAGATGCCAATGAAAAAATGGACCCTACTTGTATTATTGTTTTTCTCAGCACGTGAAGTAATTGCGCAGCGCGGAAAATTTGATACAATACGCGTAGGCACATTAATTGTAGGCAATGACACACTCATTCACAAATGGCTCAGGGAAGTTTATGTCACGGCTAAGGCACCAAGATGGTATGCAAAGAAAATGCGACAAGCGCGCGAAGAACGGGAAGCCTATAGCAGACTGCGGTATAATGTCTATCTTGTTTATCCGTATGCCGTAGCGGCCACCTTCATATTAAAAGATGTAGATAGCATCTTAGGCAGTCTGAATAGCCGAGTAGCTAAACAACAATTCAAACGACGGAAAGAAGACGAACTGAACAAACGGTTTAAAGATGAATTGCAGAATCTTAGTATTACGCAAGGACAGATACTCGTTAAACTCATTGCTCGTCAGACAGGCCGCCCATGCTATGTGATTGTCAAGGAATTGAAAGGTGGATTTAATGCCACAATCTTTCAAGCCATGGCCTTGCTTTTTGACAACAACCTAAAAAACATGTATGAGCCTGAAGGCGAAGATGCTGCTATTGAACAACTTGTTCAGGAAATTGAATCGAGAGGTCATTATGAGATACGAAAGTAAGTGCTGTTGGCATTTGCTCGATTTATAGAATGTCTATGTTATCTATTAGCCCCCCTTAAATCATGTCATTAAAAATTGGCAAATTCTATCCCTCCTGTTTTTTTAAGCTACTTTTACGCTCTTATTCGAACTAAAAATGAAAATAAATATATTGGCTATTGCCGCCCATCCCGATGATATCGAACTGTCGTGCAGTGGCACATTAGCAGTGCACAAAAAATTAGGTTATACGATTGGCATCGTTGACCTAACAAAAGGTGAATTAGGCTCAAGAGGTACGGCAGAAATACGGCAAAAAGAATCAGCAAAAGCCGCAGCAATTTTACAATTGGATGTCCGCGAGAATTTGGGTTTCAACGATGGGTTCTTTAAAAATGATGAAGAACATCAACTCGCATTGATCCGCGCCATTCGAACATACAAACCTGATATCGTGCTCGCCAACGCGCCAAACGACCGACATCCCGATCACGGACGTGCTTCACTGCTTGTGAAAGAAGCGTGTTTTCTATCGGGTCTTATCAAAATTAATACTGAGTTGAATGGGCTGCCACAAGAGGCATGGCGTCCAAAAAAAATATTCAATTATATTCAAGATCTTTATATCGAGCCAGATTTTATATTGGATATTAGTGACGAATTTGAAACAAAAATGCAAAGTATCAAGGCCTATGAATCGCAGTTTTACAGCCATACATTTGAAGGGCCCCAAACCTATATTGCCTCAGAAGAATTTCTCAATACCATAGCATACCGAAGCCGGATGATGGGTAAAAAAATCGGTGTCAACTATGGTGAAGGATTTTTGTCAATACACAACCACCTGGGTCTACACGATTTTTCATCCGTGATTTTACCTGAGTTTGTTTAACTAAAACGCATAGTCTCCTTTATCGTCATACATCACAGGTAGTGTTTTATGGGTCGCTTCAAAATAATCGTATGCCCGTTTCATATTCACCCAAAAACGATGTTTACTTTCTTCGCTTTTATATTCTCGTCCGAGATAATCAAGGCCTTTTTGGGTGAACCTCAATGGATAAATCTGCACCGGAATATTTAATTCGCCATTGGTTCTTGAGGCAACGCAGATAGCGTAAATTTCCTCTATGAATTCATCCGTCATTGGCATACAGCCGACAGTCATGCATTTTCCATGAATGCAGATATCGCCACCCGGATGTTCTTTATCGCCAATCATCATGTCTGAATAATTCGGATAATTCAACAGCATCGCAAGATGGTAGTTGCTCTTCGGATTAAAATCTTCAATAAAGTAAAATCCTTCAGGCACTTGTTTATCGCCCTCATATCGTTTAGGGCCAAGAATGCCTGAAAGCGCACAAATTTTATAATTCTTAATCAACACGAAAGTGTCTGCGATGGAATTTCTTGCCCACATTTCAAAATCATTGGTTGATTTAAAGACGCGGAATAATATGTTAGGACAAGGATACTTAATATTCTTATCCGCAAACATTTTTTTCATTGCTGGTTCGTTCTTCGAGGCTGCAGTCTTCACGCGTTCAAATGAATGCTGAAAACTTAAAAACTGATAGTCAGGAAATGTCAACTCTAGCGGAGGTTGCGCATGAAGGCAAAAAGAAATGAATATGGTTAAAATGAGAAGGCTTGCCTTTTTCATGTATTGTCGTAAATTTGAAAGTGAACTATTCGCAAATTTATTGCTTCTTAGCGATAAAAAAATAGATACGTTTGCGCTTTTCGTTAAATTATAAAAAAGTTGAATGAAGAAACTTGTTGTTTTTACGGGTGCGGGCGTCAGTGCCGAAAGTGGTATTCAAACCTTTCGTGATGCTGGTGGTTTGTGGGAAGGTTTTCAAATTGAAGAGGTTGCCACGCCGAGGGCCTGGAAAAAAAACCCGGAAATGGTGTTACGATTTTACAATGAACGCCGAAAAAATGTGTTAGAAGCTTCACCTAATTTGGCGCACCGATTAATTGCGCAATTACAAGAATCATATGATGTCGAGGTCATCACGCAGAATATCGACGACCTTCATGAACGCGCAGGCTCTGAAAAAGTTCTTCATCTGCACGGCGAATTATTGAAGATGAGAAGCGAACACGACAGCGACCTTGTGTATCCAATTTTAACTGATATTCGCATCGGAGACCTTGCAGAGGATGGCGCTCAACTAAGACCATCTATCGTTTGGTTTGAAGAGCCTGTACCTATGATGGAAGAAGCAATTCGTATTGCAATGCAAGCAGATATCTTTATTGTCATTGGAACAAGCCTTGTGGTGTATCCAGCAGCATCACTGCTGCATTATACGGATCCACACACGCCAGTTTTTGTCATTGACAAAAAGATACCGATCATTAATAGAAGTCATGTGACATATATTGAAATGCCTGCAACGGAAGGCATGAACGAGCTGCTGATAGCGCTCAATACAATCTGAGAGATCTACAACAGACAATTCGACAAAGAAATTCACCCTATATATGAATTTTAAAAAATAGGCGTATCCCTTTTTCTAACGGTTTGCCGCTAAAAGCAGGCAGGAAATAAAGGTAGGAACTTTAAAGTAAGAACCAAACTTGAACAAAGAACAATTGCTCAATTACTTCCTCTGCCCTGCTTGCTTATTAGCGGCTGTTGGCACCTGCCATTTTTTGAAAGCAGTATTCGGGGCTCGAATTGTCGGATTCTGCCGTCTCGCTGAATATATTTTTCTGTTCAAGTTACGCACTTTGTGGCAGGCTCTATGCAAAGGTTTGCACCTGTGCTGTGTCTCTGTGCGCCTTTGCATTGTGCCTGCAATTGAAGGTCATTCGATGATGTTTCATGTTTTAATGGACCGGCTCGCTCACGTTTTCAGAAATATCACCAATTATTATACTACCATCTTTTGCATTAATATAAAATGTTCGTTGAATTAAACCTGATTCTTTAGAAGGGGCGTTATTGAATACTCGATTACGGTTGACCAAGCTCCAACATTCATAATACCAATATGGAATATTTAACTTAAGGTTAAAAATATTTATTGAAATTTCCGCATAAGCTACATACATGTTGACTTCCTTCCCAATTCCTTTTTTATAGTCTTTAATCAAATAAGGGATTAATTTATTTTTTAAGAGTATTTGCTCAGCCCTTTCCTTAGTTATAAATCCTGTTTCTTTTTTTAATTGCTTTGAAATAATCAATGTAGTTTCGATATCAATAGTACTATCATTACTCATCTTAATGAAAAATACGTTATGATTCTTTTTTAGCTTTTTATCCTCAAGTATAATATAATCGCCTGCGATTTCTTTAAAATCAAGTTTTCCGTTATACTTGACCAATTTGGCATATTGATGAATTACAGCAAGGGTATCTTTCAATTCCTTTAATTTGCTTACACATCGTATTTGCCCATCACCAACTGAATTACTCACTACCTGAGAGAAGATAGGAGTAGACACGAAATTAATCAATAGGAACAGTATTAGTCTATACATACCATTTTTTTAATGAGAACACTTTTATTGTTAAACAATTTGGCAAAATATATTCCCTTACTAATCTTTGGGAGGAAAATTGTTTTGCTTTTAATGATAACCTCTTCGTGGATAATATTTCCTTCCAAACTAATCAATTGAAATTTCAGTTTTGTATCTCCATTAGGAAGCTGAATATTAATCGAATTTGAAAAGGGGTTAGGAAAAATTGATGCTTCAATATCTTGATGGTCAAATTGATTAATTGCTAACGGTTCCAATCTACAATCCATTGGATGAATTTTCATCGGATCCAGTACTAAACATCCACCATTGAAATTGTAAGGGCTTAAATCTATACTATGCTGTACTATGTAATCACCGGCATGTTGATTATTAAGATTGAAATGGTTGTGTCTGTAAATAGCAGGAAGGGTATCTGCATATAAAGCTGTAAGGTAATACATTACATCAGACGTATCATTAACATGTTTTAATAGGTGGGCATGTCCTATTTCATGGAGGATAATATTAAAAAAATCAATTTTGTTTGGAGGTACCGGATTGTAATCTGTTGTGTCGTACCAGAAATATGACAAATCACTACTATCAATAGAAATGTCGATATCTCCTACTCCAAAAGGTGCACCAGTAGTACTTGTATGGCAATTCGCATGTAATGCACGACATTGTGCACTAGTACCCAAAACGCCATCAATAGGTTGTAGCACTATTGTATATTCGTTATCCGCGGCAACTCCTGCATTTGTTGTTCCAGCATCCAAGATAAAGTTAACACCTGTCATGCAACTCCATCTCCGAAAAGCAGTTTTTATACAAATGATCATATTAGCATCCGTGACATTTGAGTTTAGTTTAAAATGGTATGTACTATCAACAAAATGAGGGGGAGTAGACGTAGGCATTGGCTGCGCAAATAAAAATCTATTGTCTTTATAGTATGGAATAGTACCAGTTTTATTTTTTGAATTGTCTAAAGCAAATAATATTTTCAATTTGCTTACAGTTGAGGTTGAACTTGTATCGTTAATACCGCCCCCTGTATTTTCAATCCCAATCACACCCGTCCCCACAGGAACATCTTGGTATCCTGGTATGGAAGTATTCAATATCGCGGAATCGATGGCACCTGGAACGATACAAACAATTTCTGTATCACTCCAACTTGTTATATCGTACTTGTTCAGATTTAAAAATGAACTTCCTCCATCATCGGCATTTCTTAAAAATAGATTACCTTCTGTTGCTCCAAAATTCATCCCTTTAATAATTATCTGACTTTTTGTTCCTGCTGTAGTAATGTAAGTATTAGCACTTGAGCCATTAATGCTTGTGATCACTGGGATTGATCTTGTTTTGGGTTTCCTTTTTGCTTGCTTATTATTATACGTCCATCCTAATGGATTGAATGATGAATCACAAACAGTCATAGATATACCAGCCTCTATTTGAAGAATATCATAGAAGTTCATGATGTTGTCAAAACTTAATCGGTATGCTCTTACAATATCATTGAAAGCATCGTTTTGGTAGCCAATAAAGCCAGTGTATCTGCGTACCAGTTGTAATTCAGTAATATAATCAGTTCTTTCACAGTTATGCGAATGTGGAAATTCACTTGGGTTACATAAGAATAGCCCTGCACATCCGACATTAAAATTTGTATTATGACTTACAGTTTCTGTGGAGTCTTGATAAGTTCCACCCGCCGTTATGACGGAAACTGTGCCACAAAATAAATCACCCTTTGCTATCTTGGTTATATAAACAATATTGTTTGTAAATATTTCACCGGTTACTGAATCCTTATAGCAACATTGTTCGATTACCTGTCCTTCAAAGATTTTATCGGCATTATTGATATTAGCTAAAACAAGAGCAGTATCAATAGTCGTTTGTGCTTTTATTATGAATATTGAAAATATTGCTATGAGTATAAGTATAATTTTTTTCATGTTATTTTTTTTAAAATTAAATATTTATTTGAATTAGGTTATCTGTACTGCAAGTCACTATGGAGGTATTTCCTTTATCTAGCCCCAATATAAAACCCAATAAGACAATGTTGTTGTTTCTTCGTTATGAAATTCATGAAGTTGAACGGTGTATTTTTCAAGCTCTGCTTGCAAATGTATTGGCGATAGCCTTTGCAAGTTGTGCTTGAAAATGCTTAAATTTTTAGTTCGGCCGCTGAATATTAGTTCCAAGCTTGTCTGCATTTAATGGTTGGTGCCAACTATTCGCTATGCGTAATACTCTTCAGAAAACTCAATTCCAAAAGTAGCTAGTTCTTTCAATACAGGTTTGTACACTTCTTTCATAATTGGAATTTGCACTCCAACAAGATTTTTTATCTTACCTGTCAATAACAGCTTGGCAAATATTGCCATTGGAAGGCCTACAGTTTTAGCCATTGCGGTATACGTTTTATCTTCGCCTTTTACGATCAAGGTACTTGATAAATGTGTTTCTATATTTTTTCTCGCATAATCAAATTCATGCCGCATAACAACCATATCTTTATCATAGTCTTCGATCTTCCATTTTTCTTCCATACGCTGAAGTAGAATATCAGCGCTACTCATCTCTCCTGCTAGATTAATCTTGTCGTTGTTAAACAAACCGAGCCAATCGATCAGATTTATGACAAGATCTTTTTCCTTTGGGGTAATGTTTCTTATTTTGTCAGAGGGATTGTTTCCTTCGACAGCCTTTGTAGCATACATAAACCAATCGTAGTAGGTTAATCCTGCATCGGTAAATTTCATATCCTCTGTTGTCAGTCCCAACTGAATAATCGTATTCCATCCCAAACAAAATTCTTCATAACGAAATGTCGCTCTGAGCATCGTTTTAACCTGCTCAAGACCGTAATAATTTCTGTAATTCAAACTATCTCTATTGGCATACGCTGCCAAATTACCCAAGCTAGGCACTTTAATCAATTCATACTGATTGAATAAATCCGAATAATCGAATTTCTTCTCAATGCCGTTATCCATAAAATGGGCTCCAGACTTTCCCGCATTTAAAATATTCCTTGCATTCCACGATATCTTGTAATGCCAAGGATTGTTATCGCTTTCAGGAGCTACTAATCCGCCGCAATATGATTTAAAAGAAGATATATCGGCACCAAGTCGTTCGATCTCATCAATAATCTTCATCGCGCTCATATGGTCGATGCCTGGATCAAGCCCTATTTCATTCATAAACAATAAACCTGCATTACGGGCATCAATATGTAAACTTTTTATTTCCTCAGACAGATAGGACGCTGTAATTAAATTTTTGCGAAGTTCAATGCAATCTTTTGCCACAATAAAATGAAGCGAAGGTGGAAGTAAGGAAATGACTAAATCGGCTTGACCTATTTGTCTTTTTCTGAGTAAGTCTTCGTGAATATCCAATTGCACGGCTCTTCCGAATGAATGGTCTCCGATTTTAGCCAAGGCTGCGTTCAGGTTTGAATCGGCCACCGTAACCTGCCAAAATTGCTTTAAGGAACAATCTAACAAGTATTTTATAAGATATGATGATGACTTTCCAGCACCGAACACCAAAATATTGGTCATTGAATTTCTTGATTTTATTTCTGAATAAATAATCTACATTTGCAAAGATATATCTATAAAAATATTAACAAGAATGAAAAAGAATACATTCAAAATTATTTTATCTGCTTCCTTGGCAGTCATCCTATTCAGCTCATGTGCATCTCAAAAAAAGTACGGCTGTCCTAACCATATGTCAATCTCTAAATTACTCGGATTATAAATCTAGCTTCGCTATGGAATGGAAAACACTCTCCGGTTCTGAACAAATAGATCAAATCATCCAGGAAAGTTTTCTGAAACCTGTGGCAATCTTCAAACACAGCACGCGCTGTTCTATTAGTCATATGGCTAAAGGACGTTTGGAAAGAGACTTGGCCCCTGAAGGCATTGATTTTTATTATCTTGATTTGCTAAACTTCAGGCCTCTTTCTACTCTATTGTCAGAAAAGTTTTCAGTACATCACGAATCCCCTCAGATTTTACTCATCAAAAATGGCGAATGCATTTACGATGAAAGTCATAGTGGTATTGATATGCAAGGAATTGTAGACGAAGCCACCGCTTAACCTATGTTGTAACACTGCTCGATACTCACTTCGCTGCTCTCAATTTCATAACCCAAAGGCGGGTTATTTTTTTTGGCAGACACCCAAACATATTCAATGTGCGGATAAGTTGCCTTGATCGCAGCGGCTATTGATTGCACTAATTCCTCTAACAGAGGCCTTGTCTGCTCAAATTGACTTCTTACGATATACAATAATCCTTCATAATTGACTGAATTCTCCAATACTATTATTTCTTTGTCTGCGGGAATACCCACTTTCACATTAAGGATAAAGTAATTACCAAGAATCCGCTCCTCTTCATAAAAGCCGTGATAGCCAAACAGTTTGATTGTATGTAAGGAAATGTATAAGATAAGAAGTGATTAGACTGATTAAGGAAGAACGACCACTCGTTTGATGGCTTCATACTCATTCACAAAACCATCATTACTGACAAAAAGGCGAACTGTAACGGTATCTAATCCGGTTGGAATAAAATAGACGGTTGGATCATTGCTACTACCTCCGCCCGGCATTACCCAACGTTGTTTGGTATAATGTTTAGAACAATTAACCAGTGGCAACGTATCGTTGAGATGGATCGTCACCAGATCGCCTACAGAAATAGCTGATTCAGTGCAAATCATTGGCACAGGCTCACCTTTGCGTTTACACGCAATGAATAAAAGGCTCAGCGAAAGTATAAGAAAAAGTTGCTTCATAAATTTTAGTACCTAAAGTGTATCAACAAATGTAATTCGATTTTTTGAGGCTACAAAGTATGACGTCAATATTCTACGATTCGCGATATCAGTTGCGGGTTACACGATGGCAATACCTTTCAATGAGTAAAAAAATCAATGTCTATCTAAAAATATCCGAAACGTTATGATGAATATTCATTGCCATCCTATCTGTAGGCAAATCGTTGCTGTCGCCACCAAACGGATCCTCAATTTCTTCGGCAATCAATTCGAGACTAGCTAAGACATAAAAAATAAACACCACGATAGGAATTGATAGATACCCTAGTGTGAACATGTAACCGAAAGGTAGCGTCATGACATATCCGAATATAAATTTCTTGATGAACACACTGTATGAAAACGGAATTGGCGTATTCTTAATACGTTCGCAGGCACCGCAAACATTGGCAAAGGCTCTCAGTTCATCATTTAAAAAATAGAGGTGCGTATCGCTTATGACACCTTGCTGATGAAGTGTTGCGACATGCTCATAGATTAGGTTGGCCACCTGATTTGGCAAATGCTTTTCCTTGTCAATTTTATCAATTAGGTTGCTACCCACTTGTCTGTCAAAAAGCTCATAGTCAGCCTTTCCAGACAACAGATGGTTGCGCAATGCAAACGCATACGCTGGTATAATCGCACGAAAAAAGACTCGGTCTTCGTGCAGTGTCAAGGGCAGAAAGGCGTTTAATTTAAACGCCAGATTTCGTGCATTGTTAGTCAAATCACCCCATTGCCTGCGACCTTCCCACCATCTATCATACGCCGAATTAGTTCTAAAAACCAAGAGCAAGGAAATAACGCCTCCTAACACCACATGCATCAATGTGATATTTTTAAGGTGACTGCTTTCATCTAAATTAAGAAAATGCATGCCGGCAAAGACGACAAATCCCGTATACGCTGCAATCGCGAGCATTAAGGGGAATAGGATACGAATAGTATCGCCTTTATGAATCCTAAAAATGAACGTAAACCAGTCTTTGGTATTATATTTTATCATATTCGGGCGAAGATAAGAATTTGATTCCGAAGGAACCCTATCCACTCTATTCAACTTGATTCAAGTAACCCATGAGTTGATTATTTCATTTCCGTTTTTACTACGTCAACATCATAGGTCAATTTGGACAATATCAATCTATTGAAGAGTCGAAGCTAGTTACCAATGCACCGCTAATAGAAATAGTGCAGAGATACGTAAGGCACTTTTTCTTTACTTGATGTTATTTTACTTGACAAAAAACAGGGAATAGAACAAATTAGACGACTCCATGTTGGCTACTTTAATGCCACTCTCCAAGTTACTGTAAGTTGCATTGTACCAAGACGATAAAAATCAACCGCCATAAGAATCTAACTAGTTTTTTGAAAGATCCCCAACGTCAATTTACAGCCAATATGAACGCTAAAAAAATAGTCTTGCTTATTAATTATCAGTTAAAGGCTTTAGTACCTCAATACGTAGCGCCTTTTATCCCTCTTCTATTCAAAAAACTGTTTAAAAGTTAGTTTGTATTTTAATCTTCAACCATTACCTTTGCGCCAATTTTAAAAAAGACGGGTCGTAGGGCCCTTAATTACTTATAACTATGGCAAATACAGGAAAAATTAAACAAATTATCGGAGCGGTTGTGGATGTACACTTCCCTGGTGACAACAAGTTGCCAGAAATCCTGAGCGCACTTGAAATCAAACGTGAAAACAATGTGCCGTTGGTACTTGAAGTACAGCAACATCTTGGTGAAGACAGCGTACGTACTATTGCGATGGACGGAACAGAAGGTCTAGTTCGCGGAATGGAAGTGGTTGATACAGGTATTCCTATCGCGATGCCAGTTGGAGACGCTATCAAAGGTCGTTTGTTTAATGTAACCGGTGATGCGATCGATGGTTTGCCTCAGCCTTCAAAAGCCAATGGCCGCCCTATTCACGCGCAACCTCCAGCCTTCGAAAACTTGAGTACCGCTTCTGAAATCTTGTTTACAGGTATTAAAGTTATCGATTTGATTGAGCCATACGCAAAAGGTGGTAAAATTGGATTATTCGGTGGTGCGGGTGTAGGTAAAACCGTATTGATTCAAGAATTGATTAATAATATTGCAAAAGCATATAGCGGAGTTTCCGTATTCGCCGGTGTAGGTGAGCGTACCCGTGAAGGAAATGATTTGATGCGTGAAATGATTGAAGCAGGCATCATGAATTATGGTGAGGAATTCAAACATAGCATGGAAGATGGTGGATGGGATTTGGACAAAGTGGACATGGAAGGTTTAAAAGACAGTAAAGCGACTTTTGTATTCGGTCAAATGAACGAACCACCAGGAGCTCGTGCTCGTGTGGCCTTGTCTGGTCTAACGGTGGCTGAATATTACCGTGATGGTGATGGCACTGGCAAAGGACGTGATATCCTTTTCTTCGTTGATAATATCTTCCGTTTTACACAAGCAGGTTCTGAGGTATCGGCGTTATTAGGCCGTATGCCATCAGCGGTTGGTTACCAACCAACCTTGGCTACTGAGATGGGTCTAATGCAAGAACGTATTACGTCCACTAAAAACGGTTCAATCACATCTGTACAAGCGGTATACGTGCCTGCGGATGACTTAACCGATCCGGCTCCTGCAACTACTTTTGCTCACTTGGATGCCACAACGGTATTAAGTCGTAAAATTGCGGATTTAGGCATTTACCCTGCGGTAGATCCATTGGATTCTACGTCACGTATCCTAACAGCGGCTATCGTAGGTGATGAGCATTATACGTGCGCTAACAAAGTAAAATTAATCTTACAACGATACAAGGAATTGCAGGACATCATTGCCATTCTTGGTATGGATGAATTGAGTGAAGATGATAGAATGACTGTGGCCCGTGCCCGTAAAGTACAACGTTTCCTTTCGCAACCTTTCCACGTGGCTGAACAGTTCACTGGTTTGAAAGGCGTCTTGGTACCGATCGAAGAAACAATTCGAGGATTCAATATGATTATGGACGGCGAAGTGGATGAATATCCTGAAGCGGCCTTTAACCTTGTAGGGTCTATTGATGATGCAATCCTGAAGGGTAAGAAAATGATGGAAGCGGCTAAGAATTAAGAATTAGCTGATTAGTGGATATGCTAATAAGCCAATTAAATAAAGGAATTCCAATAGTGCCTGTTGGCTTTTCTCAAGAATGAAAATTAAAAATTATACGGCATTTGTCATTGGCACATTGGCAAATTAGCTCGGTAGCAAATTGGTATTATGCATTTAGACATACTCACTCCGGAACGAAAAATATTCAATGGCGATGTATACGGCGTACTATTGCCGGGCGTTGCTGGTTACTTCGAATTGCTTGATAATCACGCACCGATTGTAGCAGCCTTAGGAAAAGGTCAATTGAAGATATTGAAAGACAAGAACAATGCTGAAATCTACAATATCGAAGGTGGCTTTGTAGAAATGAACAGCAACAAAACGATTGTTCTGATTGAAGGAGCTGAAATAGTCGCATAAATTCATACAACTATCTTTTACAACGACCTGCAGCAATGCAGGTCGTTTTTATTGCAACCTACTTCATACCGATTGACATATTGCAATCGACGACTTGTCGACTTACTTTATCATTTCCGAAAAGGAACCCTTCGATATTTACCACACACTGTCATTGACCTCAATTGAATAGCACATTGCAGTGCATAAAGAAAGGTACTCGCATAAAAAAATGGCTCTCAATAGCAGAGAGCCATTTATACTGATTTTGCGGAATACTTATTTCACCAACTTAAAATAATCTTCTACTAACTGTTTATAGTATGGTTTCAATTCGGCAGGAACCGTCTTGTAATAATCAATGACCGATTGTTTACTTTTTAAAATGTCTTTTAGTTGCTGCGGAATTTCGCGGGTCATATCCTTGGCCGAATTCGATTCACGTTCCTCGCCTTGTTCTTGTTGACGTAAGGCATCTTTTGCTTCAAGCAAACGATTCAGAATTTCTGATTGACGGCTCAATAAATCATTTGTAATACGACGATTCACGATATCCGTCTCGTTCCTGTCCATATCACTTTGAATCTTAGTCAAATTCGGATTGCTTTTTCCATCCTTACGCAACTGGTTATTGATATCATTCAATTGCTTACGCAAGGCCGACTGTTGAGCGGCTATCTTCGCCATTTGTTCACTCTCACCTCCACCCTGTTCGCTTTCACCATTATCACCTTGCTTACCATCTTTACCTATTTTATCGCCTGGTTTATCACCCGGTTTATCACCTGGTTTATCGCCTAGTTTATCACCCGGTTTATCGCCTGGCCTAGATCCTGGTTCGCTGCCTGGCTTACCCATTTTGTCTTTGAGTTGCTGCATCGCTTTGCCTAATTGCTCTTGTTTGGTAATGATATCGCCAAGTTGCATACCCATACCTTTACCACTTTTCTTAGATGGCTTGCCACCAGGTTTGCTGCAGGATCCACTCCCTTCTTTTTTCTCTTGCTCGGCTTGCTCCTTCATTAATTGCTCTAGCACTTCATTCAGCATCAGAGCGAGATTATTGGCACCTGTCATAATATATTGCTGATCAACCGAGGCTTGCGGAACATTGCGTTGTTCAAGCAGGGTAATACCCGATTCCATATGACGATTGATACCATCTATTTCCTTATTGACTGTGGAAGATAATGTTGCCAATCGTTTACTTAGTACAAATAAGCTATCTGCAATCATTTTGGTATCTTGCTTCAGCTTTTGTTGATTCTTGATATTCTGTACAAATTTAGGATCTGAAATAGCCGTTCCTTTTACGCCCGAAATCAAATCCTCCTGAGAGAATGACATTCTAATCAGGTTAGATAATATTTGTCGTGTAGCCTTTACATCAACTTCCAATTCATCGGCACTACCACCAGCTGCAGATTCCTTCATTTTCTTGGCCAATTTTTCCAAACTTTCTTTGGCCTTTTTCTGCGACTTCGATGCTTTGCTATTACTTCCGCTCTTTAGTTCTTCAGAACTCTTATCCATATTTTGTTCGGCATCCTTTTCATCCTTCTTCATGTCTTCAAGATCCTTCTTATTCTCCATACTCTCGTTGAGTTTGGCTAAATCGTCGATATCCTTTTTCAACTCATCTAATTCCTTGTTCAGCTCATCCTGTTTCTTTTTCAGTTCCTCATTTGTTTTGGCCCCGCTCTCGGTTAGCTTATTTAATTCCTCTTGTTTCTTAGCAAGCGTCTCAGCCTTCTTAGCAATATCTTCCATGCGCATATCGCGTTCGAGCTGCTTCATCATTTCTACCATACGATCCAAATCTTTCTCCATCAGATCATTATCTTGCTCGGCTTGTTTCAGTTCGTCGAAGAGCTTATCCTTATCAAGTAACTTCATCAGCTCTTCCATTTTCTTCATATGTTCATCAAGCTGATTATTTTTAAGTTCGTCTAATAACTTCTCGACATTCTGTTGCTTCTCCTTTACCTCATCAGAATATTTTTTCTCATTCGCTTGTTTATTATTCTGTTCAAATTTCTTCTTGATATTCTCTATCTGCTTTTGCACATTTTCGTTTCGCTCCACCATCTCTTCCATCTTCTTCTTATCTTCCCAATCCAGCTCATTTTTCTGCAGCAATTTTTCCTGCATCTGCTTAATTTCCTTATCCATCTTATCACTTTGCTTGGCTGTATTATTCAGATCCTTATTGATCTGCTCCTGATTTTTCTCCAGCAACGAGTCTAATTTTTTCTCGGTAGGCTTCTCATAACTAAAGGTCACACTCTTGGTACATTTGCTACCATTGACAGCATCATTATCATAGGCCGAGAAATAATAACTAAGTCTGTCGCCCGCTTCAAGGCCAAGCTGCGTGATATCGAGAAACTGATTAAATTGAACAGATGGACCGGCCTTTACGGGAACGGCAATTGAACCATTTTTTGCAGCGCCTGAAGCCACTCCTTTTTCATTTGTCTTTTGGATTGAATAATTTAAAGCCACATTTTTAATGCCGTAGTCGTCGCCTGCCTCACCGACAAATAATACGTAGTCGCCAGTAAAAGAATCGTTGTATTGCTGCACATTAATAGAAGGAAACTGATCAGGGATCACGGATACATTATAATGCAGGGTGTCCTTGCGTTCGATCTGTTTATTTGACACAAGAATCGAATACGTCGTATCGCGCATGAATTTATATCCAACAAAAAAACTAGACCCTTGCTTGCCCATAGCGATTGGCTTGCCGGCTCCAAGCACGAATTCGATATTGTCGGTATGTTCTGTGCTAAATACCCATGCCAAGGTGGTTCCTTGCGGTGCAATAATATCGCCAATATTGTCGAGCACTTCATCTTTACGACCCGTGTATTCTGGATAATCGACTGATACTTTAAATTGTTTAATTAACGGTTTTTGTAAGATATGTATGTCGTACGACTCACTACTAAAGCCGGCTGCAGTAAAATTAAACTTCGTATCTTTTGATAATTTATAAAAGGTGTGCGTAAACATATTGGATGCCTTCTTTTGCATCATCACTTCTTGCCCGTTATAACGAATCATAACATTATCGGGCAAGGTATTGCCAGTCATCTTCACATTCACTTCGATATCTTCAAATTGCGGAACGCTGAGTTTGGTAGAAAGTAACTCAAAGTCAAAAGGCGCTTTCGGAACAAACTTTTTTGATGGCGCCAATAATCTTTCTGCTGAATCTCTGAAAACATTTGGAGCGGCAACAAGTATGAACACCACCGCTAAAACTGGCATGATTACATAGGGGAGATATTTTCTGTTTTTCGCGAGATTGATGGCCGATTGAAATGGAATTGGCGACAATTCATTTGTCTTTTGTTCGATACTAGCCTCAATAAGTTCCTTGCCAGTTTCGTCGTTGATCCGCTGTTTAAGCTGCAATACGTTCAGTAACTTATCCTGCACATTAGGAAAGTGAATACCAATGATTTGTGCTGCCTTTTCATGCGAAATAACCTTACCCAACTTCTGCATTTGCATCAGGGGAATTACAATCCAATAGACGAGTGCGAAACCGCCTAATCCAACAAAACTTGATAGTAATGTATACCGCAGCCACGATGGAAAATAGAAATAATACTCACCGACACTCACTACCAAATAATAAGCCAATGCAGACGCTAAAAAAATAAGACCGCCCTTTACTAACTTATTGGCATAATATTTCCTGATAAAGGCGTCCAGACGCGCAATCAGAAATTGATAATTGTTCATACGAGTCGCAAGTTACTCAATGCAGACAGATGACAACTTTTTTATTCCCTTATTTTTTGTGAAAAAATGAAGCCGTTATTCC
>Ga0209596_1002021_pt1 | contig 16949 bp, 17 predicted proteins | sample M_130807_MF_Meta_FD_187314 | JGI IMG/M metagenome (GOLD analysis project Ga0209596, IMG submission 187314) | Freshwater microbial communities from Lake Montjoie, Canada to study carbon cycling - M_130807_MF_MetaG (SPAdes) (version 2) | ecosystem: Environmental > Aquatic > Freshwater > Lake...
TTCGAGTTTGCGTTGGCGACGAACATAGACAGGGTTGAGTCGAATTCCTGTGAGCGTGCGAGAGAGTTTTCCAGTGACACGATCAGGGAGGGTGGCTGCTTCCTTTGCTTCAGCTTCAAATCCTGCAGCCGAGGTGAGGTTAGAAATGGTGGGTGCGTAACTGCGGCCGTTGTCGTTCAGCACAATGATGACGCGAGTCTTTGAATGACCAAGGTTGTTCAGAGCCTCATACGCCATGCCGCCGGTCATAGAACCATCACCGATGACAGCGACAATGTGTCGGTGTGGTGCAACACCGGCATCACGTGCGACAGCTAAACCGTGTGCGTAGGAAAGAACTGTTGATGCATGACTATTTTCAATGAAGTCATGGCGTGACTCTTCACGATTGGGGTATCCGGATAATCCGTCTTGTTGACGCAAGCCAGCAAAGCCTGATTTACGACCAGTGAGAATTTTGTGCACGTAGGCCTGGTGACCGGTATCCCACAAGATGGGGTCTGTTGGGCTTTCGAAAACGCGATGCAATGCGATTGATAATTCGACAGCGCCAAGGTTCGACCCCAAGTGACCGCCTGTTTCGCTAACGGCGTTGACAATGAAGTCGCGAATCTCTGAAGAGAGCAATGACAATTCATCTGCCGTGAGGCCACGAAGGTCGGCCGGTTGGGAGATGCGGTCGAGAATCGCCATGAGTTCCAAGGCTATCTCTCGGGGTCGTTACGACCCCAGTGACAACAACTACGGTGCCCATATGGCTGACATCTTTGATCTGAACGGAAAAGTGGCTTTGGTCACTGGCGGCAATGGGGGCATTGGGCTTGGTATGGCGCGCGGCCTTGCAAGTCGTGGGTGCGATATCGCGATCTGGGGCACAAATGCCTCGAAGAATGCAACGGCGCGAGCAGAGCTTGAAGGAATGGGAGTACGTGTTGCTGATTTCATTTGTGACGTTGGCGACCAGTCACAAGTAGAGGCCGCATTTGCAGCGACGGTGGAAACATTGGGTCACGTTGACTCGTGTTTCGTAAATGCAGGTGTTGGTGGACACGCTGAAAGTTTCGTTTCTATGACCGATGACGAATGGCATCGCGTGATGCGCGTGAACTTAGATGGCGCGTTTTATACAGCACAAGTAGCAGTGCGCCATATGGTGGCAGCCGGTAACGGCGGGACAGTGGTGTTTACGACGTCTGGTTCTGCGTATTACGGCCAAGCACGTGGTCAGCATTATGGCGCATCAAAAGCTGGTTTGATTTCGATGATGAAGGCAATTGCGGTGGAACATGCACGCTATGGCATTCGGTGCAATGCAATTTTGCCTGGCTGGATTGAAAGCGAAATGACTGAAGCCGCATTGGGCTGGGACACGTTCATTGCAAAGGTGTTGCCACGCGTGCCGATGCGCAGGTGGGGAGACCCCAATGACTTTTCAGGAATTGCTGCGTACTTTGCAAGTGATGCAAGTAAGTACCACACCGGCGATGTAATCACCATTGACGGCGGCTACCACAGCTTCTAAAAACTACGGCGTGTTACTTGTGGGGTGTGCGGAGCGAAACTGTTCGAACTTTGCGTCGAGGCGTCGTTGATTCAGTGTGTGCAATAAGCCACCAAGGGTGAAACCACCGGCGAGCACAACAATTCCACCAATGCCATCAACCCAATAATGGTTGGCAGTGACGACGATGCAGAACAATGTAAGTGCGGGATACAACAGAACTGCTGCACGAATCCACTTGCGACGTGCAAGCGGCCAAATTGCAAACGCGCACCACGACGCCCAGCCAATATGAAGGCTTGGCATGGCTGCGTATTGATTGGAACGTTTTGCAATGCCACCAGAATCAAAGTCCCATGGTCCGCCGTAGACCTTCAATGTGTCGACAAATCCGAATTCGGTTGCGCCGTTGTAGTTACGCAATTTTGTAGGAATGCAATCGCCACCGAAGGTTGTTCTCACGGTTTCCTGGCCGGCAACGACAACGGTTGCGGTGCCAGGGCATGGGGCATCAAGCAGGCGTGGCGGCATCAGTGGGAATAAAGCAAAGCCGATGATGGCAAGACCAGTCATAGCGGCAAGTGCATTGCGAAAAAGGGGGAAAACATCTTTGCGGCGGTTGAGAAGGACGAAGAAGACTGTGATGGTGACGATGAAATGGGCGGTGCCGTAATAGGTGTTCATGAGCTGCAGAACCCACTTATATGGAAGGAACAACTGCTGGATGGATTCCTCGTGGTACAGCCCAATGCCACGCTCGAAGCGGATGACCTTCATGGCGTTATTGAACGAGTTCAGCGGAATGTCATCGCCTTTAACGCGAATGGACCCGAACCGGTTACGGGTGAGCGAATAGATGAAATAGAACGCCCCCATGATGAGGATTTCTTTCCACCACCACGTGCGGTGCTGACGGACCTCGTCTGGCACAGGGGTGGGGGTGTCGTCGGTCATGATGTCTCTACATTAGGTCGCACAGCGCTGAGGCTCATGCCGTCAGTAGGCTTGGGAAGGTGAGCCTTATTGATCTGTCACATGAGTTCGATTCCAGCGTTTTGTCGCGGGTACTAGCAAAGGGGCGGTCCACTGGGGCCGGGTTCTCCGAGGTGTTTATTGAAGATAAACGCTCGATGGGAGCAAGCCTTGATGATGGGTTGGTTGAGCAAGTCTCAAGTGGCCGTGATTCCGGTGCTGGTATTCGCGTAATTAATGGTGAGACCACCGGCTTTGCCTACACAGCAGATTTGTCTGAAGCGGGGCTGTTGGCTGCTGCTGGTGCAGCTGCTGCTGCTGCAAGTAGCGGTGATGGTGGAACGCACACTGTTTCTTTAGGAACTGCAAAGCGTCACCCAGTGAACACAGTGCGCATTGCGCCACAGAGCGTGCCAAAAGCGCGCAAAGTTGAACTGTTGATGATTGCTAATGATGCAGCACGCGGTATTGATTCAAGCATCGTGCAGGTGTCGGCTGGGTATTCAGATGCAACACGTCGCATTCTGATTGCAAACTCTGATGGAGTTTTTGCAACAGATGAACAAGTACGCACGATCTTTCGCGTCAGCGCAGTTGCTAATGGTGATGCAGGAATGCAGACCGGATACGACTCATTGGGTCACACCATTGGGTTTGAATTGTTCGAAGAAGAGAATATTAATGAATTGGCAGAGCGTGCAGCTCGCCAGGCTGTTACGAAATTGCGTGCACGTCCTGCACCAAGTGGTGCGTTGCAAGTTGTTATCAAGTGCGGTTCAGGCGGAGTGTTGTTTCACGAAGCATGTGGTCATGGTTTAGAAGCAGACCTGGTAGCACGTGGTGCAAGTGTGTATGCAAACCGCGTGGGTGACCAAGTGGCGTCGCCTCTTGTCACGCTTGTTGATGACGGAACAATGAGTCGTGAGTGGGGCGCAATTGGTATTGATGACGAAGGTCATGAAAGCCAGCGCAATGTCTTGATTAAAGATGGCGTGCTTACCGATTACATGTGGGATCACATTCGTGCCGGCAAAGAAGGCCGTGCGCCAAGCGGTAACGGACGTCGTCAGAGTTACGAACACTTGCCAATGGTTCGTATGACGAACACGTTTGTGCTGAACGGCAAGGAAGAACCAGACGACATTGTTCGCGCTACTGAATACGGCGTGTATGTGGCCAAGTTGGGCGGCGGTCAAGTGAATACTGCAAGCGGTGACTTTGTGTTCGGTATGACCGAGGCATACCTGATTGAGAACGGACAAATCACTGAGCCATTGCGTGAGAGCAACCTGATTGGTAATGGACCACAAGTGTTGTCAGACATTGACATGTTGGGCAATGACTTTGCAATGGGTAACCCAGGCATGTGCGGCAAAGACGGACAAGGTGTGCCGGTAGGCGATGGCCAGCCAACATTGCGCGTCAAGTCGCTCACCATTGGTGGCACGGCAGCATGAGCCGCCACACCGTTGATGATCTGCAAGCAATTGCAGATGCCATTGTTGCAATGGCTGAACCTGGCGAACAGATTGAAGCAAACGTTGCGCGGTCACGCGAGACAGATATTCGTGTGTACAACGGCGACCTCGAGCATTTCGTTTCGGCACAAAGCCAAGGCATCAGCGTGCGGGTTATTAAAGATGGCCGCACTGGCTCATCTCATGCGGGCACTCTCGATGAAGTTGCATGGCGTGAAGTGCTTGCTGAAGCACGCGAGAACGCCACATTGGGCAGTGTTGACGAATGGGCAGGACTTGCAGAACCAGATGGTGTTGCCATTGTGGAACAAGAACTGTGGGACGACACTCTTGATGCGTTTGATACTGCAAAGAAGATTGAGATTGCCAAAGAACTAGAGCGCGCAGCAGTAGGTGCAGACCCACGAGTGCGTATTGATGATTCGAACTATTCAGATGGTGCAACTGAAGAAGCGTTTGCCACCACCATGGGCATTCGCAGCAGTGGCCGTTCGAATAGTTGTTATGCAAGTGTCAGCGTGATGGCTGATGATGCTGGAGAAACACAAACGGGTTGGGCATATGCATTAGGCAAAAACCCTGCAGAGTTTGATTTGGGAAAAGCTGGTGTTGAAGCTGCGAACAAAGCAACAGGCTTGCTCGGCGCAGTAAAGCCACCAAGCAAGCGCACCACAGTGGTGCTTGACCCAATGGTTACGGCGCAGTTTCTTGGCATTATCGGATCCACCTTGAATGGTGAGAGCGTGGTGAAGGGTAGAAGCTTGTTTGCGAATCGTCTTGGCGAAGCAGTGGCGAGCCCTCTGATTACGTTGGTTGATGACCCAACTGATTCACGTGCATACACCGCATCAGAGATTGATAGCGAAGGTTTGGCTGCTCGCCGCAATGTGCTGATTAAAGATGGCGTGTTGCAGATGTTCGTACATTCGTCGTATTCAGCACGTCGTGCTGGCACGAAGAGCACAGGTAACGCCGTTGGTGGCGGAGTCGGATGCTTGGCATTGCAACTGACGCCTGGCACGAAGACGCAAGAAGAACTAATTGCAGACATTGAAGAAGGTGTTCTGATTCAGAGCGTGCAGGGTTTGCATTCTGGTGTGAACCCGATTTCTGGTGACTTCTCAACAGGTGCATCTGGGGTCATGATTCGTAACGGCAAAGTTGCAGAGCCAATTCGGGAGTTCACCATTGCCTCAACATTGCAGCGCATGTTGCTTGATGTGTTGGCAATTGGAAACGATGTCGACTGGTTGCCAATGCGCGCAGCTGGCGTATCAATGGTGATTGCAGATGTCACCATGAGCGGGGCGTAACTGCTCATGGGCAGTGCGGCCGCGGCTGCAATAGAGCGCCATCCACACCTGGCAACGCCATGCCGCGATGGCTATGTACGTGTAGATATGCATTCACACACCATGTTTTCTGGTGACTCCACAACAACGCTTGATGAGATTATTGAATCAGTAGTGGAAGCCGGCATTGACGTGCTGTGCGTGACAGATCACAATGCCATTGAAGGCGCAGTGCGGTTGCAACGTGAACTGGAAGGCGATGGAATTTGTCGCGTGATTGTTGGCGAAGAAGTGCGTACACACACGGGTGAAATAATCGGTCTGTTTCTTACGGAACGTATTTCGTTTGGTGACAATGCCATTGATACCGCAACACAAATTCGTACACAAGGTGGCGTTATGTATGTGCCGCACCCGTTTGACCCCATGCGGCGCAATCTCACCGAAGCGTCATTGATTGAACTGACAGACCTTGGATTAGTCGATGCAATAGAAGCGCATAACTCAAAGACCTCATTGCAGTCGTTGAACAAGCGGGCACGTGAGTTTGGTGAATCACACGGATTGGCATTGGGTGCTGGCAGTGATGCACACGTGCCGCACGCATTGGGCAGTGCCTTTGTAGAAATGCCTGACTTTGATGGGCCAACTGATTTCTTGGCAAAGCTTGGTGAAGGCGTTTTAGTAGGCCATCACTGGGATATGCATCGTCCGTGGAGTGCACGCATTGTGCCCTCGGTGACAGAAGAGTATTAGCGGTTCAGTAGAACAGGAAGAACGCGTGGACCACGGACTTGACCGTTTGCCCACGTAGTTTTCTTTGACTTGTCGAGTGAGTAGTTCGGGAATGCGCGAAGCCATTCTTGGAACGCCACCAACATCTCTAAGCGTGCAAGGTTGGAACCTGCACAACGGTGAATGCCCAAACCAAACGCAACATGGCGATTGTCTTGACGATCAAGCTGGAAAATATGTGCGTCTTCAAAAGCAGCTGGGTCGTGATTTGCGGCTGGGAAGGTGACCAATGTTTGTTCACCCGCGCGCATTGGGCAACCAGCAATTTCAACATCGTTGATTACTTTTCGCGCCATGGTGACAGGTGCGTAGTAGCGCAACACTTCTTCATTGGCAGTTATCCATAATGGATCATCATTCGGAACTGCGACAAGACGTTGCACTTCGTCGTTGTGTTGTGCGAAGTGCCAGAGGCCTGAACCTATTGCGCTCCACGTTGTATCAATACCCGCAATAATTTGCAGACGGATGTAACCGACCTTGATATCCCACGCGACTTCTTTGCCATCAATTTCTGCAGTTGCGATTGTGGTGAGAAGGTCGTCTTTCGGATTCTCAAGACGTTCTTTCAAGATGGCATCGATGTAGTGCGTCATTTCGGTGAGAACTTGTAAACGCACTGCATTGTCTTTCGGGGCCAATTGAAAGTTTTTGTAGATCCAGTCGCGAAACAAGTCAGCATCTTCTTCTGGCAATCCAGTAAGAATGCAAATTCCGTGTACAGGAATGTGTTGTGTGTATTGCACGGCAGCATCAACCGCATCCATGCCGTCGAGGTCTTTGATGAGCTTGCGGCAAAAGTCGCGCATGTCTTGTTCGATTTCGGCAACTGCTTTGGGGTTGAACGCAGGAAGAATCACACGGCGGTGTCCGTGGTGGTCAGGTGGGTCAGAAGTAATTGGTGGCGCTGGTGCACGTGGTGCATCGGGGCGACTGACATTGACCCAAATAGAAGAGAAGTCTTCGGTGTTGTTTGCAATGTCACGCACTGCTTCCATGGTGACGGGCATGAATGCACGGCCGTAGCGTTCGGTGGAACCAACGGGGCATTGCTCGCGAACGCTGTTCCAGATTTCAATGGCGTTTTCACCCCAGCCATCATCAAGCCAGTCCCAGTCGTTCACCCAGTCTTTGACCGGTGCTGATTCGATTTTGTCGTCTGATCCGTATGCCATGGCAATTCCCGTTGATAGAGGTTCAAACCACAGAATAGTCATGTCTCCTGAGGTCTACGACTTGGACGGGGGCTTAGGTAGCAAGCACTAGTGAGGCGTCGCCATTGCGTGATGCGGTGGCCACAACCGCTGCCGATTCTGCTGGAACAGCAATGGTGATGCCGTTGGTAGGCGATACCTCTATTACAAGGGCTCCAGCGGCAATCACCGTGTCTGCGGTGACGACATCGACCTGGTCGCCGGCAATAACCGTGGGGGCTACAAGGTCGGTAGGCATGGCTACACCACGCCAGCCAGAAGGAATCTGAATGCGGGCATTGTCGCCAATGATCATGGACGTAGAGAGAGCAGTGCGAGATGTCAGTGCGATTCGTACACGTGCATCAGTGGGAATTTTCGTGAGCGCATCTGGCGGCTGAATTGCCAGTGGTAGTGAGATGCGATGTGTGTTTGCGTTAGTGAGTGATTCGCCAGCAGCAATGTTGCTTGATGTAACCAAGACTGACACCTGTGATGCCCACTGATGTTGTGTGTTTCGGGTTGAATGCATGGTTCGTGCCACAAGAAAACCAATGACCACAGATACAACGAGAACTGCAATGAGTTGGGCGCGGCGTTGAATCTGCAATGCACGAATGAGCACGTTGAAGAGTGTGGTGAATTGCGCGAGCGCAGTGCGCAGAAAAAAAGTGAGTGATTTCATAGGAACCCTTTCAGATACCTATGTGTGCACTACCTAGTCAGAAGAGGAAGATGATGGCGAAGGTGTGGCTGCTGGCGCAGGAGCTGCGGCACTGGAGGAAGAATCACCAGACGAGCTAGGTGCAGGAGTGCTGCCCGACTTGCCGCTATCTGTTTTGTAGAAGCCGCCACCTTTGAAGGTGATGCCGACCGGAAGGAAGACTTTTTTGACGGGACGCATGGTGCCGTCGACGGGGTGAAGGGCTTCAGTGAGTGAATCTTCCGAGAAATCTTGGAAAATCTCGACTGTTTCGCCTGTTTCAACGAATTTATATACGTATGTGGGCATTGGGGTCTCCGGGGTTGGCACTCAGGTCCATCGAGTGCCAAATGGTATCTGGCTAGCGTGGGATTCCATGAGATCGCGTACCGCTGTTATTCCTGCCGCGGGCCTCGGGACCCGTTTTTATCCGGTCACAAAGGCCGTGCCGAAGGAATTGTTGCCGATTGTGGATGTGCCTGTCCTACAGCTGGTGATGGACGAAGCCATTGCGGCGGGGGCTGAGCACATTGTGTTGGTGTCTCACATTTCGAAGACTCCGGTTGAGGCGTACGTTGCGCCGTCTGCTGCCGTGATTGACAAGGTGCGTGCCAGTGGACGCGAGGAACTTGCGAACAGGTTGGCACGCATTGGTACAGACGTGCGCGTGAGTGTGGTGTACCAAGATGCGCCGCGCGGGCTTGGACATGCTGTGGGGTGCGCGCGTAGTGCAGTGGGCGATGAACCGTTCTCAGTGTTGTTGCCAGACGAAATTATGGGTGATGCAGTGTTGCTGAATGCGCTGGTTGATTCGTGTGAGAAAAAAGGTGTTGGCGCTGTTGGCCTGATGCGTGTGCCGATGGAACAGGTATCTGCATACGGTGTTATTACGCCGTCGGCTTCGTCGCCTGATGAAGGGCCATACGACATTGTTGATGTGGTAGAAAAACCTGCGCAAGCAGATGCGCCAAGCAACCTGATCATTATTGGTCGCTATGTGTTGACACCTGATGTGTTTGACGCCATTGATGCCCTGAAGCCACATGCAAACGGTGAACTGCAACTGACCGATGCGTTGCGTGCGCAATCATTGCGTTCGCCGTTAACCGGCATGTTGAACCGTTCGCAACGCTGGGATACGGGCACACCAATGGGTTGGCTGACTGCTGTTGTAGATATCGCCTTATCGCGACCTGACATTGAGCCAGGGTTTCGTGCGTGGCTGACGCAACGCCTCGGCGACTAGATATCGCGGTTGCGACGAAACGTATTGTGCTCGTCGAGAATTAAACCAAATTCGTCAACTGTTGCTGCATGTTGATCGCCTGTGAGTAACGATGTGTATTCCCATGAGTGTTCATCGTGGCGTGTGTAACGCTGTGGAGTTTTCACAACGCCAAGAGTGTCAACGTTGATGGTGATGACTTGCAGGTCTGCTGTGTGGCCAACTTGTAAAGGCAAGCGATGTGTGATGATGGAATTCGTAAAGGGTGTGCCTGCGAAATCGATATCAACACAGCCGTCAAGTTCGGTGCGGTGTTCACCGTTCATTTCGCCCCACTGGCCATGACCGTCTGTTGCAAGCCACAAGTCGGGTTCTGGTAAATCACGAAACAACAACATTTGTTGCACAACCCACGAAGCTGACATACGAACAACGGCGACTGCCTTGTCAGCGAGTAGTCCGATTTCTGCAGTCCAGCCTTCGTTTTCCCAACGCAAGTCAACAGAACTTCCAGGTGAGCCATCCCACCGAGTCCATGCGGCCTGATGCCCTGAAGCAGATGGGGCCTTGTACAACGACATGTAATAGGTATATCGCAGGAATGGACTGAAAAGTGGTGGGTGGCTGTGGTTCACAGGTACCGTTTCGCCTATGACTCCACTGCACGACGTTCGCGCCATGGTGCTTGCCCGTTGTGCGGTTGCCACGCCTGTGCGAGTTGTGCGTGCAGATGCTGCCGATTGCATTGTTGCGCAAGATGTTGTGGCAACAGAACAGGTGCCGCCGTTTGCGAATACCGCGGTTGACGGTTATGCCGTGCGATCAGAAGATGTTGCAAGCGTTCCTGTTGAGTTACGCGTGATTGGTGAACTTGCTGCTGGGGCTGCACCCACTATTGCGGTGACTGCGGGCACTGCGATTCGCATTATGACTGGTGCGCCAATTCCTGATGGTTGCGATTGCGTTGTGATGGTGGAAGACACCGAACGTGTTGGCACTGACGGCGTGAACATTCTGAAATCAGTTCCTGCCGGTGCTGCAATTCGTGCAGCAGGTTCAGATGTTGCAGTGGGTGCCACTGTGGTTACCGCTGGCATGCGTGTAACGCCGATGATTGAAGGCGTGTTGGCCAGTATCAATGCAACACATGTTGTGGTGTACCCGCGCGTGAAGGTGGGAGTCATTTCAACTGGTGATGAATTGGTGGATGATGGTTCGCCACTGGGTGCTGGGCAGATTCGTGAATCAAATCGCACCATGCTTGTGCGCATTGTGGAAGAAGCTGGCGCAACAGCAATTGACCTTGGCATTATTCGCGACAATGAAGATGAACTTGAAGCTGCATTGCGCAGTGCAGTGAGTACTGGTGGATGTGATGCGCTTGTAACAAGTGGTGGCGTCAGCATGGGCGACTACGACATTGTGAAAGCTGTGCTGTCACGTATTGCAGATATGAACTGGGTGCAAGTGGCAATGAAGCCCGCAAAGCCGTTTGCGTTTGGCACTCTTAAGAATCCGGCTGGCGTACAGATTCCCATTTTTGGTTTGCCCGGAAACCCTGTGTCGTCGTTAGTGAGTTTTGAACTTCTTGCTCGACCAGCATTGCGCACCATGATGGGTTTTGGTGCTGCAGCACACAGACCAGAAGTGTTGGCAATCACTGATGACGCCGTGAAACGCCAGCCTGATGGCAAGGTGCATTTTGATCGGGTGCATGCATCGTGGGGTTCTGATGGTCGAGTGCATGTCACACGGAAAAGTGAACAGAGCAGCCATCAGTTGGCTACAACAGCTGTTGCGAACGCTCTTATGATGGTTCCAGATGGCAATGGGTTAACAGCAGGGGACAATGTGATGGTCACATTCCTTGGTGCTGATGCTGGGCCAACGGCTGCCCAGTAGTCACAGGTTGATTACTGCGTAGGATTACCCTATGGATCTTGTTGACAGCTTCGGACGTGTAGTGCGTGACCTGCGTATCTCTGTCACTGACCGCTGCAACTTCCGCTGCACGTATTGCATGCCAGAAGAAGGCTTGAAATGGCTAGACCGTTCTGAAGTACTGACATACGAAGAGATTGAACGTGTTGCTCGCATTTGTGTTGAACAATTCGGGGTTGACAGTTTGCGTTTGACTGGTGGGGAACCAACCGTGCGTGCACACTTGCCACAGCTCATTGCAAAGCTTGCAGCATTGCGTTTGCCTGATGGCACGAAGCCTGATATTGCTCTCACTACCAATGGTGCAACCTTGCGCAACGTCGCTGGTGAATTGCGTGATGCCGGCCTTGACCGCATCAATGTCAGTCTTGACAGCCTGAAGCCAGAACGATTCTTTGCCATGACACGTCGTGATGAACTACACAATGTGCTGGCCGGAATTGCAGAAGCGCAAGTAGCTGGGTTTTCGCCAATGAAGGTGAACGCAGTTATTGAGCGTGGCACCAATGACGACGAGATTCTTAATCTTGTTCGCTACGGCCGTGACAACAATGTCGAAGTGCGCTTTATTGAGTTCATGCCGCTTGATGCAACCAACGAATGGGAACGCAACAAGGTTGTGAGCCAAGATGAAATTGTTGCAACTATTGCAGCGGAGTTTCCATTGGAAATAATGCCGTCTCGCGGTGCGGCACCAGCAGATCGTTGGCGCTTCGTCGATGGCAAGGGAACTGTCGGTGTGATCCCTAGCGTCACGCATCCGTTCTGTGGTGATTGTGACCGCGTGCGGCTCACGTCAGACGGACAATTCCGCACATGCCTCTTTGCTACTGATGAATCCGACATTCGTGCGTTGTTGCGCAATGGCGGCACTGATGCAGAAATTGCTGAACTGATTAAAATTGCTGTCGGGGCAAAATGGGCCGGACACCAAATCAATCAAGTGAATTTCATTCGACCTAATCGGTCAATGAGCCAAATAGGCGGGTAACCCCATGTCGCAGGACACAACAGGGGAATTAGCAAATATTCGGGTGTTGGTTGAAGTCAATGGCCCTGTTGCAACGTTGAGATTGAATCGGCCAGACAAGCGCAACGCCATCAACATGGGTATGTGGGCAAGCATTGATGCGCATATCACCGCTCTTGCTGCTCAGCCAGACATTCGAGTTCTTGTGGTACGTGGCACTGGTGACCACTTCTGTGCAGGTGCTGACATTACGGAACTTACGAACGGCCCTGGTGGCGAGTATGCACGCATCAATTGGGCAGCAGAAGAAGCATTGGCGAATTTCCCTGGCCCAACCATTGCAGTCATTCGTGGCAATTGTGTGGGCGGTGGAGTTTCTATTGCAACAGCCTGTGATATTCGCCTCAGTAGCGACGATGCAGTGTTTGGCATTACGCCTGCCAAGTTGGGAATTGTGTACCCCACGAACGCACTCGAGCGAGCTGTGCGCGTCATTGGCGGATCAGCCGCCAAGCATCTGATGTTTACCGGCGAACTGATTGATGCAGCACGTGCATTGCGTATCGGGCTTATTGATGAGTTGCTGACTGTCGCTGCGCTTGATGCACGTGTTGATCAACTAGTTGCAGTTCTACTTGAGCGTTCGTCATTAACGCAAGTAGCAAGTAAAGCCATGATTGATGAAGTGGTGCGTGAAGGCAAGGTCAAGCCAAAGACCACCTTGCAGTGGGAAACTGAGATGGATAAGAGCGGCGAAGTGCGCGAGGGCGTTGCTGCGTTCTTAGCCAAGCGCGCTGTGCGCTGGCCGTGGCGTCGTCACTAGTTGAGCGACGCCACCATAAAGGTGACAAGTGCGCCAAGTATTCCGATGCCGTAAGTGATTGAAATACCAATCATCCATTTGGTGTTGGTCTCAATTTTCTGAGTCAGGTCAGCGATCTGCTTGGAGAACTTTGCATCGAGCTTGTCGATTCGATCGTCGAGCCTTCCTTCGACCCCATCGAGCCTGTTGTGAAGGCCAATGATGTCCGCACGTAGGTTGCCAACCTCTGAGCGCATGGTGCCTACTTCTGAGCGCAGCAGTGAAACGTCATCGCGGACACGATCGATATCGGCGCGCAGATGGTCAATATCGCCCGTGCGAGCTACGTCGTACCATCCGCCTGGTGGCAGGTGTTCCATCAATGTGTTCGCCACTGCTTCTCCGACGTGAGTTCGTAATCCGGCAAGCATGTCTAGCCGGGCTGTCTCGCTAATTGCCATAGTAAATCCTTTCTAGGATCTGTCAAATGCGATGTGTGCGGGAGTGCAAGATTTCGGCATAACCTGACCAGGTGAGCGAGCCAACCTTTAGCCATCTCAATGAATCTGGCCAGGCGCACATGGTCAATGTGGGCAGCAAAGACATCACGAGTCGTCGGGCAGTTGCTCGGTGCAACGTACAGATGTTGCCCGCCACATCAGCTGCCATCGCCTCGTCTTCGTTGCCGAAAGGGGACGTCATCGCTACTGCCCGCATCGCTGGTATCCAGGCCGCAAAGAAAACAAGCGATCTGATTCCTCTCTGCCACCCGCTGATGCTCAGCGCAGTCACCGTCAATATTGCGGTGGGTGAGGGTGTCGTCTCTATCGAAGCCATTGTCGAAACCACTGGACAGACCGGTGTCGAGATGGAAGCACTCACCGCGTGTTCGGTTGCAGCTCTCACCATCTATGACATGTGCAAGAGTGCAGACAAGACCATGGTGATCGGGGAACTGGCCCTCTGGGAGAAGTCGGGCGGACGCTCTGGCACCTTCCAGCGACCCGACTAAAATCCAATTACGACTTGTAAAAAAGGTCCTAATTGAGCATTTTTGTCCATTTTCGAGCCAAAAATGCCTTTTTTGTTTGTACGTAAGGCCTCAAAGGTCGCAGGGCTGACAAAACCTCACTAGGCTTTTAGAAGTGTCTTTTGACGCCACCGTTCTCTACTCAAGGTAATTTTTTTCTACATGAGTCAACTTGTTCTTTTAATTGTCGGCGCAATGTGGATGGCAGTCTTGCTGCCTCCTCTTCTTCGCTCACGCTTTGATACTGGCGCAGTGTCGTCCGTGTCTGATTTTCGTCGTCAATTGCACACGCTTCAGCGCTCACAAGCTCCAGGTACTCAGTCGCCAATGCGCGCCATGGCTCGACCATTGTCGTCGTCTCCTCGTCTCTCTGCCCCTATGGCTCGTCCCTCGGTACAAGCACCTCGCCTGATCGCTAGCGACGGTGTTCTTGCCGTCGAGCCTCGCCACCGCCGCACTCACCACACCGCTGAATTGCCTCGTACGCACTTTGCTGCCGAGACTGCCTTTATGTCGTCTCGCGAAGTAGTGCGTCGTCGTCGCGTCAATGTTCTGTACGGAATGGTGGCCGCTACTGGCATCTCATTGTTCCTTGGTCTCACCACCGGCAGTACAGCCATGCTGTACCTGTTCACGGTTTCTTTCCTTGGTCTTGCGGCCTACTGCTACATCCTTGTGCAGATCCGTAACCAGGAATACCTTCGCCGTTATTACGGTCAACGCCAAGCCGCGTAATTTTCGTCGTCCGGAACGGACTGTGACGCTTGGCGCATGCGCCTCTAGACTTTATTCTTCGTAACTCACGGGGGATTTTCACATGGCACTTTCATGGATAGAAGCACAAACAAAAGTTTTGGCCGCAGGGTCAGGTACTCCGTTTGAATTAATGGAAGCCGATATTCGTGGCGTGAAGATGGACGTCTTCAAGAACTGCCCTCCAAACCTTGCACTTGTATTGCAAAATGCACGCAACTTCGGCGATGCCACTTTCATTATCTATGAGGGCGAGAAGTGGACCTTTGAAAAGACCATGGACCAAGTTGATGGCCTGTCCCACTTGTTGGTGAACACCTATGGCGTGAAGAAGGGCGATCGTGTCGCCGTTGCCATGCGTAACTTCCCTGAATGGATCATGGCATTTGCTGCCATCATTTCTGTCGGTGCTGTCAATGTGTCATTTAATGCATGGTGGACCGAAGACGAGATGGACTTCGCGTTGCAAGACTCTGGCGCAAAGGTATTGATTGGCGACCAACAGCGCATTGATACTGCTCATGCCTCATGTCGCAAGCACGGGATCAAGATGTTGTGTGTTCGCCCAGAGCGCGAACTCGGAGCCGATGTTGATGATTGGGCTGCCGTTGTGAAAACCGGACTCGGGCCATTGGTTGCAGATATCTCACTTGATGACGATGCAACAATTTTGTACACCTCTGGCACAACTGGTCGCCCGAAGGGTGCGGTATCTACGCATCGTGCAGTTCTCAGTGCGCTCATGGCGTTCTCGGCACGTAACTCTGTACTGAAGTTGGCATCTGATGAGCCAGAAGCTCCCGCAGATCCATTTCCACCGTCATTCATTTTGATTGTTCCTCTCTTTCACGTCACCGGTTGTGTTCCTGTGATGCTCAGCTGCTTCATGGGCGGACTCAAGCTCGTCATCATGTATAAGTGGGATGCTGGCAAGGCATTGCCCATCATCGCTGAAGAGAACATCACGAACTTTGTTGGCGTGCCGACACAGTCATGGGATCTTGTGAACCATCCAGATTTTGAAAAGTACGACACCAGCAGCCTTCGTGCTGTTGGCGGTGGTGGTGCACCAGCTCCTGCAGCACTTGTTGACAAAGTTGATAAGGCCATCAAAAAAGGAAGTCCACAATTGGGATACGGCATGACCGAAACCAATGCGTATGGTCCTGGCAACGTTGGTAAGTTCTACACCGATCGTCCCACGAGTACTGGCCGAGCAACATGGCCAATGCGCTTAGAAATTCGCGACCCTGAAACGTTCAAGACACTCGGACCAAATGAGATGGGCGAGATCTGCATGTTCGGCCCAATGTTGATTCGTGGCTACTGGAATCGCCCTGACGCAACCGCTGAGACAATTGTGGACGGTTGGTTGCGCACCGGCGACGGTGGATACATCGATGATGAAGGTTTCTTGTTCATCAAGGACCGCATCAAAGACATGATTCTTCGCGGTGGCGAAAACATTTACTGCGTTGAAGTTGAAGGTGCAATTTACGAGCACCCCGCTGTGTACGAAGCTGCAGTCTTTGGTGTTCTTCACGAGCGTCTCGGTGAAGAAGTTGGCGTTGCCATTTTCCCTAAAGAAGGCATTTCGCTTACTGCTGATGATTTGTGGAAGTTCCTTGACGGAAAGATTTCGTCATTCAAGGTTCCGAATCATGTTGTCATCATGAATGAGCCACTGCCGCGTAACGCTGCAGGAAAGTTCTTGAAGACCGAACTTCGTGACCTTGTGGGCAAGGGCACTCTCAAAGCTGAGACTCGCTAACTAGTTGTGGCCTCTTCAGGGGGCCGTTACAGGAATCACAAGTCCCACGTCTGCGGACTCTGCAAATGCAGATATGTGATCAAAGTGCTCGAGAAGTGTTTGCGCGATAGTTGAAGTGCGAGCTGAAGCGATAGTTATCCAGATGAATTTAGGAAATGAATTTGGTCCAGGAATTAGATTCTGAAAATCAGAATCTTTTGAGACGATCATGAATTCATGGAGCATCGCATAGAGCCAGATCTGTAAATCAGTTGCCTGTGACAAGCCAACGGTGGATACGTGTACGACGTCTGAAAATTTTGACTCTAGAAGGCGGACTAAGCGCCACGAAAGGTTCTGGTCGAGAAGGAGCCTCACGCAGGGGTGGCAAGGTGACGCTCAGGCAGCGCCGCAAACTCAACAGCAGCTCGAATATGAGCTTCAGTGAGTTCTGGAAAGTCAGCGATGATTTCATCAGATGACATTCCGGATGCAAGGTAGTCGAGGACATCTTTGACGGATATGCGTGTGCCAGCGAAGCAAG
>Ga0209596_1002026_pt1 | contig 16921 bp, 16 predicted proteins | sample M_130807_MF_Meta_FD_187314 | JGI IMG/M metagenome (GOLD analysis project Ga0209596, IMG submission 187314) | Freshwater microbial communities from Lake Montjoie, Canada to study carbon cycling - M_130807_MF_MetaG (SPAdes) (version 2) | ecosystem: Environmental > Aquatic > Freshwater > Lake...
TGGTGTGCCAAAGGATGTGCTGCAATTTGTATCAACTGAGGATAATGAGATTGGCCAAGCTTTGATTACCCATCAAGATGTGAACGCAGTAATTCTCACCGGAGGGTTTAACACCGCGCTGCTCTTCTCTTCTTGGAAAAATGATTTAAATCTATTGGCAGAGACCAGTGGTAAGAACTCAATGGTACTAACTGCATGTTGTGATATCGATATTGCAGTAAAAGATTTAGTGCAATCAGCCTTTGGTCATGCCGGCCAAAAATGCTCAGCAGCCTCACTGGCCATTGTTGATAAGAGTATTTATGAAAATCCAAATTTTAAGAAGCAATTACTCGATGCGGTTGGATCGTTGCAGGTAGGTGCAGGATATAACTACGCAACAACAATGGGGCCGATTATTAAAGGTGCTGAAGCATCGCTAAAACGTGCACTAACTACATTAGATGATGGTGAAGAGTGGTTGCTTAAACCAAAACAATTAGATGAAGCTGGGTTGCTTTGGTCACCTGGGATTAAGGATGGCGTAACACCTAGCTCTTGGTCACATTTGAATGAGTGGTTTGGGCCGGTGCTAGCAATAATGGTTGCGCCAGATTTAGCGACCGCAATTTTGTGGCAAAACCTCACGCCTTATGGCTTAACTGCTGGTATTCAATCATTAGATCCAAAGGAGTGTGAGTACTGGATTGAAAATGTTGAGGCTGGCAATCTCTATGTTAATCGGGGCGTAACCGGAGCAATTGTTAATCGCCAACCTTTTGGCGGATGGAAGCAGAGCTCAGTTGGTGCAACTGCAAAAGCAGGGGGTGCTAATTATGTGGCAACACTTAGAAATTGGAATCAAATGCACCACTTTTTGCCAATGAAGGAGGCGGCAAATCGCTGGCTTAAATCAACTGGTAATTTAGCAATTGATCACAGCAATCTTGATGTTGAGAAAAATCTCCAGCGATATCGCCACTACAAAAAAGGTTTCTTGATCCGTATTGAAAGTGGCACATCAAAGGATGAGTTAGATTTTCTAAGTTGGATTAAAAATGATTTAGGGGTAACTACAAGATTAAGTAGCGACACATTAATCTCTGGGTTAAGTAATTTAGTCGTGGAAAGCTCACAGGAGTTCATCTCACATGCAGCAGCCTTTGATCGGGTCAGATGGTTATCATCTGAAATCTCACCAGTTTCTGAGTTAATGCAAAGTGGAATTAGCTGCGATCGCAGACCTATTACCTCACGTGGTGATATTGAGATGAGCAGATGGTTTTTAGAGCAAAGTGTTTCAATTACCCAACATAGATATGGCAACACCAATGCAGGTCCTAAGCCAGTTTGTGAAGGTTTGAGTAAGTAATAATTTAAAAAATAAATCCCCGCCCATTACAGGCGAGGATTTAATATGTAACTCTGCGTAAGCGGAGCGCTCTTCTGACTAAAGTAAGAAAATCTTAACATATAAGTTATCCACATAATTGAAATTCTTAATAAATTCTATTTATAAATATTTTATCTTTCACTCTGTGTACCGCTGTAGCTCAGCGGACAGAGCGCGCTTCTGACTAAAGCGAAGGTCGCGGGTTCAAATCCCGCCAGCGGTACATAACCTAAATGGCCCCATAGTTAGTCGCATGGGGCCATTTTGTATTAATAGATTAGATTGCATAAGCAATCAATATTTAGTGGTGCCCGCCTTCAAGCTCTTTAACCTCAGTAGCTGTTGGTTTAGCAATATTTTCAGCATTAGCTGCGCTAAATCTTGCCTGCAGCTTTGCTCTAATTCCCTTTGGATTTAATACACCACCAGAATCTTCTGTAACAAGCGCAATAGCTTTTGGTTGTTCATGTTGGGTGAGGGCGAACTTTTTGGCCTCAGATAACTCCTCATGAACCTCAATAAACTCACCATGTGGCAGCATTACTAATCTACCGGTCTCTTTGCCATGCAGGACTAACTCACGATCTGCTCGTTGTAGTGATAGACAAATACGCTTTGTAATCACAAAGGAGAGTGGTGGCAGAATAATTATGCCAATCCGTGAGAACCACATAATCTGATTAATAGTTAGATCAAAGTGGGTAGCAATAATGTCATTACCACCGTTAATAAGTGAGATTAATGTGAAGGTTAGGGCCATAACGCCTAATGCAGTTCGATTTGGCACATTCCTTGGTCGATCTAATAAATGGTGTTCTCGTTTATCACCAGTCATCCAACTTTCAATAAATGGGTAGAGCGCCATACCGGTAAATAAGATGCCTGGAATAATTAAACCTGGCAGCAAAATATTCCAAGAGATAGTGTGACCAAAGGCGTGGGTTTCAATAGGCGGTGCCATTCGCACTAAGCCATCAAGCCATCCCATATACCAATCAGGTTGGGAGCCGGCTGAGATCTGTCCTGGTGTGTAAGGACCGTAAAGCCAGATTGGGTTAATTGATGCAACCGCTCCTAAGAATGCAGTAACACCAAAGACGATAAAGAAAAATCCGCCAGCCTTTGCCATATAAACCGGCATTAAAGGATAACCAACAACATTTTTCTCAGTTCTACCAGGGCCTGGATACTGAGTGTGTTTTTGATACCAAACCAACATTAAGTGCACGGTAATTAAAGCTAAGAAGATTCCTGGTAGTAAAAGAATGTGCACGGTGTAAATACGTGGAATAAATACCTCTCCTGGGAAGGCACCACCAAAGGCAAAGAAGGAGATATATGTTCCAACAACTGGCAACGCTTGAATTATCGCTTCGGCAATGCGAAGACCTGTGCCAGATAGAAGATCATCAGGCAGTGAGTAACCAAGGAAGCCTTCTACAATTCCAAGAGTTAGTAAGCCAATTCCTAAGATCCAGTTGAACTCACGTGGTTTGCGAAATGCACCGGTAAAGAAAACTCTCATTAAGTGCACCACAATTGCGGCCATAAAAATCAACGCTGCCCAGTGGTGAATCTGGCGCATTAAAAGACCGCCACGAACATCAAATGAGATGTGAAGAGTTGAGGCGTAGGCCGCACTCATCTCTACCTCTTTTAATGGTTGATAACTTCCTTCATAAACAACAGTTCTCATTGATGGATCAAACCAAAATGTTAAGAAGGTGCCAGAGAGCAATAAAATTACAAATGAGTAGAGGGCAATCTCGCCCAACATAAATGACCAGTGATCAGGAAATACCTTTTGTAGATTCTTCTTCATCCATGCCGCAGCCCCTGTGCGCTCATCTACATAATTAGCAACTGTTCCAGCTACTCGTTCACGTGCACTCATGATGATCTCTCCCAGAAGCTAGGGCCAACCGCCTCAGTAAATGGCTGCTTGGCAATTAAGTTTCCCTCTGCATCGACGGTGATAGCAAGTTGAGGAAGTGGACGAGCTGATGGTCCAAATATTACCTTAGCCGCTCTTGTTACATCAAAGGTTGATTGATGACATGGGCAAAGTAAATGCTTTGTAGTTTGTTCATAAAGCGCTACTGCGCATCCCATGTGGGAGCAGATCTTTGAGAAGGCGATAATTCCTTCATGGGTCCAAGAAAGACGCTCGGCATTTAATTGAAACTCAGCAGGGCGTAATCTAATTAATAAAACTGCATCCTTACCAATATCCTCTAAGGTGCGCTTTTGTCCTGGTAGCAGTTCAGGCAAAACTTGAGCAACAGCGCCAACCTCTAAATCACTAGCTTTAATTGGCCGATCCCCTGGATCAGTAACTAAACGTGTGCCAGTTTTCCAACTTGTTTGCTCAAGTGATTTACCAGGAAGTGGTCCTAAATCTCTTAACATAATGACTGCTGGAAGACCTGATAATGCTACTGCGCCAATTAAGCTTCGCTTAATTAATGGCCTTCTACCTAATCCCGCAGCCTCAGCACCTTCTTTAGCGGTTTTAACAAGTGCATCACGATCTTGCGGTTCAGACTTGAGTTCATGCCGGTAGGCAATTACCTCTTGATCTGGCATTAATGTCTTTGCCCAATGAACTGCGCCCATGCCAATAAAGAAAAGACCAAATGCCATACCAAGCCCAATTCCTAATTGATGAGCGTTGGTGTTTCCTAGGATTGGCAAGAAGATAAATACATCATCCTTAATAAAGAAGAATGAGTAAATAAACAAGATAGTTCCAAAAGCAGAGAGTGAAAATAAGAGTGCAACCTGGCGCTCAGCTCGTTTTGCCGCAATTGGATCAATATCTGCTTTGCGATGAATATGCTCAGGAAGTCCTGGGTCACTAAGTGGCTCTAACTCTTTTGACATATTTACCTAGCCTTTGCAGTAAGCCAGACAGCAATACCAATTAATAAACCTAAGCCAAATACCCAAATTAATAAACCTTCAGTAACAGGTCCTACTCGACCAAGGGAGGCCCCACCTAAGTTTGGCTCACTCTCTGCAGCCTTAATCCACTTTATCATTGAAAGTTTTTCCTGCGGGGTAATAATCTTGTCAGAAAATACCGGCATTGATTGCGGGCCAGTAATCATCGCTTCATAAATATGTTTTGGCTCAACACCCATCAATGTTGGTGCATACTTTCCTTGAGATAACGCGCCACCTTGACCGGCAAAGTTGTGGCACATCGCGCAATTGTTTCTAAATAACTCACCACCATCAGCTGTATTTCCATCTCGCTCCCAGGTGATCTCTTCATTTGTTAATGAAGCAGGACCAGGGGCCAAGGATGCAACATAAGCGGCCAAGGCTGCTGTTTGCTCCTGGTTATATACCGGCTTCTTACGCATTGCTTGTTGGCTCATATCCTGCATCGGCATGCGACCAGTTCCTACTTGAAAATCAACTGAGGCAGCTCCCACGCCAATTAGTGATGGTGCAACAGCGCCACCTTCAGCATTTAAGCCATGACAGGAGGTGCAACCCTTTAAGAAGATCTGCTGTCCCTCTGCAATCAATGTAGTTTTAGCAGAGGCACTCATTGTGTTTTTCGCAGGAGCTGCAGTTGCTGCGGAGAAGGTAAAGCCAAGGCCAGCAAGAGCTAAGGTTAAAAGCACCGGTAGCGCAAATTTATGGCGGCGATACTTGGATAGAAATTTCATCATTACCTACTTAATTAGGTAGATCGCAGAGAAGAGTGCAATCCACACAATATCGACGAAGTGCCAGTAGTAGGAGACCACAATCGCTGTGGTTGCTTGGTTATGACCAAACTTTTGTGCTTTAAATACTCTAATTAATACAATTAAAAATGCAATTAAGCCACCGGTCACATGTAATCCATGAAAGCCGGTAGTTATATAAAAAACTGATCCGTAAGATTTCGAGGAGAGAGATAAGCCTTCGCTAACTAAAGATGCGTACTCATATACCTGACCGGCGATAAAGAATGCGCCCATTAAGAAGGTAAGGGAGAACCACTCTCGCATTCCCCACTTACTTATCTGCCAAAGTGAACCAGCTCGTCTTGCTTGAAACCGCTCAGCCGCAAAGACACCGTATTGACAGGTAACAGATGATAAAACTAAGACAGTGGTGTTGGTGGCAGCAAATGGAATATTTAGCATGCCAGTTGATTCCAACCAGATCTTTGGTCCCTGCACTGCGCGGGTGGTGAAGTACATTGCAAATAAAGCGGCAAAGAACATTAACTCGGAGGAGAGCCAAACTATGGTGCCGACCGCAACTATGTTAGGGCGATTAACCTTAACAACCGGGGTGGCATAAGCAGACATAGGGCTGATTATTCCCCAAATAGATAGGAATGCCACATTATAGATAGGGGGGTGAAGCAAGCATTTGAGTGAGAGTCATCACCAATTAAGGCAGGCATTGATCCTAAGTCGAGGCAGGCGCTCTAGCTACGCCAATAGGTAGGATTAGCAAATGGATAAGTTAATTATCGCCCTTTACTCAGATGATTCAGCGGTTCGCTCCTCAGTTAAGGCTGCATTAGGAAAACAGTTAGATCCAGCATTAGCACTGCATGAGATTAAAGAGTTTGCCACGGCAGCTGCGCTACGGCTTTATGTTGATAGCAAAAAACAGGTTGATCTTTTTATATTAGATGGTGAAGCGGTTCCAGAGGGTGGCATGGGAGTTGCCCGGCAATTAAAGGATGAGGTTTTTAACTGTCCACCGGTCTTATTAATTACAGGACGCATTCAAGATAATTGGCTTGCTGCATGGTCAAGAGCTGAGGCGAGTACATCACATCCAATTGACCCTTTTACACTTGCAGCTAAGTGCGCATCTCTTCTTAAATCTGACTCTGCGCTCGCTAAGTAAATTTAGTAGCTGTTTATGAGTTGGGATGCAGTTTTTACCTCACTTACAAATAAATCTGATTTAAGCAATGAGCAGATCACTTGGGCAATGGCGCAGATACTTGAGGGTAAGGCAAGTAATGAGCAAATAAAACAATTCTTATTAGGGCTTAAGGCCAAGGGTGAGAAAGCTGATGAGGTAAGTGCACTTGTAACGCAGATGTATCAATATGCAGCCCCAATTAATATCACCGAGCGCGCCGTTGACACCGTTGGCACAGGTGGAGATGGTGCAAACACAATTAATATCTCAACAACTGCGGCAATTATTACTAATGCCGCAGGGGCTCGAGTAGTAAAACATGGTAACCGGGCCGCCTCATCAAAATCTGGCTCAGCAGATCTGCTAGAAGCCCTTGGTATAAAGATTGATTTAACTGGAGCAGAGGTTGAACAAACTGTTCATAAAATCGGAATTGGGTTTTGTTTTGCGCCAATCTTTCACTCATCGATGAAGCATGCAGCAGCAGCAAGAAAGGAGATGGGTGTGCCAACTGTTTTTAATATTTTAGGGCCACTATCAAATCCTGCTAAACCAGTTGCAGCAGCAATTGGGGTAGCAAAAGCAGAGTTACTTCCGCTAATGGCACAGGTTCTACTTGAACAAGGTAAAGAGGGTTTTATCTTTCGAGGTGATGATGGCTTAGATGAGGTTTCACTTTCCACCACTACAACTGTTATTCAAATAAGTGATGGTGCCTTATCGCAGCACTCATTTAATCCAGCAAATCTAGGGATCGCATCCGCACCAATCTCTGAGTTAGCAGGTGGGGATGCAAAATTTAATGCAGAGGCTACAAAACGAATTTTTGATGGGCAGAAAGGTGCAATGAGAGATGCAGTCACCTTAAATGCCGCTTTTGCTATTGCCGCCTTTAAGGCAGATTTCACCTTGCCACTTGAGACCCAAATTGCTAACGGATTTGTCTTAGCAAATAAGGCAATTGACTCTGGAGCTGCGCAGGCAATCCTTAAAAAATGGGGAGAGTTAACAAATGAGATTGTTAGCGCTAGATAGAGCTAAGCCCCCAATAGTTTTTTCGTTGAATATGGGCGGCATTTTTTGCAAAATCTAATAAAGATTCAATGGTATTCACTTCGATAGAGCCAAGACGTTCGAACAGAGCATGCAAGATCTCAGTAGTCGCTTTGGCATCATCTAATGCTCGATGATTTGGTTCGACAGTTGTACCAAAGAATTGAGCAAGTGTGCCCAGTTTGCAATTTGGTACATCCTCTTTTGTTAATACCTGCCTGGCGACTGTAACGGTGTCCAATGTCTTATACCTAGGCCAGGTAATATCTAAATCTTTTGCAGCACTTTTTAAAAAACTTAAATCAAATGGGGCGTTATGGGCAACAATAATTGTCTCTTTCTCACTGCCGGCAAACTCTAAAAAAGCAGGAAGTATTTCATCTATCACTGGTGCATTTGCCAACATCAAATCGGTAATACCGGTCATCTCGGTGATGTAATCAGGAATTGGCGAAAGGGGATTTACAAATGATTCAAATTGATCAAGATACTGTCCACCTCTTACCTTAACCGCACCGATTTCAGTTATAGCTGCACCGTTTTTAGGGGATGAACCGGTAGTTTCAAGATCAACAATTACAAATGTTGTTTGGTGTAGCGCTGTAGCAGGCATGGTTAAAAGATACCGCTAACTACTGACAGATCAGAGAGTAAAGAAGGCCTTAATTGAGCTAACAATCATCTCAACTGCGATCGCGGAGAGTAATAAGCCAGCGATCCTTGCAAGCAAGGTAACACCTGAATCTTTGATGACTGCCAAGATTTTGGTAGAGAACATAAAGGTTAATCCGATAATAAAGTGAACGGCAACAACTGCAAGGGCAAGTGCACCTAGTTGATCAGCACCGTCTGCTTTTTGTACATACAACATCGTGGTAACAATTGCGCCAGGGCCTGCAAGCAATGGGGTACCAAGTGGCACGAGTGCAATATTTTGTGAAGTAGCAGAGTTATTATCTGTTATTGAGCCGGTAAGTAGGCCAAGTCCGGTAATTAAAAGGAGAATGCCACCTGCACCTTGCAGGGCAGGTAGAGAGATATTTAAGTAATTTAAAAGTGCATTACCAAATAATGCGAAGGAAACAATTACAAATAGGGAAACAGCAGCTGCTTGCCAAGCCAGTCTGCGCTGAATCTTTAAAGGTTTTCCAGATGCAAGGCTTAGAAAGATTGGCGCAGCACCTGGTGGATCTAAAATTACAAATAAAGTTACAAATGCTTGGGTACCAAAGGTTAGGGCAGAGATTGTTAGCGCATCATTCATGCTTGTATCTTAACTGATTTAAGTAACCCCTGAGGTAATTAGATACATACTAAGCAAAAAGGATGTCCGGCTGGATCAAAGTAAACTCGAAAATTTGTTTCTGGGTTTGAACTAGTTTGAATTGGTGATTTAACTGCGCCAATTTCAAGTAATTGTTGCTCTGCTTTATTTAAGTCAGCAACATCAAAATCAAGATGAGCTTGTTGCGGAGTAGGACCTTCGGGCCATGTAGGGGGTATGTACTTTTCAACTCGTTGAAATGCAATTCGGGTAACACCATTATCTACCAACTCAACCCAATGTGGATTTCCATGTTTATCTTTATGGGCTACTACAACTTCAAAATCAGTAATTTTTGCATAAAAGTTTGCCAGCGCAACAGGATCTAGGCAATCAAGTGCAGTTAATGAGTATTTTGCAATAGCCATATCTGACTCTATCAATTGAACGCCGGTTTCTGCTATTGGCAGATTTTGATTCCAGTCCTAAGGTTAACTTATGAGTAAGTATGAGCAGGTTAATTGGGGTTTTCTTGGTACTGGATTAATTGCCGATTGGATGGCAAATGATTTAAAGACAACTAAAAATATTAATATTGCTGCAGTTGGCTCTAGAAGTATTGAAAATGCAAATCGGTTTGGTGATAAATACAATATTAAAAATCGGCATGGTTCATATGAGGCATTGGTTTTAGATCCACAAGTTGATGCAATTTATATTGCCACCCCCCACCCGTGGCATGTAGATCATGTTTTACTTGCTCTCAATGCAGGAAAGCATGTGTTGTGTGAGAAACCATTTGCAATGAATGCAAATGAAGCCAAGATGATGGTGGATAAAGCCCGAGAGAAGAAGCTTTTATTAGTTGAGGCGATGTGGACCAGATTCTTACCCCATATCCGCCAGCTTCGAAAAGTATTAGATGCTAAAACAATTGGCGACATAATTTATGTGGCAGCCGATCATGGTCAGTGGTTTGTTGAGGATCCAAAGTTTCGCCTCTTTGCGCCAGAGCTTGGTGGGGGAGCACTGCTTGATTTAGGAATCTATCCAATTAGCTTTACCCACCTAGTATTAGGAAAACCTAAAACAATTACTGCTGTTTCCAAAAAAGCATTTACTGGAGTGGATGGAAACACAAGCGCCATGTTCACCTATGACAATGATGCGATCGCGATGATTAACACAACCAACCTGTCTCTGACCTCAAATACTGCAGTGATAAATGGCAGATTAGGTCGAATTGAAATTGACACAACTTTTTATCGACCAACCTCAATGAGAGTTATTATGAAAGATGGAGCGGTAACTGAGTATCCAAAGGATTACCCTGGCAATCATGATGGCTTAGGGCTTAGGGAAGAGGTAGTTGAGTTTGGAAATCTACTTAGGGCTAGCAAAACAGAGTCTGCTGAGATGCCACTTGATGAGACAGTTTCAATTATGCAAACCTTGGATGAAATCCGCAAGCAAATTGGTTTGAAATACGATTACGAGCGTTAATAATCACAAAATTGTTTTAAACCCCCTATTGCAACAGGTATTACCACCCCTCTAGCCTTGGCCAAAAGCTATGGGAGGTAAGTGATGGCGCTAAGTAAAGATGCAAAGAGTTTTACCAAAATAACACTCGATGAGAGTGAGATGCCAACCCAGTGGTACAACATAATTCCCGATCTGCCATCACCACCGCCACCGCCACTTCATCCTGGTACTCATCAACCAGTTGGGCCTGCTGATTTAGCACCACTTTTCCCAATGGATTTAATTTTGCAAGAGGTTTCAACTGAGTCATACATTGATATTCCAGGTGAGGTATTAGATGTTTATCGCACATGGCGACCATCTCCACTATTTAGAGCACGCAGATTAGAAAAATTACTTGATACTCCAGCACATATTTATTACAAGTATGAAGGTGTCTCACCAGCTGGTTCACATAAAACAAATACCTCAGTTCCTCAGGCTTACTACAACAAAAAAGCTGGTATTAAAAAGTTAACAACTGAAACTGGCGCCGGTCAGTGGGGAACCGCTTTGGCATTTGCTTGCTCACTCTTTGATTTGGAGTGTGAGGTTTGGCAGGTAGGCGGCTCCTATGATCTAAAGCCATACCGCCGGTTAATGATGGAGGTCTTTGGCGCAGTTGTGCATCGATCACCATCTCAATTAACTGAGGCTGGCCGTAAATTAGCGATGGATCCTAAAAATAAATCAGGATCTTTAGGCATTGCAATATCTGAGGCGGTTGAGGCAGCGGTGGCTGATCCAACTATTGCCTACGCACTTGGTTCAGTTTTAAACCATGTATTAATGCATCAAACAATTATTGGTGAAGAGGCTCTTAAGCAAATGGCTAAGGTTGGTGAAACACCAGATCTATTAGTTGGTTGCACCGGTGGTGGATCAAACTTTGCTGGTCTTTCCTTCCCATTTATGAGAGAGAAGATGAAAGGCAAAATGAATCCAGAGATTCGTGCGGTTGAACCAGCCTCTTGTCCATCTCTTACTCGAGGCACTTATGCATATGACTTTGGTGATACAGCCGGTATGACACCGCTAATGAAGATGCACACTCTCGGTCATGATTTTATTCCAGATCCAATTCATGCCGGTGGTCTTCGCTATCACGGTATGGCCCCATTGGTATCTCATATCTATGAACTTGGAATGATGACTGCAACCACAGTTGGTCAGAAAGAGTGTTTTGCTGCCGCAGTTCAATTTGCTAGAACTGAAGGAATCGTGCCAGCGCCAGAGCCAACTCATGCAATTGCAGTTGCAATTCAAGAGGCGCTTAAGGCAAAGGAAACTGGCGAAGAGAAGGTAATCCTTACCGCACTTTGTGGTCATGGACACTTTGATTTGGCAGCTTATGATCAATTCTTAAATGGAGAAATGGTGGACTCAGTTCTAACCGATAAGGATTTCGAGGCTGCTCTGGCTGCACTTCCTGTGATGTAAGTAAATTGTTGGGTTATTAATTGCTTACTAGTAGGTTTTTACCATGATTGATCGCGCACACCTTGTTCAACTAAGAGCTATTGAGGATGAAAGATTTCTTAAAACACATCCAAAAAGTGGCGAGTTATTTGAGAAGGCAAAACTCTCTATGCCAGGGGGAGTGCCAATGTCATGGATGTCTAAGTGGCCAGGTGCTTATCCAGTATTTGTAGAAGAGGCAAAGGGTGCAAGTTTTATAGATGTTGATGGCAATACTTACATTGATTTTTGTTTAGGTGATACCGGCTCAATGACCGGTCATTCACCTACGGCAACAGTTACTGCAATCAGGGAACAGGTAGGTCGTGGCTTATCTACGATGTTGCCAACCCAGGATGCTGCGATTGTATCTGCCGAGTTAGCTGAGAGATTTAAATTACCGCTTTGGCAATTCACCGTTTCAGCAACTGATGCCAATAGACACGCCATTCGTTACGCAAGAATGATTACCAGTAAGCAAAAGATAATTGTAATTGACCGCTGTTATCACGGAAGTGTTGATGAAACCTTTGCCACCTTAAATTCAAAAGGAAAAACAGTATCTCGAGAGGGAAATATTGGTGCACCTGTTGAATTGGATCTGACTACTCGAGTAGTGCCGTTCAATGATTTACCGGCAATGAAAAAAGCATTAGCAAATGATGATGTAGCAGCAATTTTGATGGAGCCGGCAATGACAAATGTAGGCATCGTTCTACCTGAAGCTGGTTATTTATTAGGCGTGCAGGAGTTAGCAAAAAAGAATGGCGCCCTGTTAATAATTGATGAGACTCACACAATTTCAGTTGGCCCAGGTGGAATGACGGCAGATCTTGGCCTTACCCCGGATTTCCTAACAATTGGCAAGGCAATTGGTGGCGGTTTTCCAACTGGCGCATTTGGGATGCAGCAGCATGTTGCTGATTCAATAAAAAGATTAGTTGATCTTGAAGTAATTGATACTGGAGGTATTGGTGGCACATTGGCTGCTAACGCATTATCTATTGCCGCTATGCGGGCAACTTTGACAAAGGTTTTAACAAAGGAGAATTTTGATCAAATGATTAAGTTAGGAAATCGCTGGGCTGACGGTGTTGAGGAGACAATTAATAAATATAAATTACCATGGACAGTAAATCGTTTAGGTGCCAGGGCCGAGTATATGTTTAGTGAAACAACTCCTAAAACTGGTCGCGATGCGGCTGATGCTGGTGATTTTGAACTTGAGCAGTACATTCATTTAAGAATGTTAAATGATGGTTTTTTAATTACACCATTTCATAATATGGCGCTGATTTCACCAGATACAACTAGCACTGATGTTGACACTCATACAGCTGCATTCGCAAAGATGTGTAGTGAATTGATTTCAGATTAAGTAATACTTAAAGTTGTTTTAGAGTACTTATGCTCTCATGAGGGGCATACTCCTCAACAAAATCTCGACTTCTAAGTTATTAAGGCCCTTTTGACCTTACATAAGTTAAAATAGCAATGTGAACTATTTATATCAGCGTGGGCACATTTTCATCCTGCAGCTGATTAAAAGGCTAAGCCGAACTACAGTGCGGAAAAAAGTTCTGCTGCTTGAGGTAACGGTGTGTATCTCTGCATTAATTTTTATCGGAGGAGTTAGGGCAACAAATTCACAACCAGTAATGGTTAAAGATATATTTCCGGGAAATCTTGCCAGTCAACCATATTTAACAGCTGTCGGCTCCACCTTATTTTTCCAAGCAAGTGATGGAACTAATGGGTATGAACTTTGGAAGAGTGATGGCAGCGCTGAAGGCACTGTGATGGTTAAAGATATTAACCCTGGTTCTGGCTCATCATCACCAGCTTATTTAACAGCGGTTGGCTCCACTTTATATTTCCAGGCCGGTGATGCTGCCACCGGATTTGAATTATGGAAGAGTGATGGCAGCGCTGCTGGCACTGTGATGGTTAAAGATATTAACTCTGGTTCAGGCTCATCATCACCAGCTTATTTAGCAGCGGTTGGCTCCACCTTATATTTCCAAGCCGGTGATGCTGCAACTGGTATTGAGTTATGGAAGAGTGATGGCGCAGCTGAAACAACTCTTATGGTTAAAGATATTAATTTAGGTGCTACTTCATCAACTCCCTCCTATCTAGCAGCGGTTGGTTCCACCTTGTATTTTCAAGCAGCAGATGCTGCAACTGGTACTGAGCTATGGAAGAGTGATGGCAGTGCAAGTGGAACGGTAATTGTTAAAGATATTAATTTAGGTGCTAGTTCATCATCTCCATCATATTTGGCTGCAATTGGCTCTGCCATATATTTTCAAGCAGGTGATGGCTTAGTTGGCAGTGAGTTATGGAAGAGTGATGGCAGCGCTGAAGGCACTGTGATTGTTAAAGATATTAATTTAGGATCTGGCTCATCATCACCAGCTTATTTAACAGCTGTCGGCTCCACCTTATATTTTCAAGCAGCAGATGCTGCAACAGGTACTGAGCTATGGAAGAGTGATGGCAGCGCAAGTGGAACGGTGATGGTTAAAGATATTAACTCTGGTTCTAGTTCATCATCTCCTGCCTATTTAACGGCAGTCGGCTCTACCTTATATTTTCAAGCAGGGGATGCTTCCAAAGGATTTGAATTATGGAAGAGTGATGGCAGCTCTGATACAACTGCAATGATTAAGCAGGTTGGCTTAGGCAGTAATAAACCAATTAATAATGGCTCTGCACCGCTGGCAAATATGGCAGCGATTGGTCTGACTCTTTATTTCCAGGATTACTATGAGTTACAAGTTCCTTCCACCACCGCTGGGCAATATATAAATCACTCAGGCTGGTATTTGTGGGCGTACTCAACAGCATCACTTGCAGTTCAAGTCAGTGATTGGAAAGCGGCTGGTTTTAATGCTGACCAGGCAACTGAAATGGCAAGTATGACTGCAGCAGGTGATGAGTTTGATTTATTAACAGCCTTAGTTGAATCATCAATGACAGAGGAGCCAGTGGTAGTGACAACGAAGAAGATATATAAAGCTAAGGTGGCAAAAACACCAGCGCCAGTTGCTTCTGAAACACCAGCACCAGTTGTCTCTGAGACACCCGCACCAGTTGAGAGTAAAGCTGCGGTTGCAGAGCCAGCAGGTAAATCTGGGATAAATCCAATATTGATAATTTTAGTAGTGGTATTAATGTCCGGATTAGGACTGGCATACTTCTTTGCAAGAAGGCAAGAGATGCAAGGAAATATTTATAGGTAGCAATTAATCTCTATAAATTTACCTTTTATGCGAAGATAAGTACTTACCTCTTTTTAGCTTTAAACAGTAATTCATCTAGGCCAATACGATGAGCGCCAAAAGAATTCACAGCACTAGTACTTGGATATCCAATAGCAATTCCGCAAAGTAATCTGTAATCCTTAGAGATTTCAAACTCTTGCCTAACTGCATCATCCCAAAAACTAACTGCCCCTTGCGCACAGGTTCCAAGGCCATGTGCATGGGCTGAGAGCATTAGATTTTCCATCATAAGTCCTGCATCAGAGGCAGCATATATATGAAGGCTTTTATGTATATAGATAAATAACTCAACAGGTGCACCAAAGAATGAGTAGTTTTTACCCCACTGCATATCACGAGCTGCGCGATCACCTCTTGCTACGCCAAATAACTCATACAACTCTTTGCCAACACGCTGGGCTCTAGGCTTTAACTCTTTTACATATGGTTTAACAATTGAACGATTGCTTGTAGGTAGCCCATATCGAGAGTAAATAACTCTTAACTTATTTCTAATACCTTTGTGCAATATCTTGGAAAGCACACTCCATCTAGATAGAAACTCATTACTGATTCGATCTCTAACCTCATCAGTTGCCACCGCTACTTTAAATGGCCGGGTATTAGACCAGCTTGGCGCAGTAAGTGAATCAGTTAATATTTGATTGATTATTTCTTGTGGAACTGGAGTAGGAAGAAAATCACGGGTTGTTCGGCGAGATGCTAGGAATTGCGAAACCCAAGCTGCATCATGTTTATTGTCATTTGCATTCATATATCTATCTTACAGGGGGTAAATTTGAGTGGACGATACTGGGATCGAACCAGTGACATATATTTCTATATATCCATATAGTAGAAATGCCTACTTGGTTCGAATATTACACGAATGGGTAGACAAATAGTAGTTTTGGATCTTAAGTCCTGGACATTTGTCCTATATTTGTGTTCGGGGGTAACTGGAGCTCAAATGAAAAATATAGTTTCATCAATACTGTTTATCGTTTCTGTTATACACCTCCTGCCTGTCGTGGGAGTTTTAGGTTCAGATTCATTAACAAGGCTTTACGGAGTCTCTACCTCGGACTCAAATACTGAGATCCTGTTACGTCACCGCGCTGTCCTATTTGCAATTATTGGTCTTTTTTTATTGCTGTCAGTCTTTAAAAGTGAGTACCAACCAATAGCAATTTGTATTGGATTAATTAGTGTTGCTTCATTCTTATTGTTAACTTGGTCAATCGAAGGGCTTAATTCTGAAATTAGCAGGGTTGCAAAGGCTGATTGGGTAGCACTGGTGCTATTAATCGTTGCTGGAGTAATTAACATTCTTATTTGATATCTTCGAATCTGTGTGGACGATACTGGGATCGAACCTTATATATGCATAATGTGCATATCGATATAGTAGAAATTCCTACTTGGTTCCTAATTTACACGAAATGGTAGATATTCTTGAAACTAGATACCAAAGAACTTAGATGGAGCCTTTAGGATCCTAGTAGCCTAAATCGTTACACTAATAAGGTGAGAGACTTCCGCTTCATTGCAGCGCGTGGGGGATTTGTATTGCTCTTCCTTGGCTTAACTCTTCTCCAGCTATTTTCTTTCCCGGGTCAATTTCAACATATGCGCCGAACCCAGGGACTATCCCTTGTCTTTGAAGTTGCTCTGACATTGATTGTTGGGCTGTGGCTTCTTTGTGGACAGTTTGCTCTGTTTGCCCTCTGGAAAATTGTGGGGGAGATGAAAGCCGATGCGTTCTACTCTCAGAAGAATTTGGTGTGGATCGAACGCCTGCTTCTTTCATTCAAGACTGCAAGCGTTATTCCGATCGCTCTCTTTCTGATGATCGCACCACAAGCTGACGATCCCGGATTCTTAGTGGTGTTGTCGATCGCAACGCTCTTTATATTCTCACTGACAGCCATGACGTCTCTGCTCAAGGACCAGATTGAGATGAAGGCAAGAAATTAAATCTCGAGTAACTACAGTGGACGATACTGGGATCGACTCGTAGATATGCTTAATTTGCATATCGATATAGTAGAAATTCCTACTTAGTTCGAATATTACACGAATGGGTAGACAAATAGT
>Ga0209596_1002027_pt1 | contig 16920 bp, 8 predicted proteins | sample M_130807_MF_Meta_FD_187314 | JGI IMG/M metagenome (GOLD analysis project Ga0209596, IMG submission 187314) | Freshwater microbial communities from Lake Montjoie, Canada to study carbon cycling - M_130807_MF_MetaG (SPAdes) (version 2) | ecosystem: Environmental > Aquatic > Freshwater > Lake...
ATTGATATCTCGATTCCAAACGAAAAGTTCATCTACAGATGCCCGAAGCGCCATATTGATGCAGATCCCACAGAGTTCAGTGCTGAAGGAACAGGATTCTGCTACTACAACTTTGTGAACAAGAGCTGGGATGATGTGGGAAACGTCGATCCTGGGTCGGGTGTAGCGCTTAAGACAGATCAGGCAGCAGTTGCTCAGCCAAAAGAGACTTCTCCCAAATACGCACCAGTTGACAATTCTGTTGTCACATCATCTGTGTACTACACAGGACAGTTTATCCCGCCTAATCACTACAATCAGCGTGGTAGCGGAGACAATACTCAACCAAACAAAGCCCAGATCTTTGCTATGGGTGGAAAAAAAATAGGAACACCTACAGCTACGTTTCTTGCACCAGGAGCCTCAAAGTATCATGCTGATGCATCACATGTCATTCGCATGTCAGACTTTATCTCTACACCATTTCTTCTTGAGAAGATCAAAGTTGACCTGCCCATAGTCGTAAGGAGGACACATGCCTCTTCATCGTACTACAACCCAAATCTTAACTCTTACGCAGCAAATGATCTTCACTGCAGAGACATGGACAATTATGTAGTTTTTCTCTACCGACAAGTGAGAAATGCTCAGCCTATAGCACTGCAGAGAGGAGTTCTTAAAAGAGACAGCATAGCAGACGTGTCCGGATCAGACAGATTCTTGATTGCGTCTGCTTCCATGTGTTTCTACAACTCACCGACAACTAATCGTGGTCTCTTTGGAAACAACATAGTCTCTAATCTTAGTGACTTTCCATTCCATTCACCAGCGTTTAAGTACGACTTTAATTTGCCGACTACACCTGGATTGACTTCAAATCCGCCTCTCCAGAAGGTGTTTTACTCAGGATCTGTTACACTTGAAATGGTGCCAAGCATCTATGCATCAGGTCTCGCAGGATCCTCATATCTTCCATCAACAATGTCTAACAGCGAAAGCGTCATAGACATTAGTGCAAGAGGTGGATGGAGAATCAACTATGTGCAGCATTCATGGCCTGGAACAGCAGGCTCTGTTGCAATGGGAAATGGTACTATTGCAGGATATGTCGATTACTCTGGGAAGACAAAAGATAACTTTGCCAGTACCATTCCGATTAAATTTGACACATATACCCTGACATCATCATTGTCAATCTTGACAAGCTCATACACGACGATCTTGAACACGACAGAGTATCAATGGAATCCTATCTTTCTTAATTTAACAAGAACAGGAATCAATTTCTTCAAAGACACTCTTCGTCCTATGACGCTTCTCAACCCAGATCCGAGATCTATCAAAGGCGTTTTTGGTCCTTCGCCTATAAGAGGCGCTGCTGGCCTCTTGTCGGATTACAAACCCGGAGCAGCAGCAGGTACCGGTGCACCTCAATTCATTGGTGGTGTTGCTGGAATTACTGACGTATCTACTAGAACATCTCCTATCATTCTCTACCCGCATGATGAGATCATTCTTGGCATAGACGCAGGAATTTCTCCGTTTATGCGCGACTCAAGTAGCATTACTGGCTCGTTCTTAAAAATCAGCAGCAAGAATGCCACGCTGACATTGTACGGAAGCCAAGTAGTCAATGACGAGAGGCGTCAACACCTCGCAGACTGGCAGAGCACTTCCAATGCTGCACACATGTATGATGCAGGTAGTCCTCTTCTTGATGAGCATCTACTAGACCCACTTCAGACTACGACGAGGAATTACCACGCTCCTCTTTTGACAGGAAGCTTTCCTGATCGATCGATTCAAGCTCTTTCTGGGTCTGCAACAAATCAAAAATTTGAATCATCAATTGGTGTCTATCAAGACTGGTGGAAGTACCCACGCCAAGTTGTATTGACAGATGATCGATCAACACCAATTGACTCAGGCATGTTTAGTCGATTTGTGTTTCGAAACGATAAATTTGGTCATCCTGCTCATATGCTCCAAAGCGCTGCCTCTCTTGCCTCAAAGGTATCAAGAGAAACTGTGCTTCCTGGCAGCAAGAAGGGTGGAACAAGTATTGAGACTTACCCGGTAACAAATGTGTTCACTGGGTCTACATCGTATACAGGAAATACGTCGCTGCATGCGACTTCCTCTATGCCCTTTTTTGATAGCTAGTGTAGTCCTACCTACACAAGGAGGATGTCGTGGCCGGAATTCTTGACAGCAAGAGTCGAGTGATTGATTTTTCCCTGACACCTCAGGGAAGAAGGCAGCTGTCAAATGGTCATCTCATTTTTGAGAAGGCAACTGTCTCTGATCGATCATCCTTCTATGTTTATGATGGACTTGGCGCTGCAGATGCAACAAATCGCATCTACTTCGAGACTTATAGCTCTGCTGTAGATCAGATTACGCTTGAAAGCGATGATAGCGGCCAGCTCATTCCATTTGGCGGCAAGAACCTCCAATTTGCATCGCTTGCAGAGGACGTTGTTGCTACATCTGGAGACAATTTTAGAAGCCTTAAGGTCCTGCTCACAGATGATCCTGAGACTCCTGAGCTGACTAATTTTGATCTGCAAGGGACAAGCTTTGTTTTTTACCCATCGCTTGCTGATCCTGCTCGTGACCCAGAGGCTGGGATTGACGAGATTGAGTCTCTGATGTTCGACAAGCGTCTGTCCAAAAAGAGAAACTTTGCTTTTCTTCCTCCTGAGAATGCTGATGGTAGCAGACTCGGCTACTACACAGATGTGCGACAACAGATTGTTGATGATACTCTTCCTAGTTTGATGACTACTCCGAAAAAGTCAATCAAATATCAGACTTTCGTCACGAAATTTGTGAATACGTCACCTAAAAATTCGCTCAACATACAAGTGTTCCAACAAAAAGCAGGTGAATCAGGCATCAAAAAGCTTGATCTTATTGACTTTGGCGCTTCTACGTTCAATAACCGAAAAGGTCACGTCATCTTTGCAGGAAGGATCATTAACAACTCGTACGACTTTCCTGTGTTTGTCAACATGCTCACACTGGTTCTTGTATGATTGCAGTCTCATCCTCATCGACAACCTTTGTGTCTGGGCAAGAGTCGAAAATTGAGGTCTATGAATCCAAGAGCGAAACTGAGATTATTGTCCCAGTGACTATTGATCTCATCACTTGTCTCAAAGAGGGCGTTAGTACAATAAGTCTTGAAGTTCTTAGACAAGTTGATCAGCTTGGCAGCAAGTTTAGGACAATTGATCAGGTCAATAATCATCTAAAGCAGAAAGGGCGTGTTAGAGAAATCCTCTCTGAGACAGTAGTTGTTCTTGCTTCAAAGAATATTGACATTACGACTTTGATTCCTAACACTGCGCTTTTTGAGAAGTCTCTAGCAAATGGTACGCGTAATCAGATTGCTTCACTCTTTGCACCCAAGATGATGATAGTGCCAAGTCAGCAAGAGGTGACTACGACTCTGTCTAGTAGCGTGAAAGGTTCAGACAGACAATTTGTAGAGCGACTCCAGGATCCCAGCTTTCAGAATATGGGTTCTCTTCCTTTGGATACAGTTGCCTCAATAGCAGCGACTTCACTTGATTCGAGAACGAGAGTCAGTGTAGTTCCTGTGTCTGTTCCAAAGACAAAAATTTCTTTAGCAGACGCTTCAAAAACTCAAGTTAAGATCAGCATCTCGTATCCCGGCCCTGCAAAAGATCTCAATGGTTGCAAGGTAAGGATAACAGTTCGATCTAAAAACGTTGAATCACAGGTTCTTACTTTTAACCCTTCGATTCCAACGATTCTTGAGACAAGCAGAGTGCCGTATAGACCTCCTGTTGTTACGGGAGGCTTTAGTGCTTACGGAAAAGCAAACATTTCAATCACACAGGTAGATGATCTTGCAGACACGCTCACGGTCGTGATGCGTGCAATCAAAGATTACACACTTCCAAGTACTGGGTTTGAAACGGTTGCAGACAAGATAGCATGTAAGAAAGGTGAGACAATCTCACTAACAATAAACACACCTTATCCCTGCGTCGTGCGTGCACATCCATCTGCAGGCGATGTTGTGTCACCCGTATTTGGAAGCACTGTTCTGGGTAACGTCAGGAGAGGGACTGAGAGATTCTCTTCTACAACAAGATCGTCTATTGTGGCAGTAAATTCTTCGAATGGCATCTCAATTGATTTTGCTACTAGCGATCTCAAAGCTGAAGCAGTTCTTCTACGACGTATTGATCTGCGATCAGGCGAGCAAACGACACTTACAACCGGCCCTGTAACTGCCTCTTCTGTCAACGGGTTTATCGATACAGGAGTTGAGGACCTGACAAGTGTAAGATACGAGGCTGATCTCTATCGGTCAAATGGTGATGTGGTTAGAAGCGTAGCGACAAGTGAAATCGTTACAAGAATCGAGCCTCGTGAGATTGTTAGCGCTGACATCACAGTCACACCTATTAGCACTGGAAATCAGATAGTCAAGATTAACATCGTGCCTTCAGTCAAGCAGAACGATGTCAATTTTCTCATCGATTACATCAAAAATCTTGGCCTTGAGACAGCATTTCAGACAGACTTAGAGTCTCTTCGAAAGAGCCTTCTTAACTGCGTAAAGTTTGATGTCACAAGATACGACCTGCAGACAGGCGAAGCCAAGTACGTTGGTCAGACAAGTAGCACAATTGATGACGACATCACAGACGTCAAAATCTCTTCGAATTTTTTGTACGTCTTTGAAGCATTCGTAAGGTCGCCATCACAACTTACAGATGTGATCAATGATCGCTCAAACCGTCCTGTAGGTGTAAATCCAAAGATCACCCGCCTTGGTCTGCATATCACAAAATCGGATGTTGATAAGATACACACACAAATAACAACACTTTCAGACTCTAGGCGTTTTTTCTCTCGATCTAACTTTGAGACAGGGACGATGCCAAGTCAGCCATCTATGGACGGTTTTGCTGATGGTCAGACAGGCGATATCTTTCTGTCTCGCGTCACAGTTAGCCCGACACTCCCAGCCGTCACATCAGTCAATGTTCAAAAGTCAAGAGACATGCCTGTGATTCTGTGGAGAATGTCAGGCGATATACGTCTTATTGACAGGTACGTTGTCACAGGTCAATCATCAGGTGCGACATGGGTCGTATCACCTGCAGGTGTGACAGGGACATCTGCTTATTTGCAAGTAACTGACTTGATTCCACACACACTTCCCAGATACATCACGTATTCTGTCTATCCTGTGTACCTTGATGGAAAAATCGGCGAATCGGTCGTCTCATCGATGACCTTGCTGGAAAACACGAGAGTGATCTAGATGCCATTCAAAGTCTCCAAAATAGCAACAGGTATCAGCCAGCAATCAATTTCCCCTGTTGCTACCTCAATCGATACTTCAAGCAATGATGTGGGATCTAAACAAGATTCCGATCTTGTGACTGTCAAAGTTGAAAGTGCTTCTAGCACAGCAAGTGCATCAACAGCTTCAAAAGCTGGCGCATTTACAAGTTCTGTAAGTGGAACATCAAAGCCAGGATCATCAAAACCCGTCATTGCACAGACAAAGACGCAAATGACTGCATCTTCTTCCGTAATCAGTCAGTCTGTTTCAAGCGCAAAAAGCGATCTTCGGTCTGGTGTAGCACTAACACCATCACGTGCAAAGACATCAGCGCAGGAGTCAATCAAATCTGCAAAAGTGTCTAACAATTTTGGACTTGCACCTGACTTTGCCTCTGTAGTTACACAAAAAAGCAAGTCATCAACATTTGCAACTCTTGCTGGTGCTTTTTCTGCTGGTTCGCTGGTCTCATCACCTACAAGGCTTAGTGCAAGAGGTGCTTCATCTTCAAGACAGAGAACAGCATCGCCTTACTCAAGTTGGATAACACCAGGTCGTCCTACAGGTCTTACACCAGTTGTTAATCTAAACGTTGAAGACCAGGTTTATGAGTACGGTCTGTATTTGCTTCGTCCAGAGATCATCACTCTCTACGATAGCGATCCGTTGTATCAAACAGGAACATCAACTAACGCAGACAATTTTCTTTCAATGCAGTTTGCTTACGCAAAGTCTATGCAAGAAGCTTCTTATAGGCGGACCAGGAGCTTAATGAGCTCCCTTAGCTATCTTCCGTCTCTAGGTTTTAACGAGTCAGACCTTCAACCTCTCGATACTGTCACAACAGGCGAGAGGTTAGGAACAACACTGTTTGAGCAGGCAGTATCAAAGTGGGATGCTGATTACAACACAGTGCTTTCTTTTGAGACACAAGTAGCAGACCGTGCGATTGCTGCCCAGAATGTTGCTTCTGCACTTGACATTTCGAACATGTCAAGTAATGCTACCAGCGATAGCTACGCTTTTGTCACGCTGAAGACACTCGTAGATCAAGCAATCCAAGAGATCAATACGACACCAACTGCTGCGCAGCGTCAGTCGAACAGGCTTGTTGCTGGTCTCATGCTTGAAGGAAGTCTTGATCTACACAACTATCTAAGAAACACAGCAGATGGTTCAAGCTTTTTATCTAGCTTGATCAATACGGACACAGAGATCGACGTAGGCTTTAGAAGCTACACGTTGATGCACACGTTGCTCCAGCAAGCTTTCTTTTCTTTCGCTTTTGGCAGTTCCAGAGACAGCACAGTTTCAGAGCTGCTTACCAGGACAAGAGACGAAAGTGATCCGCAGAGTGCTTACAAGTACACACTTAGTGATAGCCCACTTGCAAAATTTGCAAGCAGAGAGACTTTCACGACAGCAGACACTTATGCAGAGAACGCTTATGAGCTTTCTACAGCTGTCTCTTCTGAGGACATAGCAAAGGCTGTCCTCTTACGACTTGTTAGCTTGGCATCCTACAAGGGTTCAGGAGTTTATAACACCACCAGTACTGCTCTTGAAGCTTTCAACAAATATCTGGGTCTTCCTGTTGGCATATCATCAGGTGTGCAGGGGACAGGAAATCCTATCTCTGACTTTGAGATTGCAGGAGCAGACACATCAGCAGGCGTTCTATTTCAGTTCTCCGATGTCGTGAACACTTCTCAGAAGCTTGTATTTTTTGATCGAAGTCACAACCCAGGGCTTCCAAGCGGTTACACGCATGGCTATACAAGAATTTTTGGGAAAACACAACAACCTGCACAAACAGCAAGTGTTCTCGCTAACCGCATGACTTCAGCGATTGATAAGAACACTTCAATTGATAAGAAGCTTCTGTCATCAAACATTACACTCAATGGCACCACATACAAAGCTGCTGATCTGTCTCGTTTGCTGCTTCAGAAGTTTTCAAGTCTTCTTGTCTCAAATTGGGATAGCGAAGGATTCTCAAGGCAGTACGCATCCGAAACCAAGACGATACTACAGGACACTTATCTCAAGTACGTTAATGTTGCAGGAAACAACCAGACGACTTTCTTAAGAACAGAGAATCTTGATCTTCACTATTCTCTCGAGCCCCAGAATTTATTTGCTGGAGGATTTTCGACTGCGTCAATTGACGTCAAACTGGTCCCCACTTATGCTGATCATGAGATACTCAAGCTTCTTTCAATGAACTTGCCGTATACAGGTGCGCTGCTTGAATGGTCAAAGTCAGCTGTCCAAACGTTAATGACATACTGGTCTCAGAAATTTGACTTTGAAGTTGGAATCACAGATAGTGTTCCAAGTCCTATTACACGTTCAATTTACGGTACTTCAATAATCGATCAAGTTTTTACCGTAGACTCATTGGAGTATTACTACGGTACTGAGACTTACCTTAGTAGACTTGACGTCTACGCTTCGCAATCAATTGATAGACTTGTGGCCTGGTCTATTAGCACTGCATATGCATTATTTGGCAGCGAAGGATCATCAGTAAGACGTCGCAGCAGCACGTCTACCTCACTTCCCAAATACTCTTCGCTGTTTCCTGCAACTAACGGTTCTACTTCTTATGAGTTCAAGGAGATCTGCCTTCTTCTTGTCATGTTCGCATCACATCACATGCAGTCTATTTTTGACAGAGTAAAGAGCTCAGGTTTTGACTTGTATAGCCCGTTTGTTAAGTTCAAGGACGAAGCCACTCAGATTGTCGATGATCTTGTGTCGCACGTTCCAATTAGCTACGATGACGCTCGTCTTTGTCTAGGCATTCTGAATGCTCAAATGCAAGCAGCAACTCCTGGGCTTCTTCGAATTGCAAATGGTGAAGGTGATCTTCTCACTAATGGAAAGTTCAACTTAATCTACACACCATGTCAAGCATCTGCTATGACAATGAGGAAGTACGAGTTTCTCTATAGACGCAAGAAGGCACCATTTCACTGTCCCAGATATGATGAGGTCTCATCTGTAAGAGCGCTTGAGAGATCAGCCATCAGGTCACTCTACAAGACAGACTTAATGGCAATGCAAGACACGCGTGTCATGTTTGTTGGACTACCTGCTGGAATTCAGCATGTGATTGGATTAGGGCAGCGGTATGCAAAGATTACAATCACGAGGCGAGATCAAACAAGCCTTTCGACTCAGTACAACACAATTTCATTCATCTTTGACATGTTTACTTTCATGTCACCCAATGCAAGTGATGCAATTGGAAATACACCTTGGAAATCGTCTGCCGAAGGTGTCATAACCGAAGTTCGAGACATCAATTTTTTTAGAATGGGTGCAACAGGCGGGTCAGGACTCAGCAACCTACAGAATCATACGACAGCTTACGTAGATCTCACGTACGCGCCAAGAACAGTTGTTGCTGGAGCTGAAAGTGCAAGTCCGTTTACTTCGACGTTCTCAGGGCGTATGAGCGCACCAACTGTTCTTGGTTCTGGTACTTCGACGTCCAGCACATCAGGCTATGGTGACTTTACACGTGAAGCTTACACTTCTTCCACATCTTCTGGTGTTCCATCGTCAACAGCCTCAATCGAGACAGGTGAAGTCAAGGTTAGTGATTTCATTGCTGACGTAGAGTTTATCGACGAAAATGCTGCTGCTTCTGATTTAGGAACGACGGTCGACCAGCTGCTCAACAATCCCACAGTCATTGGAAATCATCTAGTCGATCATCTGCTTAAAGTCCATGCAAGAAACATCTCAGGACTCGACCTTGATGAGTCGACATTCACCACATTAGCTGCTGCTTTTAATCCAGGCGCAGCAGAGAACCTTGATGATGCAAGAGCATACCTGCTTCACATATGCGCTGTTGACTTCCTGGACTCGCAAGCAGACTCAACAAATCTTGAGTCAGGTGTTAAGCACCTCGACATTCTAAGCAAAACCCCGTTAATTCGATCGAATGAGTACGCCGAACTTTGCATGAGTCCGACGTACTTCGATCGCGTATTTGCTTTTCCGATCAACATTGCTCAGTTCATAGAAATATCAACTGAGACTTGATCAGAGGCTTCTAGTAGTCGATCCTAAGGCGAAGATTGATCGCCTTCTCTGGATTTTTCTCAATTGGGCGACTTAGCTTGCCGACAGCAAGAAGGTTGTTGTTTGCATCATAAAGACCTACACCAGTTATCATCGTAAACGGCTTCGCAGTTTCGTCTACTAATGACATGATGATCTGGCCATTCTCATCTGTGAATGTCGGGTTTGAGCTGAGATTAAAAGAAGCAGCATCTGCATTCACATTAATGATTGTCGAGTTGATCGACGTCATATTTTGGAAAGTAATCATTGATGTCAAAGCACTGCTATCGAATCTCGTGCTTGCAATGTGATTGACGATGTCATCAATCGATGCTGAAACGAAGAGATCAGGTATGAATGCGGCTCTAGGATTTCCAACACCCAGCATTCCAATGATTGTCTCACCTGCAATAGCATCTTTGTAGGCGGAGTTAGACATGCCACTAATGACGCCGGACACATGCTGTGATGCGCTCAGAACTTTCTTCGCGTCCAAGATGACAATGCCGGGCTCGTAGAAGATGAGACCAACAGTATTGTTCGTATCTGATGAATTGACGATGTTTCCAATTCCGCCAAATAGTGATCCTTCACGTGACGTCGAGGATCCGATATCAATCATAGTCATCGAGCCAGAACTTGATGCCCTGTCAATGTTCGAGTAATCAGGCTCACCTGCTTGACGATTGTCAAGAACACCAGTCGTGTACATGCGCATTGCGAATGTCTCACGCTTAATGCCATCGCGAGAGAAGAGACGCTTAAATCCAATAATGATTGCTTCATTAATAGAGTCAGTAGTCGAAGAACTTCCGAAAGGAGCAACAAACTGATTGTCAGCATCTCCCAAGCAGAGCTGAGCATACTGACGATAATTGTTGATCTTTTCTCTCATCATGAGCGAAGTTGACGGAAACAGAAGCTTTCCAAATGCGTCTGATCCGAGTGTGCTTGACATAACTGTGGAACTTCCTGAGAAGATTCCGACAGTCATATCCAGGACAGCATTCGCTGTAACCAGAGTGTAGTCTTGGTCGTACACAGTCTGGAAGATGCTTGAAGTGACACCCGGCCCTACACCGCCTGTTACAAACACGCTGTAGGTTCGCCTGTTCTCAGAGCCGCTAATGTCTGACCCCACCACATCCACAAGCTGTGTTAGTGTGGTTGTAGATGATCCAACGCTCGCAGCGCTCAATTCTTTAAATGTTGCCATGTCTCTCTCTTATGTCTGTGAGATGTTCACTTCAATGTCGAAGGAGGCGCCTGACTGCGCTCCTTTTACATTGATGAACGTGCGAATGAGGCTTTTGTTGTTCTTTGTCCCGTACACATTAAAAACTGATGTTGAGAGTGCACGAGAGGCGACTGTAAATTGACATGTTGACCCACCAGATGCGCTAACTGTGCCAGTCTGTGTGACAAAGTACGTGACAGTGTCGCTTGACCCAATAACATCAGGTGTCTTTCCTGACAGAGTTAGGAACCTGCTATTAATCGAGACTTCATACACTTGATCAACAAGTTCAGGATCGATGCTTTCTCCTGACACGATTGATTGCTGGAGGACAAGTGTTGAAGTACTTGACGTAAGAAGACTTAGCACATTGCTTGTCAGTGTGCTTACGAGTGTGAGACGTGGAACGTAGAGAAGACTCTGATTTGACACGCTCACGATTTTATACTTCTGAGCAATGCTCTCAGAGGTAATTGCTTCGAGAACGGGTGTGTTCTTTTCAATCTTCTCTTTGCCGACGTCAATGCCATACTGTTTGATAATGGTGTAGTCAACCTCATCATCACTAATGGCGAACTTAACGATCGAAAACGATCCATCGTTCTTGGCTAGAAACTCACGCCCTTTTTTTGTTAGGACGCAGTCGATTGAGATGTTTGCGGTGTCGTGCGGGAGTGTTCCCATAATGCCCTCCTGTTAAATATCAGCAGTCAAGATCACGCGTGAAAAGCCTAGTACGTCGAGAAGAAGTCAGGTGAGATACTTTCCGCCGGATCAAACGTAATTGCAGAAGAAGCATCAGATAGAATGCTTGCTGAGACGTACGGCGATGACACGTATTTTGATGTTGTAAGCACAACTTTGTCTGTTAAACAAGAGTCTTCATTGATCAGCGAGATTGTGAAAGTCATGTCTTCTACTAAGTTTTCCGTCGTGCCGTTTGGATGAACAACTGTCAAAAGTTCTGGATCGAGGAAGGTCACAAGCTTCTTTGAACCAGCCACACGTACAACATCAGCAAACGCATCTTCGTTAATGTACATGTTTGGGTATGTCTTAGGTGACTCTGATCTCGAGATGACTCGAGTCATTAGCAAGTTCCTAGATCTACTGAAGATTGTTCCCAATTGAATCGAGTACCCAGAGCTGAGTGTATGAGCATCCACACAGCAAACAGCGTAGATGAATTCTTTCTCTGGGGGCACAACATCAAAGTAGTAGCATTGGACAATGTCGACTTGGGACACGATTGAAGAGGGATATGTCTCTCTCGGCACGTCTTTGATGCCAGAGTCATCGAAGTCTATCACGTGCAACAGACGAAATGGTGAATCTACATCTTCACGTCTAAAGATCTGAAAGTATTTGATGTCTCTCTGCGAGTTGACGGGCAGAGACCATGTGAGTCTGACTGCACCCTTCTCGTAATCGTATGTTGCACGAAGGTCAGCAGGAGGCGGTGGCGGTACATCTTCAATGCATGGGACAAAGAATTCTGCAGACTCACCTGATCCTGCGACTAGAAATCTAGCAGTGCCGGATCTTCCTGACTCAGAAAATATAGCAGCAGATTCTCGCATGAAAACTGATCGCACTCTGTACTTGTACATTGAACCGTAGTTGACATGAATGTCCTTCACGGTGTTGATGTTCGCACCTGAGACTACAATTGACGGATACTCAATGATCTCTCCCTCTTTTACCTCTATCTTTTCGATAATGTACCCAACAAGGACAGAGCGATATGATGTCGTAGTCGTCTCTGACGTGTAAAAAGGAGTGATTGAAATTTCATATGATGCAGAGCTTATTCCTGCAGCAGCTGAGTCAGCCCTTGCTGATTGCTGATCCGCTGCACTTGTTGCCAAATACTCTGAAACCTCAGGGTTCAGAAGGTGATTTGTATTAGCTACAGACGCACGAATCACGCTGTCCAGCATCAACAGGTTGATACCGAGTGTCTCTTGCCGACTTGTGATCAAATCTGCTTTAGACTCAGTCTGTTCTCTTGTCTCATTGTTGTAGTAACCAATTCTCTGCGTGGGCTGTCCACTAAGATTGATGTACTTGACAATCGCTGAGCTGATCTCTTTGTCCGAGTCAGATGCTGAAATGGACGATGCAAGATCGCTTGGTAGTGTGCCTCGATATCCTGCAATGCTTTTTGCAATCTTACTTGAGAGTTCTGGGTTTGAGGATCGAACAGTGCCTTCATCAGGTGAGATGTACTCGCTGGACCCAGATATTCCAGAGACAAGACGCAGATCTATTCCTGCACCAGTGACTTGAATCCGCTGAAACTTGGGAGATGTGATGCTGTCCTCTATGTGCACATACCCTTTCTCAGCAAGCTCAATTAATGTACTGCCATTGAGGTAGGCTGAGATCTCAGATGTAGTGCCTGCCAAGAACTCTGCAACAGGTCGTCCATAGCTAATCTCAACACTTCGTGGTCGTTGCTCAAGTGTTGGACTTCCGCCGGATGCAGCGAAAGAATTCGAAATGAATCCTGTGCCACCCGAGTACTCAGTTCTCTCACTTGTGACAAAGTAGTTGTAGACAAACTTTGCTTGTCCTATTTGAACTTCTGGCGCATCAACTGACGCCAGAGGATCAGACGAGTAGATTTTTGCTCTCGCGCCTGTGGTGCTAGTTTCGAATATCGAGTTTGTATCAGCCATAGCGCTCATCTCCTGTTGAGAACGCAGTGTATTGTACAGTGGTGCGCAGCAACATCACGCTTCTACTTAGACTATCATGTCAACAATCAACATAGACAAGCTAAGACAAGATGGACGAAGCTTGCTTCTAAGCACAAGCAAGCATTTCATCTCCAACTCCAGCGGTGTGACAGGATCTGAGACGCTTGGCGCCAGGTTCTCGCCATCATTGAGAGATTTGGGCGATTACACTACAACTGTCAAATTCTCTGATGTCTACACATCGTTGACGCTGAACAGCATTTTGCTCAACATGTCGTCATCGCGATCTTCCTCAACAGACGTTAGTTCATTTGCTAACGCGTATCTCAACCAGGCACGTCGTCTTACGAGAGAGGATCAGAAAGGAACAATCGTCTTCTCGCCTAAGGTCTATAGCTTTGATCCTGCAGCGGGCAATGACGTTCTTGAAAGTGAGTACTCGCTCAAGAAGTTTGGTCGGAGGATGATCTCTGGGTCACTTGTTCCCTACTACGTTACCGAGAATCAAGGAAAGTACTTCGCAGTTGGCAACTACTTCTCCCTCAACTTTTTTACAGCATCTTGTGTCAGAAGTGACACAGCAATCGCTTTCCCAGACTTTGGGACTAGCCCTTCATATCGTGTCTCAACTGGATTGACGTTAGACCTTCATATCAATCCCAGGTACACGACAGACGGTATTGGATTGAAATTCGATGCCGGATCAATCCTGCACCTTCCAGGATGCTACTCCTTGTCAATGGTCACAGGATCAAGCAGGGGTCCTGACGGTCTTCCTGACAAGTTCAAGCTGCTTCTTGCATTGACGCAGAGCGCTGACTTTGATCCACGAAATGTGGATCTGAATGTCAGCAATGGGTCCCGATCTGGGGCGCAATCTTACATCTTTATGAGCGATGACAATGTTCTAGCAAGAAACACCTGGAATCACGTCTCCGTCAGCTGGTCATCGCAGACCAACAACGGATTTGGACAGTTCTGGGTAAACGGGCAAGAGAGTGGTCGGTTCACAGTCTCGCTTCCCAACATTGATCGAAGCAGCGCACCAGGTGCACTGATCATCGGAAATCACGTCACGAACTCACTCGACACAGGCAGGTTGTTCAATCAAGCAGCAGCTACAGCTGAAGGACTCCTGCCGAACAATGCGTATGCATCAGGAGATCCATCTCTTACTCTTGCATGCCCCCTCAATGCTGAGATCCACTCCCTGAAGATTTACGCTAGAGCAATCTCGCCTGACGAGAGAGCCAAGAACGAGGCTGAAGACTCATCAATCAATGAAGATCGCCTCATCTTTTACATGCCGCCTGTCTTCATGCACGAGAGTCCAACAAGACAGATGCCTGTCACAATGTTTGACAAGCTGCCAATGTCTTCTTCGCATCCCGTAAATGTCGATCTCATGTTTGGATGCGGTGGAAAAGACACAAACATTGAGAACTTCATCAGGAATGCTACACGATTTGGAGAGGCTGCAACATACCCACGCCTCTTCAATTTGACTGCTTCTCTTCCCAGCGCGTATGCTGATGCTGAGAGAAACTTCAACACGATCTACTATGGAATCCAGACGAATAGAAAGCGAAATCTGACAGTGCTACCTTGCGATGATGGTCTTTTTAGGCCGTCATATGCTTGCATTGCCTCACTGACCAACCCAGCCACAACAATCTACAAGTCGTACATGGGCGCGCTGGACTACTCACAGATTAATCTCACTGGAATTGTGGAGCCACTGCCCGCGACAATGCCGATTCCTGTTGGGCAGACTCGACAAGATCCTGGTGGCGCAAGGCAGCAGAAAGATCAGGGAGCCTACTACCAGGTCCAGTACGAGGATCAAGAGGAGTACTTTATTTTTGGGACCTTGATTGACGTCTCTACAATTCACTACGGGCACAAGATCAAGCCTGGAACTTTCATGATCGCCGATGCAGCAATAACGGGATCCTGCGAGAAAGTAAAGATCACATATGTCGACGACGGTAGGAATGGCCTGTACAGGGCAGATGCTCAGACTGCAGCTGCCTACTGGAACACACAGGGTCTCATGTACACGAATGAAGGGATAGGCATCGTCTTGTCACCTACGGTTCCATTTTTTGGAAAGAACCAGTGGGATATAACATTTGATACCGACTCAAGCATTCACGTTTTAACGCTTGATGTCGTTGTCCCAAGTCAAGTCGCAAATATGTCCCAGAACCCCACGTACAAGAGCTTTCCTCCTACGACTGGCTCTGATGACGTAGGAACAGACTTTGTGTACATTGACACGATCAACTTGCATGACAATAACCTGAACGTCGTGGCAAGAGGAACGCTTTCGCAGCCCGTCTTTAAGCGACCAGATGAAAAGTTTCTCTTCAGACTCAAGATGGATTTCTAATGATTACACTCGGACTTGATGTTTCAACTAGCAAGACTGGGTGGTGCCTCCTGAGTGACGATGGGAGTCTGATTCGAATGGGATGTGTTGATCTGTCATCACAGAATGACCTCTTCATGAAGACTGAGTTTCTCATGGTCTCACTTGTAGAAGAGGTCGGAGAGATCAACGGGGAGCTCGCAATCGTTATCGAGGAACCTCTCCTCAGATTTGCAAGAGGCATGTCCTCTGCGTCAACTTTGCTCACGCTTAACAGGTTCAACGGCATGGTCACGTACGCATGCTGGAAAGAGATTGGTGTGAAGCCGACTCACTTGAATGTCATCTTTGCCCGAAGAAGTCTCGGCATTAAGAGGGACAAGGAGCGAAACGTCAAAGATGTCGTTATGCAGTGGGTAGCAAATGATGTCACCACTTACGTCTGGCCGACAAAGATCGTCACCAGAGGCAAGAGAAAAGGTGAGACCGTATTTGAGGCCTCGTGCTACGATGTTGCAGACGCTTACGTGATGGCAAAAGCTATTCATGTTCGTCGTGTAAAAGAGAGTGCTAGACCCTAAGATCGATCCATGGTCACAGCAACAGACAGGATTCGACTCCTCAAAACGATTTTTGGAGGAGGAAGCCTTGATGTTCGCGGGTCAAATCTCGCTGTCGAGTGTCCTGCCTGCGGCAAGACAGGCAAAAGAAAGCTCTCCATACACCTTGAATCAGGTAAAAGTCACTGTTGGGTCTGCGGTGTCAGATCTAAGCGTGTATCGTCAATCATATACAAGTACATCTCAAGAGAGGCAGCCGGCGAGTACCGGGTTAAATGTGAGGGTGGCGACCCCAATGATGCGGTAGACGAAGACGAAGAGGGCGCTAAAACCGTAGAAAAACTCGTCCTTCCTGACAACTTTATTCCTGTCTACTCCCGCGCAGCTTTGTCTGATCCTGATGCGAGACATGCTGCGAGGTACCTGATGCAGCGAGGTCTCTCTGCAGACGACATTGCAAGATTTCGAATTGGCGTGTCGCCCGCTATTCGAAGGCGTGTTGTAATCCCATCTTTTGACGCAGAGGGAAAGGTCAACTTTTACACAGCTCGTGCACTGGATCCAGACGTCAAGTTCAGATACGCGAACTGTCAGGTCAAAAAGACGGACATCATTTTCAATGAGATCAACATTGACTGGTCACAAGAGCTAGTTCTAGT
>Ga0209596_1002029_pt1 | contig 16918 bp, 19 predicted proteins | sample M_130807_MF_Meta_FD_187314 | JGI IMG/M metagenome (GOLD analysis project Ga0209596, IMG submission 187314) | Freshwater microbial communities from Lake Montjoie, Canada to study carbon cycling - M_130807_MF_MetaG (SPAdes) (version 2) | ecosystem: Environmental > Aquatic > Freshwater > Lake...
ACCCAGCGCCTTTTTCACCTTTGGCAGCAGTTCGCCCACCACCCGGTTAGCCAGAAATCCAAAGTACCGTATCATCCGGAAGTGCTTCTCCGGGATGTGCTTTATCAGCCGCAGTATCAACTCACGTTGGCTCAGCGCCAGGTCTTCGTAATGCCCGGTTCGGTGGTTGAGAAAGCGCAACGTAATGCGTGCCCCCCCGTCATAATGCGCCAGCCGGCTCCCCGCCACCGGGGGCTTCTTCAGGTAGCGCCCCAGATACTTTGCCGTCTGACGGGCGTTCTTCGTCGGTTTTGCGAAGTAGACGTGCCAGTAATCCTCTCCCTGCTCATTTTTTCCCTGACTCAGGACGAAGCGCTTCCATTCGTCAAAATCCCGGATGTGTGCCAGCACCAGCGGTAGCGTGAGTGAATCCCACGCCGACAGCAGCAACTGACGTACATTCCACATCCAGCGTTTTCTGACCGTGGGCAGGTGAAATGTTATCTTCTTCCAGGCGCCGTGCTCATTGATACCGCCCGTCGTCCACGACAGGTGGATATGGCAGTTCCAGTTAAGCTGGCGTCCGTAGGTGTGCAGGGCACCGAAGATGCCGAGGGTGAGCCCACGCAGCTCTGCCGCATATAGCAGGTTGTCGGCAGCCAGCGCGAACAGGCGTCCCAGCAGCCAACGGTTAACCTCAAACAAGGGCCAGAGGGTGTCAGGGATAGTGAAGGTGCCATGCTGGCAAGGCGTGTCGGGCAGGCGGGCCATCATGGTGGCTATCCACATGTCTGTGGCTTTTTTGCCGCAGGAGGAGCATCCACGGCCTTTGCAGGACTGGTGAATCAGCTTACGGTGCGAACAGCCCGGATTATCACAATGAAGCTCTTTGCTGCCCATCAGCGGGGTGCCGCAGGCCAGCATCTTCGTGATGACCTCCACTTCGGTCTCCCTGAGTGGATAGGTCTCCAGCAGGTCAGCCCAGACGCCATTTGTCTGGAACAGAAGCTTCAGGGGGCGGGGTTGGAAGTCCTGCTTACCAGAAGAACTCATCGCGTTGCATATCGCGCTGTGTCGCGTACAGGTCGAAGCGGCGGCAGGTGTGGCAGAAGGCGACAAAGTGGTACGGAGAGTCAGGGAAATCGCGGTAGAAGGTGGTCCAGAACCACTCAGTGCACGGGAGGTCTTCGCCAACAAACAGGCGGAAGACCTCCTGATAGGGGAGTTCCTGCTGACGGGCAACTGTTTTTAGTATCTGCTTAACCATTTTAGTGTGAGCGAGCTGATGCTCTGGGGCATGTGACACGGATAACCTTCGACGGGGTGGGTTCAGAATGGACGTCATTCTAACCGATTACGATTTGCAGCCGCTAGGCTGCTTCGTTCCTTCTGGCAGATCGGGCAGTAATCTTTGGTTTCCATGCCCCCGTTCCTACCCGAAAAAAAGATATTACCGTGCCATGTGGCACAGTCCCGGCACAGCGGTGCATCGCAGGTATGCATTTTTCGCACCTTACACATCAAACCGTTTTCATCGGTGTCTGCATCCCAGCCAAGCAAACCGTCGCACAGCAGTGTTGCAGGCATACCACAGAACATGCATTCAGATTTTTTCATAGCTCAACCATCAGGATACTGAGTGAACGAGCCTATTTTAGCATCGGTTCACTTCCGCTTCCTCGCTTTCGCTGTTCGTTCCTCGTCGCGCTGCTCCTGCGGTACGCCTCAGCAAAAGACTGCGGCGAGCGGTGCGGGTTTTCTGGGGCTGTCTGACTTGTTGTTTTTGCGAAAACGCCGACAGGTGGTACAGCTTGCTGTGCCGCATGGCGGGGTTGCCCGGCGGGAGCCGGTTTTGACCTTAACAGAGATAGAAATAAAATCTTAAAAGATAGACTGTAAGATAAAAGAAGTAAGTTACTAATGTTCATTTTTAGTATAAAAATCAAATCATTATAGATCATCGCGATCCTCGCTCCGAGGATAAGTAGTCCTCGCTCCGAGGATAAGTAGTCCTCGCTCCGAGGATAAGTAGTCCTCGCTCCGAGGATAAGTAGTCCTCGCTCCGAGGATAAGTAGTCCTCGCTCCGAGGATAAGTAGTCTTCATCAAAAAAAAGGAATGTTTTACTTGATAAGGCGCGAAACATTCCTTATATTTGAGGAATGGAAGCGTACTTAATTGAGGTTTGGCCTTGGCAAAACTTACGTATAGCAACAGTAGCACTATCTATGACAAGGACACAGGTGAGGTCCAAAGGTATGAAGAAAGCAATACCGTTCGACTTCCAGAGGAGCCTCCTTACGTGAAGCTTTACCTTGATGATATTGTGAAGATTAATGATCTTCCGAAAAGCAGTTCAAAGGTATTATACGAGCTTGTTCGTAAAATTAACTATGATGGTCAAATAATAATCAATGCCTCTGTTAAGAGGATGATATCTGCCCGTATAGGTGTAAAAGAGCACTCAATATCAAACGCTATTACTGGATTGATTGCAAAAGATATTATGCACAGAATAGATACTGGGGTGTATGTTTTTAATCCGGCTCTTTTTGCTAAAGGTGCATGGGTTGAAATACGAAAATTAAGGGAAAAGTATCTGGAGTTAAAAATTACTTATTCACCAGATGGAAAGAGAAAAATAACATCGTCCATTTTAGACTAAATAACAGACGCTACTCGTGAGTGTACCACCACCCACGAGCAGCTAACCCACACACTTGCATAACCAAGAGGTGAGCTATGAAAAATAGTACCGCGCTGCTGCGCGTAAAGAAAGGCTATCGTTATACCCGCCGCGAACTTGTTCGCTTTGCCAACACATCAAAATATCTGACCCCGCGTCAGCGTCAGCACCTGCGTATCGTTGGGGGTGTTGCATGAAATCATTCTCAGTTTTTCAGCAGGTGGCTACCACAGCGGCCAAATTCGAGCGTACCGGTGACTTTATGACGGCGGCACGACTGTGGCGAAAGGCGTTTGTCATTTCTGTTAATCCGGCAAATGAAAACTGGTGCCAGGTCAGGGCGCAGCATTGTGAGAACGTCCTGCGGCGCCTGTCCGGTAACGTGATGAACAGCATCGGAGGTACGGCATGAATACCCCTATCCCTGCCTCATTGCAGGCTGCGCTGACGCAGCATTTCAGTGGCCAATCCTTCACTCTCTTTGCTGTGTTGACTCACGCCAAGAGCGTTGAAATCGACGACTGGAAGATCGCACTGAAAACCTTGTTAGAAACCGGGGTGCTGGAGTGCGTGGATCGCCGCATGCTGGGCGACGTGTTTACCCTGTCTGTTCACGGAGGTGCCGCATGAAGTACGTCTACTGCATCAACACGCATCGCCATGACGCTCTCGGTCGCCCGGATATTCGCTTTGCCTGCTCAGACTGCGGAAGTCTGGACATGGCACTTACCGGGTTCTTCTGGCGCTCGACGCTCGTTGTCAGCCCTGCGAATGACCCGGAGGCAGCAGCCGCTGAGTTCATCGAAAAGCTCAACGCCCGCCAGTTTGACGCCCTGTTTTTCAAGCGCACCACGGCAAAGTCATGTGAAAACACATGTTGTAATTGCACCGCTGCCGCCCGTGGCAGGCTGCTTCGTGCCCTTGAAAGACATAACCAGATTGAGAATGATGGAGGTGCAGCATGAAATATTTCACAGTGACCTATGTTTCCCAGAAGACGCTGCACCCTGACGGCTATAAAACATTTACCTCCTTCGTGGCGGCTGATACCAAGCACGCAGCGAAACTAAAAGCCCTTGAGGTATTGTCACAGGAAGATCCTGCCTGTTGCATGATGTACAAAGTGCCGCGCCTGGATGAAATATCCGAAGAAGAATACCTGCGCAATACAGCTGCTCCTGTTGAGGTGGTTGATGAACTTGACACGCTGGCTACAGACCAGTATTGCGCCCTGCTGGCAATTTTTGGTGAGCAGGACGAGTACGATGATGCCGAACGCCGCGATGCTGATGATTTACTGGCCTGTCCTGATGATGAACCGGAGGTGTACGCTGAGTACCTCTCGCTGCGGCTACTGGTTGCTGAAACGCTGGACAGCATGCCTGTTCGTCTCACTCAGTCAGAGATTCAGGCGATGGCCATACAGCTATACAATGGTGAATGGGTTGGTAAAAGCGAAATTCATAATTCGCTAAATAGCGACAAAGAAACTAACTTGTCCACAGAAGTAGTGGATAACCAGCCGCATATCCCGGTAGAAGTTGCGGAGGGTGAGGCGGTTCAGGAAGTTAGCGCAGAGGTCAATATTTCATCAACCACCGATGCCCGGTCACCTGAATTACCCACTAATGAGCGGAGGGAATACCCACATAACCACGATTCACTGAAGTTAGAAATCGCCTGCGCACTTATTCCCGATGTTGTCTCTTTTAAGGAGGTATCGGTTGATGCTTTGCGCCGGGCTAAGGAAAAAATAGCGAGGTGCGAAGAAGACCTTATTTCTTGGGTTGTTGCCCTTCAAAGAGTACCTGATGTTTTTTCTTGGAGCAGGGAGTCAATTTTCCGTGTTGTTCGGGAGATTAGCGACAGTTACAACTACCCTGATCCAGTATATCTCGATGCGCACATTGCTGAATTTGCCGAAAAACAACGGACAAAATCCCTACTAACGGACAACATTGATGAAGCCAATACGCTAAATAGCGATTTAGCAAGTTGTGATTGTAGCGATAAATTTTCAGGAGCTAATAAGCTAAATAGCGAAATAACGCTGACAGAATCATCATCACGGTCGTTCCTGTCGGACTACCCTCCTGCTAATGGGGTAACTGAATTTGACGAGGAGCGCCCCATAGCTAATGGTGCTGCCAATGCGGTTGATATGCTGAACAGCCAACTGTCTGGCATACCCAGCGGCGGCAGTCTGGTGATCGTCGATTTGAGCAATGACCTGTACCACGCCTGTGACGGGTATTCGAGTACACAACTACGGATGGTGCAACGTGGTGGCACAGCCTCCCTTGCCTGGTACAAATCAGCCCCGCGTGACGAAAGTAAGTCAGGTGCGCTGTCGCTTGGTACGGCGGTTCACACGGCAATACTTGAGCCTGCACGCTTTGATGAAGATTTCGTGTGTGCCCCTGATGTTAATCTCCGTACCAGCGATGGCAAAGCAGAACTGGCGGCATTTGAGGAACAGTGTGAGGCTGATGGCCTGGCGCCAATGAAGTCCGATGACTACCGCAAGGTGTGCCTGATGCGGGATTCCGCACTGGCACAGCCGGTTATCGCTGCGCTATTGCAACGTGGGGTTGCAGAGCTGTCTGTGTTTTATCGCACAGAGCAGGGTGTGCTGTTCAAAGTTCGCCCGGACTGGTTCGGTGAGTTGTGCGGCGTACCTTTTGTGATGGATGTCAAAACCACTGATGATGTGCAGGATTTTGGGAAGTCAGTCGAAAAGTACGGCTACCATGTACAGGCGGCTTTCTACAGTCTGGTGATGAACAAAGTCTTTGGTGTCGAGGCAGATTTTGCTTTCTGTGTGGTCGGCAAGTCCCTGGAGTGTGGGCGGTATCCGGTTTCTCTTGGATTGCTGGAAGACGCTGATTTTGACGAGGGGATGTTGCAGGTGCGCGAAACCATCACCCAGCTTGAAGTGTGTGAGCGTGACGGCTTTTCAGCAGACATGGGGATCATCAGCAGACCCTGGTGGGCGAGAATGGCCGATCAGCGCCGCCGTGCAAATCAGGAGGTGTCAGCATGAATCAGGTAGCCACACTTGAAAGTATTCACGCCGATTTATCGTCGGCGTTAACACGGCAGGGCATTCAAAGTTTACTGCCATCGCACGTCAGCCCTGAACAGTTTACCCGTACTGCCGCCACCGCACTGGTGGCTGACCCTGAACTGCAAAACGCCGACAGGCAGTCACTGGTGATGTCGCTGATCCGCTGTGCGCAGGACGGCCTTGTTCCTGACGGACGCGAAGCCGCGATGGTGGTTTACAACACGAAGCAGGGCGATCAGTGGGTTAAAAAGGCGCAGTACCTGCCAATGGTTGACGGGGTTCTCAAACGGGCGCGTCAGTCTGGTCAGGTTGCCAACATCACGGGTAAAGTGGTGCATATGGCCGATAAATTTGACTATTGGGTTGACGAGAACGGTGAACACATTGAGCACCGGCCTGCGTTTGAAAATCATGGTGAAATCCGGCTGGTCTATGCTTTTGCTAAACTGACCAGCGGTGAAATTGTGGTGGAGGTCATGAGCCGGTCGGAAGTTGAGAAGGTGCGTGACGCGACCGCTAAAAAAGACCGGGATGGAAAACCTAAAGTGCCAGCAGTGTGGCAAAAGTGGTTTGACCGCATGGCGTTGAAGACGGTATTGCACCGACTCGCCAGACGCCTCCCGTGCGCCTCTGAGCTGTATTCTCTGCTGGATGTTAACCAGATTGCGGATGAAGCAGAAAAACCGCCGAGTGTGGCGCACAGCGCGAAATCTCGCCCACGGCTGCGTGATGCTCTGGGGCAGATGAAGTTTGGCCCGCCAGCCGTAAAAACGAATTCAGAAACGGTTCATGAGGCTGAGTTTGTCGAAACACAACAGAATGCGGCGCTTGAAGCGGCGCTCAACGCCCTGGATGATGTCACTGAAGAAAAAAGTTACACCGAAGTTGCAGGACACTGCACCTCCCTTGCAGCCACGCTCACGGAGGCAGAGAAAGCGGGTTTAAGAGAAAAGCTACAGCAGACCAAAGCGAGGATTGAACACGCGCGGAGGGGGCTTTGACGACAATGACAGCGTTCAAGCACCTGTGGCGATGGCTGAAACGCACACTGAACCAGCCAGGCGTACCGTGATGGTGGTGCCATTTTACAACACCAACCAGAACTCATGGCGGTTTCCTGATGGTGCGATTGTCTACCGGCTTCTGGATGCGGAGAAAAAGGCAAAATCGCTGGGGATGGTACTGGAAGAAAGGCGAAAGTGGCGGTTTTCAGATAGCCACTGAGTTGACATCCTCCCCGCCCTGAAGGACGGGGTTTTACGGCGCACCTGATAAAATCACAGGGCCTTGAGATAATCAGGCCCTTCATACTACGAGATAATTATGCCGACTTTGCCACGCATCGATTACCGCATAGAAAAGTATCAACTGACGGAAGCCAGCGAAACACCAAAGATCGCTGCGCAGTGGCAGCAGGTAATCAACACCTGCCAGCAACAAAAGGCGGGTAGCACAGAACGCCTGCGGATAGCGCTGCAAACCGTAGACTACGTTACCAGCTTCGAGTTGCCTTTTCGTCTGATGCTGATCCGCGCCCCTCAGCTTATCGATAAGCTACGGGAGGAAGGAGGGATATTCAGCAAGTCGGCAAAACTGAACGGGAACAAGCGGTGCGTTGTGTACAGCCGCCACGCGTATTTTTCAGCCCCAGAGGATTTTCAGTACAGGCGTACATACAAAGTCTTTCGCACTGGCGCAGAGGGTGGCACAACATCCAGTTATACCAGCATCACCCAGCAATCGGATATCCCGCGTGAGCGCCTACGTCTGGCTCTCACGTCCGGATTACTGGTAACAGCACTTGATGCCATGCTTTTCTTTGGCGTTCAACGAATAGCTTCTGATGTGGCTATTTTCCGTAAGCAGGGGATGCGGGTTACGTTGCTGCATGTCAGTGCATTTGACAGCATGACTCAATCAGTGCGTGATATTCCTGCTTATCGTGCGGAATTTATTTAATATTTCAAGGTGTAACTAATGTATTACCGTCAAGACATCGATGGCTTAAGGGCTGTTGCAGTTCTTTTTGTTTTAATGTTCCACGGAGGATTGAGTGTTTTTCCATCAGGTTTTATTGGTGTTGATATGTTTTTTGTTATTTCAGGATTCCTGATAACATCAATAATTATAACCTCACTAAAAAAACAATCATTTTCTCTATCTGATTTTTATGTTCGCCGTTTGTGGCGACTACAACCTGCATTAATTACTGTTGTTATTTTCACTTTAGTACTGGCAACGATATTCTACTTACCAGCCGATTTCATTGATTATATAAGTAGTGCAAAATACACTACCTTATTCACTTCAAATCAGTATTTTGCGCGATCAACCACAGGATATGCAGCGCCAGACACTGCAAATCTGTTGCTGCTGCATACCTGGTCGCTATCCATCGAATGGCAATGGTATCTACTGTTACCTGCGGGAATTTTACTTCTCAATCGCTATTTATCAGATAAAAAAGTAAAAATAGCAACAGTTGCCGTCACTATAAGCATGCTGGGATTATCACTTTATCTTTCTGATAAGTACCCAAACAAGAGCTATTATTTTTTAAGCTCTCGTATTTTTGAATTTATGATCGGTAGTTGCCTTGTTGTATTTAATTGTGAACGATTTGAATTAAAGAAAGGTGTCGCATCTGCATTAGGTATTCTTTCTCTACTGGCAATAACCTATTGCGCAACCAGAACAAATATCGTACTTGGTTATCCCGATTATCATGCAGTGATTGTTAGCATTGCCAGCGCATTACTCATTTTGGTCGGTGCTACGACTAACGGCATTGCATCACGTATATTATCCCTTTCCCCACTAGTTTTTATCGGCTCCATTTCTTACTCTTTATACCTCTGGCACTGGCCTATTTTCGCCACAGGACGATATTTAGGACTAACAGAAAGCGTCATTTTTAAGGTCTCCTGCTACGCGGTAACGTTCATTGCTGCATATTTCTCTTATATTCTCATTGAGAAACCATGCAGAAAAATACGGTGGAAATTAACTAAATCCCTTTCAATACTGGTGATTATACCGGCAGTGTTTTTCTTGGTTTTATACCCTATCAGTGAAAAGTACAAAGGTTTTGATATCCGCTTTGGTTCGGAGTACGCCCGTATCGAATCCACTTTGCAAAAATATGCATCTCCTTACAGAGAGTCGTGCCTCAATGGGAATACTGATGGTACAGATAAAAATTGCATCGTGGGAGATATTAGTGCAAACAAGCGAGCATTATTAATCGGTGATTCAAACTCCAACCATTTCTGGAGCTTCTTCGATGTTCTTGCGAAAGACGCTCATATGTCCGTTACAGTTCAAGGGACATCATCATGCTTAACACTACCAGATATTTATCAATTTGATTGGTGGTATTTTAAAAACACAGCTTACCAAGAGTGTCACGATAACACCGAAAAATATTACGACAATATCAAGAAAGGCAAGTTTGATTATGTAATCATCGGCGAGGTGTGGATGAACTATGCTGGTAACAACATTATTAACCGCATAGGTGACAAACGTTCTGTTGATTTGTCACAGGAAAGAATTGAAGTTGCCATGAGAAAAGCACTGGATATCATCGTAAAATCTGGAGCACGTCCGGTTATCATTAAAACAATATACCCCATGCCACAGAACTACATGAATTGTTTTTACCAGCACATTAAGACGAGAAAGGATTACATTTCTAACAGTTGTAATCCTACTCTATGGGCAGGGGACAATAATGAATGGTTTACTCAGCTATTCAATAAAATGAAGAAAGATTACCGATCATTGATCGTGATCGATCCTAAAGACGTACAGTGTTCGGGTAAAACCTGCAAAACAGATATTGATGGTGTTCCTGTTTACCGTGACGTAGGCCATTTTACCGATTACGCATCCTATAAGTTTGGCAAAGAATACCTAATTCAATCAGGCAACCCATTTCGCTAAAACTAACCGGCCTTTACGGCCGGTTCACCTTACGCACTTCGATACCAACCCATTAATTTTATAAATGGGTTGGTTATTGATATCGCAGCGCCTGAACCTGTATTTGCCGTAGTTCCAGATACCGAGTGCGTATGTGCACCCAGAGCTACAGTATGATTGTGTGCCCCGATACCTACCCAATGGTCATGCGCACCGATAGCCACCGTATGAGCATGGTCTCCAGCCCACCCCGTCATGGTACTTGCAGGGCCACTCCACGTTAGGTTTGCAGAAGTAATATTCCCTCCCCCAGACAATGCTGGGGTAATGGTATGTTGGTGGTTACCTGTTGTGTTAGTCGTTTTCGTACCATAGTCAAATCCATTGGTTTGCTTCGAACCATAATCAAACGTACTACTGGTTTTTGTACCATAATCGAAGCTACTGGTATTGACAGAAAATGTATGACTATGAGCAGGCAAATTCCCTACCGCCAACGTAACCGAGTCAGCACCGCCTGTGGTCATAATATCGGTGCCATCAGCTTTACCCAGCCTGATAGTTTTATTCTCACCAATATAAGTCCACGTAGTACCAGGGAAGAGCGTATTTGGATTCTTATTTTGCGCAAACCAGACGACAATGCCAACAGGATACAACGTGTTGATGCTCATGGAGTTAGCCAGATCATAAGCGGCCTTAACCGCTTTTGGCGTTGCTGCCATCGTTTCATCGTTGCTGTTCGTTGCACTGCTGAGCTTGGTGATCCCCGCAACCGTTGTAGAAGCTGCGGGTAAATTCCCGTTGGCATATTTCTTCAACGCATCCTGCAAATTGGTCAACAGCTTTGCCGTATCACCATCATCCAGCGTATCCTTGCCACTGTTATCGGCTACAAATTGTGCAAGCACGCTGGTAACAAAAGAAGATTGTCGCCACACGGTATTTAATTGTTTTGATTGCGCAACACCAGAACTAAAGCCGGTCGTTCTGGCGGGTAAGGCATTATAATCATCCGGTGCCATTACATTCGCATTGGTTATTGTCCCAAAAGGGAGGATTTCATTCTTAGCCATTTTTTGCCCTTAACTCTTCGCCCCAGGAACTGATATCGAAACCCGATGTATAGTCATTCCCGACATCGAATCCAAATAACGGCCCGGTTTCAGTTGAAATAATATAGTTGGTGACGCCAACACCTTCCGGTTTAACGTCCAGATAGCCCTGGGCAATGATGGCCTGCATCACAGCAGAAATTGCGCTGCCTGCGATGTAAATCGTCATGGTCATATCAAAATTATCGACCGCAAAGATTTTAGTTTTTTCATCAGGGAATACACCCTGGTAAATATCGCCCAGCATCTCGCAGGTGCCGTCCCAGCGATTGGCCTGAATTTTTGCCCTGAGCACCGTCCGGTAGGTATCATCGTCCAGTTCCGTGAACCCTGAATCCGGATCGTATGGCCGCTTCCATACCCCCTGATCAAACCCTACTTTTTCGGTATCAAAAGAAAAATACACATCGGTGATAGGTATTCGGATATTGCGTCCAAGCCCAATCCAGATACCAATAATATCCAGTTGGTTACCCACAGCATTGTCAATATCAAACTCTTCTGGATAGCTGTGTATCAGTGTTTGCAGGTCAGCAAATGGCGTAGTAATTTCCCGCACCATTGCCGTGAACTTAGGTTTTCCGCGATTCCATGAGGGAATGAGATCCGTATAGAGGTTATCGGCCATATCAGGTCACCACTTCCACATCGACATTAGCGATATCGCTGCTCGCCGCCTCGTTAAATGCAATCACCAGATTGTCTGCTGCCAGTGATGATGCAGACTTCCCTATTGTCAATGACACAATGTCAAAGGTTTCCCCTTCCGGGTCACCGGCCAGATTGGCTGGAAGATACAGACGGGCCAGATACACCGTTTCACCAATATCCAGCGCGTCGATGTACTGTGCCACCTGCATTTTTATTTTGCTGGCCACCGAAGACGAATAGCCTGCCAGCGCTTTCAGTTCCACTTTGACAAAAACGACAACATCGACAGGACGGAAGAAGCTGATCGGATGCAGTATGCCGTACTTATCTGCAATTTTTTCCGTTGTCGTACCGTAAGTTCCTGCGCCGGGTGTTTTTTTCAGCGCAATGGTTCTGGCGATTTCCGTCACATCACCCCCCTCAACGACCAGCGAAATAGAGTTACCAGGAATACCGTTTGCATCGGTCACTTTGGTGTCGTTTTCATAAGGTCGGTAGCGGCTCACTCCCGGTAGTGCGGATATGGCTCCGGCGATCCCATCCAGTACAGTGAGTGACGGTAACGCAACAGAATTCGCCTGACGGTTCCGCAGTTCCGCATCCGTCTCAACCGGGCGACCCGGTGCAGCGGCAGTCAGATTGCTGACGGTCTGCCAGCCCCGTGTTGGCGTGGCTATCTGACTGACTTCGCCGGGGAGTGCCAGCACGCTACCCGCAGTCTGGCAAGTGGCGGTGACGGTCACCTCTCCGGTGGTTCCAATCACGACTGTTCCGGGCAGCGCCCAGCGATTATTGCCACTGTCGCGTACCACGCCATTGGTAATCGTGATGCCAGCCTGTCCCGTCAGCTTCACATCAACGGTTGAGTTGCTGGGCGTGCGGCGGATAAGCCCGTTTATTTTTACATTACTGGATAATGATGCACCCTGTGCCGTTGCCGGACTGAACGCATTGAAGACAGCCACCGCTGCACTGTTGGCATCGTTGATGGCGCTGGCCAGTATGGCCAGCCACTGGCCGTCCTGACTGTCTGCTTCCAGGTAAATATCGTTACCGTAAATTTCACGATACTTTCCTTTCAGCCAGTCAAGAAGATACGCATAGGTCGGGGCATGGATGCCAGTGGCATCAATCACTGGCGCGGTTCCTGTAAAATTCATAGTGTCCCCGTTATCGTAGTGGTGCCATAAAGCGTGTTCAGGGTGGCGGTAACTGTGAGTTTTCTGGTATCCCGGTTAAGCTCACTGGTGTAGCGCTCTATTCCCGTCACCGCCTGCGTTCCCAGCAACCGGTCTTTCAGCACGGCATCATAAATTGACGCGGTGTATTTACCGAGCACCTCGACGCTCCAGGGTGTACCTTCCTGTGAATCCAGAAACCACTCGTCCGTAAATAAAACAAGCCGCGTGAATGCGGCCTGTCCGGGTGCTTCAGGGCTGTCTTTGTAAAAATCTGCCTGACTTTTCCCGAAAGAATAGTCTCCCTGTGAGTCTAATTTTCGGTATCTCATTTCGGCCCTCCTGTGTCACCACTGCCAGTCTCCACACCACCGTGCCGGTGATTTTTCACACTGACACCGCTTGCGGTGACATCGTTGGTCACGCTTACCGGGCCAAGAAGGGTAGCCGTCCCGCCGCCATCTCCCATACCCTGAGATAAATTGCCGTTGATAGTGACGTTGCCGTTGAGCACAATGTCAGGAGAGGTGATTTCTGTGCCACCGCTGGCTGATGCTGTCAGTTTACCGGATGTTTTTACGTTCACGGCATGACTGGCCGGGTCGATTTCAATCAGGGCCGCTCCATCATCGCTGCGTAACTGCACGGTACTGGTGCTGATCTCCCCTATTTTTTTTGCCTGAGACATCGGGCCGATAAAAGCAAAGCCATCACTCAAATCATGCATCCGTGGCTCCATCGGCTCCTGTATGCCTCCTGACTGCCACCAGGCATCAATACAGCGGTCAGCAAACACCACCAGGCATTCATCTCCGGAATTCACCGGGAACGTCAGTGTTGTCCCTCCACCGCGTGGGAAGCAGACTGGTACATCAACCAACAGCGGCATATTGACCGACTGCCAGGTGCCATCTTTTTGCATGATGCGGCCTTTTATCGCAGGCTGAACCACCACGGTGACGGCGACCGGATCAAACGACTGAACAATACCCGGTAATGACGTCCACATTCCGGCCCTCTCTGCCCGTAATGCCACACGTAATGCTTCTTCCGGGTCGTTGTAACGCTCACGACGATCCATTCATCCCCTCCAGTGCCACCATTTGCGTATTGGCTGGCCCGGCATCATTTAATGCCAGGCAAAGAATATCGGAATACCACGGGCCACCTCGCGTATCACCATTATGGTTGATGCAAATAACCCGGTAAAAACCATCATCGGCAATTTCAGGAAGCTGATTTATTGCGGTATAGGAAACGTCGATTTGCGCCTGCTGAATGCTTTTGTTGTCAATCTGCACGCGGGAGCCAATCTGGATGTTGGGGTTAATCAGGCAACGCACGGTAATACCACCATTCAGGTTTTGCTGAGGTAAGCCAATCATGCCGGTTTTAGACGTCAGCACTACTGCATCCGTTGGGATATAGCTGTTATCCGGCACCATGTTCAGTTTACCATTGCTGTACTGCCAGGTGGCTTTACACTGTCCGGCCAGATCGTCCATCCTGTCCCGGTGCATTCCCCACAGCACTTTGCCGCGTGGCAGCTGCACATCATCAAATTCAGGTTTATACCCGTAGGTGACGCCAAACTGCTCCACCCCTTTCAGTAAGGCTTTATACTGGTCGGCTTTGGTGTTCCCAGCTGACAGCGTGGTTGATACCGTTGCCCAGTTATGGGGATCATCGCCGTCAGCAGCCTGAATATCCAGATAGGTATCCGTGGCGTTCTCACGTCCGCGTACAAAATTTTTGATTCCCCCGCTGAAAATCAGCCCGAAATTATCGTTATATCCCGCTGTCAGATACACCTGCGTAAATTCACGCTGAATGCGTGAGCGGGTATCACTGGACAGGTTATAGATGCGAATAATCGCGGCACAGGGGGTTCGTACATCGGCGCGGGTGATAGTGAAAGTGATTTTCAGTTCAGATAAATTCAGTCCATTACCATCTGCATTTGCAACAACCAGACGGCAATGCCTGATCCATTGTTCGCTCATGGTATCCTCATTCTTTCACGGTAAAGTACAGATGACTCTCACTGCCAAGATTGTCCCATGTTGGCACCGCATAGGGGTTAGCGTCTGTGTAAACCCACAGGCCCACGGTGAATCCCAGATACGCATACTGCGCCAGCAGATCCACCCCGGTCACCAGCGGTACGCCACCGAGAATATCGTTACCATTAGCATCAGCAATATCCAGAAACCAGCCACCACCAGAGGTGTCCCGCCACAGTAACGTCAACTGGTACTGCCCCCCGTTCATCGTAATTAAAAAGGTCTGCGCACCCGCTATCAGCGGGATTTCGTACACTTTCATTGCTATCCCCCAAAGCCAAACAACCCGGCACCGCGAGACAACAGGCTCTCTTTCTGTTCAACGGGCTGCTTAACGCCGGTATTCGCCGGAGCGGCTGTTTTTTGCGGACTGGCCTGCACCTCCGCAGGGGGTAAGCTCACCGCCTGCGTCTGTACGATGATCACCTGGCGTAATGTTGCCTCCACCATCAACACATTGCTGGTCTTCACGTCTGTGCGTACAGACAGCGCCCGGAACAGCATATTGCTGTAGGTACGTTTGCCGGTAACCACCTCAAACGGCTTGCGTGATTCCTGTAACGTCAGCAACTGCTGGTAAACTTCCGCAGGTGTTTTTCCGATGGAAGGTAAAAAAGACAGACCGTCAATCAGTGAGCCGCCGCCACTAAACCCGCAGGTCATGGTAAGTTCAGCCGGATTTTTAAACGCATGGTCTGATATGGCGGCACCCTGCTCCACCGGATGGTCGGTAATGGTCAGCGTATCAGCGTGCTTCTCCTCAATGACCACATCCGGCACTATCCCGGCGATAGATCGCCCCTGTTTAAATAACAGGGTATGCAGTTTGTTATCGAGATCCATTATTGCACCTTACTCTGGCTGTTCCTGATTAACCGGCTGTTCACGCCATCCTGCTCACGACCGACAGCGGTAGCTGTCGCCTGTGGATCGGTGGCACCATGCACCGTGATATGGGTGGTCTGATTAACACTGGCAGGCAGTCCGGCGCTCCCCCCTGTACCAATGGCCTGTTTGATATAATCCAGTGGGTAGGGATTATTGCCGTTTTCAATGGTGGTAATGGCACTAATCATTCTGGCGCGGAGTTCCGGATTGTTTAAATCCAGTGGTGCATCGGCCCCGATACCCAGTGATTTGGCGAGGTTTTCCACATAGGCTTTGGTGTTATTGTTGTCTGACGGGGGCGCATAGGTATAAAGCACCTTGCGGATGGTGTCGAGGCGTTGCCCGGTGGTCTTGCCGGTGTAATAACGTGTCAGCTGATCGGATAATGCTTTGAACCCCGCCGCCATCGTCGGGAATTTAGCAAAGCGGCGCTTATCCTCTCCTCCCCAGAATGGCATCATGGGTTCAAGCGTTGCACCTGCCTGTCCGGCAAAATTGATATTACCCGGATTATTATTGCGCAGGCCACGCGGCCCGAATGACATGCCCGGTGGTGAGTCATTGTACTGTGGCAGGATAGCTCCGTTTTTTCTGGCGTTCTCCTGCTTTAAGCGCTCCAGTTCGGCCATTTCTTCCGTCTGGTTTGGTGTGTTATTCGCGGGAACGAACAATAACAGCCACGGGTTTCTGGCAGCCACGCTGGCCAGATTTTTCGCCAGGCCACCAACGGACAGTGACACCTTGCCTATTGCACCGAGCATGCCGACAACCCATTTCCCCACCATGAAAGCTAAAAAAACCTCCATAACGGTCTTCCATCCACCGACTTCCTGAGCGGCGTTGTTCAGCCATGTAACCAGCTGTTTGATGCCCTTTATCGCCTCATCAATCTGTTTTTCCCACTGGCTCCAGTCAATCAGGCTTTTACCACCCTCCTTCCAGGTCTGGTAATCGTCGTACAGCAGAATAAGCGCCCCGACCAGTGTTAATATCAGCCCGACAGGGGACGCCAGAAATGCACTGTTCAGCGCCCACCATGCTGCGATAACCGCGCCCAGTGTTTTCAGCATATCTTTGGTTGAGGCATCAAGCTTATCCCATCCGCTTATCATGTCACCGACCATCTGCACAGCCCGGAACACCAGGTGAGTAAAAGCATCAGCCAGTGATAAAATCAGCTTCAGTACCCGCGTGATGGTCTTTTCAATTTTGGGGAAATTGGTCAGGATGGTCTCACGCAGCGTAAGCGTCGTTGGAACCACACAGTGATCTGTGTGGTTGTTTAAGGTAGGGTGATGTTCCAGGGGAGTAGCGATTCCAGTTCACTCTCAGCCGCAAGGGTCGGCAGTTGGGTAAACACCTGCATCA
>Ga0209596_1002031_pt1 | contig 16889 bp, 16 predicted proteins | sample M_130807_MF_Meta_FD_187314 | JGI IMG/M metagenome (GOLD analysis project Ga0209596, IMG submission 187314) | Freshwater microbial communities from Lake Montjoie, Canada to study carbon cycling - M_130807_MF_MetaG (SPAdes) (version 2) | ecosystem: Environmental > Aquatic > Freshwater > Lake...
AAGAATTATTTGATTTAAGTGGTAATGAAAATATTTTTAAAGATTTAGTAAAATTTTTTAAAACTAGTACAATCCAACTAAAATATCTTAATCAATTTTTTGAAGAAACTAAAAATAGAAAAGACATATAATGGCAACTAAAGGAAGAACACCAATACCTAAAACACAAAGAGAAATTAGTGTTTCTCAACAAGTTCCTTTTGACCAAGAAGTAGGAAATCCTAACTTTGCAAATGGGAAAAACAGAGGCGAACAAGTTTCCTTTAAAGGAGACACTGTTAAACCTTTTTCTATAGGCATTCAAGACATAGACGAGTCTATATTTTACTACTTTCAAAATGTAATTAAACCTTTTGTAATACAAAACGGAGAAAGACTAGAAGTGCCTATTATATATGGTTCACCTGAAAAGTGGAAGTCATTTCAAAAAGACGGATACTATAGAGACTCTCAAGGGAGAATTATGATGCCTCTTATTATGATTAAAAGAGACAGCATTGACAAAGTGAGAAGCATAGCAAATAAATTAGACGCTAACAATCCAAACAACATTTCAATTCACAGAAAGAAGTACAGTCCACAAAACGGATACGACAACTTCAATGTGTTAAACAATGTAATACCTCAAAAGACAAATTACGCAGTTGTAATTCCAGACTACATTACTGTAACTTACAGTTGTGCCGTTAACACTTACTACATGGATCAACTGAATAAAATTGTAGAATCAATTGAGTATGCTTCTGATTCATATTGGGGTGATCCTTCAAAGTTTCAGTTTAGAGCGATGATTGATTCGTTTGCTATTAAAACAGAATTGTCAGACAAAGAGGAAAGAACAGTAAGCAGTACATTCAACATAAAGTTAAATGGATACATAGTTCCAGATGTACCACAAAAAGATTTAACGGCATTAAAGAAAATACCTGACGTAATTAAAATTACAGTAACAGAACAAATAATGGGAGATGGTGGAGCAGGACGTGTTTATCCTGCAACATATGGATCTTTCAATGATTCATTTGATAACTCATTTGACTAATATTTATACATGATAGTATTTACAAAATAAAAATGGCACAAACAAAAGCTCAACTTACAGCACTTTTAAACAGCAACATTACTGATGCTTTAAACAAGCAAAACACTGCGTCAAAAGTAAGACAAGTTATTCAAAGTAACATTGACAGTTTAGGAATACTATCAGGATCAAATTCATTTGTAGGTGATCAAACAATAACTGGTTCATTAGTTGTAAATGGAAATATTATATATACACCGTTTTTACAAAACCAAACAGACAATATTAGTACTATTAAAAGTTATGAAAATATTATCAATTATGGAGACTTATTAATACCATTAAATTGTACTTTCATTGTAGAAGAAGATGCTCAATATCTTATATTAGGCCAATTAATTAACAATGGAACTATTATAGTTAGTGGAAGTTTAATAGCTAATCAAGGAATAACAGGACCAGGTTCTGTAGTAGGTCCAGGTACTGTTTTAAATAATAATACAATAGTAACATTTGACAAAGCAAATCAAGCTTATGGATTTTCTCAATTAAATAATACAGGATACAGTTATCTTGGATTTATATCGGGATCTCCAAATTTACTTTCAAACTATTCAACTGTAGCAACTAGTTTAGATGATCAACAGTTTGTTTACTTAATAGACACAACCGGATGGAATGCTAATACAGACTATTTACACTACTACTTACCAGAAGGACAATATGAAGGACAATCAGTAGAATTAATAGTTACAGGCAACGGAGTTAACTTAGGTGCAGGAAATGCAGCTAAAATACAAATATGGATAGACAGTATTCGCAGACCAGAATATTATGGGCAGCTATCAACAGGACCAGGAGGATGGCAAGCATTTTCAGATCCTACTATATTTGGTAATTGGAGAAAAGACGTTCCAAGAGCAATTTGGATGAATAATGCATGGACAATTGACAATGATTTATACTGGGATTAATTAAAATAAAACAACTAATATTTATAATAAACAAAAACTAAAATGCCAACTTACATCGAACTTCAAAACAATGGACCAATACCTACTTCATCACCAGTAGGAACTGTAATTTTATCAGTAAACCAAGGTCAATTAACACTTACAAATAACAATGGATTAAATCCATCACAATCATTGTACACAACAACTGTGAGAGGACTTTACCCAAGTGCTTCTTTAACAGAGGTATGGGGTGAATATACAGTAAATTATATTAAACAAAAGAGTGGTTATCCATCAAATGATGTGTTATATGCTGTAGGAATATGTTCTGATGACGTAGATGCTTTCACTGTTAATGGTAATTTAGGTCAATTTCCTACATCTATGAATTCATTTTTAGGACCATTTATGGCAGGAGGATTAGCAGGATATCCATTTGTAGGATCAGTTGGATTTGGAGCTTATGCTTCACATATTACTGACACTGGCACTTTATTTATATCTTGTACACCACACATAGGAGTTACTTTTACTGGATCTGCAGGATATCAATTTCGTAAAGGTCAAGCGGCTATATCTACAAACTGTGGAGCAGTTCACGGAGCAGTAGGATTAGTTACAACTGATCCCGCTCCACCATCACAATCAAATGCTCCGTACGATAATGAAAATTATGAATTGTGGAAATTAGCAGACATAATTTATCCATATTCTGCTTCATTTAGTGGTTCAGTTAGTGAAAATGTAATGGCTGCTACAGATATAATAAGAGAAGCAGGATTGAATTATGTTTACAACAATTCAAGTTCATTTTCTAGTTCACTAGCAGGTAGAACAATGTATGTAATGAGTGGTATTTTTATCAACACAGACTATCAATTTCAAGCATACACTGATGTAACATATTTTGCATCATACAACTCAACAACAGATACTTGGACAGATTTTACACAAGATTATAAAGATGGTTTATTTGCTCAAGGATAATTAACAACATAAAATAAAATGGCAATACTAACCCCAACAATTCCTCCAATACAAGATGGAGACTCTGGCTTATCAGTCAGAACATCATTAAATAAAGTATTAACTACTTACGGTTATGATAATGTATTTATATCTGGCTCACACGCAGAAGGAGCAGCTACTCAAGCAATTGGATCAGCTTCACACGCAGAAGGAGAACAGACTCAAGCAATAGGAGACGCTTCACACGCAGAAGGACGTCTTACTCAAGCAATTGGAAGTTACTCACACGCAGAAGGATATTCTACTCAAGCAACAGGAGACTATTCACACGCAGAAGGAGAAGGTACTCAAGCAATTGGAATTTATTCACATACAGAAGGAGTAAATGCTCAAGCAATTGGATCGGGCTCACACGCAGAAGGAGATAGTGTAATTGCTTTAGGTATAGGATCACATACTGAAGGATATAATACATTAGCAACCAGTGGCAATTACGCAGCTACCTACGTATCCGGTGGGTATTCTTATTATGCAAGCACAAAAACACTATACGTTGCAGATAATTGGACAGATGGTGGTGGTTACAATCCAGTTGGATTATATGTAGCATTTTATCATAGTGATAATAAGCAATTTCATGTAGGGAGGGTTGCTTCAGCTTCTTATGACGCTGTAGATAGCTTTACAACAATATATTTTGATGTGGATCCGGCTGGTAGTGATGATACATCTGCAACTTCACCATATGGAGCATTTATTCAAAATACTGATGATAGTGCTACTAATCACGCTGAAGGTTTTTCAACATTAGCAATAGGAGGTGATTCGCATGCAGAAGGTTCACGAACAGTAGCATTGGGAGAAGCATCACATGCTGAAGGAAATTCTACTCAAGCAATAGGAGACTATTCACACGCAGAAGGAGATTCTACTCAAGCAATTGGAGAGGCTTCACACGCAGAAGGAGGATTTACTCAAGCAGTTGAGTATGCTTCACACGCAGAAGGATACTATACTCAAGCAATAGGAGACGCTTCACACGCAGAAGGATACTATACTATAGCTAGTGGCTCTTATCAACACGTAGGAGGCACATACAACACACACAATGATGACACTTCTCTATTAATTGTAGGCAACGGAATAGATGATAGCAACCGTTCAGACGCTTTTAAAGTAAGAATGTCAGGTTCAATTATACTTCCTGTAACATCATCTACTTCACCAACATGGTCTGGTGTAGATGGAGAAATGATATTTGGAGATGATGGAGGAGGAAATTATGTTATTTGGGCTTATTTAGGTGGACAGTGGAGATCAGGTTCATTATATTAACAGTAAAAAATAAAATCTATGACAACACAAGTTTTAACACAAGAAGAAGTTGTACAATTAAAAGCAATTCAAGAAAAACGTTTTCAATTGACTGAACAATTTGGCATAATTGAACTAAGAATTCAAGAGTACAATTTACAAAAAGAACATTTAGTAAGTGAATTGAAAAAGTTACGTCAAGAAGAAATTACAGCTGGTGAAACTCTACAGAAAAAATACGGTGACGGTTCAATCAACCTTGAAAAAGGAGAATTTGTAAGTGTTTAACATTTTAAAGAGTTTCACCATATTTATAATAAAATTAAACATAAACAACAATGGCAGAAACATTAATATCACCTGGCGTTCTAGCAAGAGAAAATGACTCCTCTTTTGTGTCAAAAAGACCGGTTACAGTAGGAGCAGCAATTATCGGACCAACAGTGAAAGGTCCAGTTGAAGTTCCAACTGTAGTTACTACTTACAGTCAATTTACAACTCTATTCGGCACAACTTTTGTGAGTGGAAGCACTAACGATAGTCAAACTTACTCTTACTTTACATCAATTGCAGCATACAACTATTTTATTAATGGTGGAACATCGTTATTGGTAGCTAGAGTAGTAAGTAGTTCAGCTGATTATACTGTAGCTACAAGTTCATTAATTCCAACAGGATCAGGTGGTCCAACATCAGGTGGTCCTTCACCATTTATTTTATCTACTCTTTCAAAAGGTGCTATTATGAATAGTACTTCCACAGAAACTACTAACAATGCTTTACCAAGTGGCTCATCAGATAATGTAAGATGGCAAATTGTGAACGCAAACTCAGGATCTGGAACATTTGATTTATTGGTTAGAAGAGGAGATGATACTTCACTTACTCCTACAGTGTTAGAAACATGGACTGGTTTATCATTAGATCCATTATCAGGAAATTATATTTCACGCGTTATTGGTGATCAAGTTGAAAATTACAACTCAACCAATGTTCAAATGGAAATTAGTGGTTCATATGCTAATAGATCAAATTATATTTACGTAAAACAAGTGAATTTTACTACTCCTAATTATTTTGACAACAATGGAGTTGCAAAAAATCAATACACTGGTTCAATTCCTCTTAACGCAAGTGGAGCATTTGGTGGTGCAGCAGGAGAAATTATGGGTGGAGCTAATTTTTACCAAAATATTAATTCTTCTAACACACAAGGTTTAGTAGGAGGAAATTATGACAACATGATTGATCTTTTATCAAACAAAGATGATTATCAATTTAATGTATTGTTAACTCCTGGTTTATATGAGGATGCTTCTTATTCTTCACAAATATCCGAAATTATAGCAAATACTCAAAACAGGGGAGACAATATTTTCATATTAGATCCAGTGAAATACAATTCAGATGTATCAACAGTTGTATCTGCAGCAGCGACAAGAAATACTTCATACGCAGCAGAATATTGGCCATGGTGTCAAATTGTAGATCCAGGAACTGGAAACTTAGCTTGGGTACCAGCATCAACAGTAATCGCAGGTGTTTACGCTTACAACGATTCAGTATCTGAACCTTGGTTTGCACCAGCAGGTATTAACAGAGGTGGATTATCTCAAGTAGTTAGAGCAGAACAAAGATTAGCCCAATCTCAACGCGACACTTTATACACAGGAAAAGTAAATCCAATTGCTACATTTCCTGGAACCGGTATTGTGGTATATGGTCAGAAAACATTGCAAACTAGAGCTAGTGCTTTAGACAGAGTAAATGTTAGAAGATTATTGATTGCTTTGAAATCATACATTTCTCAAGTAGCAAATAATTTAGTGTTTGAACAAAACTCAATTGCTACAAGAAATCAATTTTTAAGTCAAGTAAACCCATATTTAACAAGTGTTCAACAAAGACAAGGATTGTATGCTTATAAAGTGATAATGGATGATTCAAACAACACTCCTGATGTAATTGACAGAAATGAGTTAGTAGGTCAAATTTATTTACAACCAACTAAAACAGCAGAATTCATTTACTTAGATTTTAATGTAACACCAACTGGAGTAACTTTCCCAGCATAATAAAAATACATCTTCCCTTCCAAAAGAAGGGAAGATTTTTTAAAAACATAATATTTATAATAAAATAAAATACAATGGCAATTTTAAGTCCCAACGAAATATTTTTCACAGCATTTGAACCTAAAGTAAAAAATCGCTTCATCATGTATGTTGACGGAATTCCTTCATACACAATTAAAAAAATTGGTGCTGTAGAGGTAACAATGGAGGAAATTACTTTAAACCACATTAACGTTTACCGTAAAATTAAAGGTAAAGCAAAATGGGGAAGTATTGACATGACATTGTTTGATCCTATTACTCCATCAGGTGCTCAATCAGTAATGGAATGGGTACGTTTACATCATGAATCTGTTACAGGTAGAGATGGTTACTCCGACTTTTACAAGAAAGACGTAACAATCAACGTTTTAGGACCAGTTGGTGACATCGTGTCAGAATGGATTATCAAAGGTGCATTTATTACTAAAGCAAATTTTGGTGATTATTCTTGGGATGATGAAAACGCAGCTCAAGAATTGTCAGTAAGTTTAGCAATGGACTATTGTATCTTGAACTTCTAATTCAACAAAAATAAAAATGTAAAGGAAACTCACTTAAACTTGGTGAGTTTCTTTTTTTTCGTATATTTATACTCGCACAATAAGTTACACTAATAAAATCTATGGAAAATACAACCTACGACTTCCCAACGGAAGAAATCGAATTGCCTTCAAAAGGCTTAGTCTACCCTGAAGATAATGCTCTATCAAGTGGTAAAGTTACAATGAAATACATGACCGCTAAAGAAGAAGACATTTTAACTAATCAATCTTACATTTCAAATGGTACGGTATTAGACAAACTATTGCAAACATTAATTGTGTCTAAAATCAACTACAGTGACTTAATTGTAGGAGATAAAAATGCAATCATGGTAGCAGCAAGAGTTTTAGGATATGGTAAAGACTATTCATTTGAATACAATGGAACAGAACATAACGTAGACTTATCAAAAATTGACAACAAACCATTTGAATTAAAAAATAAAGGCGTTAACGAATTCGACTATACTTTACCATCTACTGGTGTAAACATCACCTATAAAATATTAACTCATGGAGATGAACAAAAGATACAAGCAGAATTAGACGGCCTTAAAAAAATAAATAAAAACGCTTCTCCTGAACTTTCAACTCGACTCAAATACATGATTACATCAGTGAGTGGAGAACGAGAAGCAAAAGTAATTCGAGAGTTTGTTGATAAACACTTGTTAGCTCGAGACTCAAGAGAGTTAAGAAAACACATTAAAGAAACTCAACCAGACGTCGATCTGACTTTTTTTCCCGAAGGGAGTTCCAGTAGAATCGATATTCCAGTTGGGGTTAAGTTTTTTTGGCCTGACTTCTAATACCGCATCTATTGCAAGAGCTAATTTATTTACCCAAATCCATGAAATAGTATTTCATGGTAAGGGTGGATATGATTGGAACACCGTTTACAACATGCCTCGATGGCTACGTCTTTTTACCTTCAACAAAATCAACGATTTCTATCAAAAACAAAATGAAGCAAACGAAAATGCTTCTAAAGGAGGTTCTAACAAATCTACCCTCATAGACCCATCAGGTCAAGTTCATCGTGAAAATTGGAGTAGCGTACCTCAAAAAATCACTCCCGGAGCAAAAACTAAACCGCAAACAAAGTATAAATAGTTAATATTTATAACAAAATATCTAAATGGCTTTAACACCCCAAGATGCAGCGAAATTAGCTCAACAACTAAAAGAAATTGAAAGATTATCTAAGTTATTAGGAGCTAATATTAATACTATTAATCTTAAACCAATAGAAGCAGATGCTGGAACTATTGAAGCTCTTTTTGAAAGATTAAACGACCAATTCAAGCAATCCAACTCAGAAGTAGAATATCTAATTTCAGGTTTCCAATCGTTAGTAGGAGAAATTAAAAAATCAAATGTTGGTGTAAATGAAACTACCAAAACTTTTAGAAGTTTAAGTAGTATATCTCAAGATCTTGCGTCTCATCAGGCAGGATTTAATGTACTATCAGCTAAAGAACTTGCTACTCTTAAAGATAAAGCAAGAATTGAAACATCAAGATTAACAAGATTACAAGAAGTTTTAAAAGAAGAAGAAAGAGAACTAAATATATTATCACAAAGAGATCCACTTGATAAAAAAATTCAAAAATCTCTAGACGAAAATTTAGCTTCACAAAATGCTATAAGTAATTTATACTCAAATAATGATGTAATATTAACTGAATTAAATAAAAAATTAACTGATTCCGCTGAAGAAGCTAAAACATTAGAAAAACGTTTAGGAATAGTTGGTGGAGTATTAAAAGGCATATCTAAAATTCCAATATTAGGAGATTTAGTTGACACCGAACGTGCTTTAAAAGCCATGAAAGAAGCCGGTGGAGGAGTAGCAGGATTAAAGGCGGGTATAAAAGACATGGGTAGTCAATTCATGGAAAGTGTTACCAATCCTGCAAACATAGCTTTATTTGCCTTTACCCAAATGTTAGAAGCACTTAAAGGAGCAGATAAAGGAGCAGGAGAGTTAGCTAAAGGTTTCAACATGACATATAATGAAGCCATGAGAGTAAGGGAAGAACTTAATCAAATGGGTAATTTATCTATGGATGTTGCTTTAAACACAAGAGCACTACAAGAAACATTAATGGCAGTAGGTCAAGCGTTAGGTTCTAATGCTATGTTAAATGAAAAAGATTTAGCTACATTTACCAAACTTAGAGAACAAGCTGGATTTACTAATGAAGAATTGTTAGGAATAGAAAAAACTACTTTAGCAACAGGAGGAAACTTAGAGAAAAATGCTAAAAATATACTATACTCAGCTAAACTAACAGGTTTAAACAATAAAGTTTTACTAAACGAAAAAGACATAATGCGAGATGTTGCAAAAGCATCAGATGCAATTAAACTTTCATTAGGAGGAAGTGGTAAAAAATTAGGTGAAGCTGCTGCGCAAGCTAAAGCTTTAGGAATGAGTTTAGAACAAGTTGACAAGATAGCAGGATCATTATTAGACTTTGAATCATCAATTACTAATGAATTATCAGCTGAATTAATAACTGGTAAACAAATAAATTTAGAACAAGCTCGTTTATATGCCTTAAACAATGACATGGCTGGTCTATCTAGAGAAATAGCCAAAAACTTTGGAAGTGTAGCTGAGTTTTCTAAAATGAATCGTATTCAACAAGAAGCAGCTGCTAAAGCAGTAGGAATGTCTCGTGAAGAATTAGCTACTACTTTGACAGATCAAGCTGCTCTAAAAGGACTGTCAGGAGATAAATTAAAAGATGCTCAAGCCGCATTAGACTTAGCTCGAACTCAGGGGATGACTGAAGATCAAATAGCTAAACAAGGTGTAGATAATTTAATGAAACAACAATCTGTTCAAGAACGATTGAATAATTCCGTTGAAAAACTGAAAGAATTATTTATGGGTATAGCTGGACCTATAATGCAATTAATTTCTCCAATTGTAGACATGTTAATCCCAGCGATAAATGGAATAATGTTTGTATTGTCTCCAATAATTGAAGGATTTAGAGTAATGGGAGTAGCAATAGATTATATTGGAAAAGCTTGGAATTGGTTTGTAGATAAATTGCAACCAATAATGCCTGTATTAAAGGGTATAGGAATAGCAATATTAGCAATTTTATCTCCATTAATAGCAGCCGCGGCAATAGCAGCATTTATGGCATTAGCAGCTATTCCAATTGTAGGCCCAGTATTAGCAACCGCAGCAGCTGTAGGAGCAGCATCTTTTTTATATTCAATGGTAAGTAGTAAAAAAATACAAGATGGTCAAATTGCACCAGATGGTGGACTAACAGTTTCAGGTAAAAAAGGCACATACCAATTAGATAAAAATGATCATGTTATAGCAGGTACTGATTTAGGAGGAAAAGGAAATTCAAAAGGAAATTCACAACAGTCGGCATATACTGACCCTGCCTTATTAAACGAAATAAGAGCAATGCGTCAAGAACAAGCAAGATCAAACTCTAAACCAACAATAATAGAAAATAGTGTAAATGGTACTAGATTTGGAACAGCAGTTGCTATGAACACTTATAAAGTTCAATAAAATATAATATTTATAATAAAAACAAAACTTACAAACAATGGGACTTTTAAACAAATTAACAGTAGACGGAACTCCATATTCATATGGTAACGGAACAACACCAACAGTAAATCCAGGAGCAACACAACAATCAAAATTACACGCAGATGGCAACACCCCAGGATACTCACTAGATGGATCTGACTTTTCAACTGTAAACTCAGCATTTCAACAGTATAATGATGGTGTAAACAACATTTTACCTCAACCCTCACAATTAGACTTAAACGGACAAACGCCAACTCAATACATCAATAATTTGCCTCAGTAATGGGACTTATAAATCTCCAAACTAATCTTAAATCTCTTAGATTTGGACACGATAGAGTTCATGGAGGTAGTAGTAAACAACCTTACATTCAAACTCCAATTCCTGAAAACTCAGGAGGTTTTGGAGTCCTTGACACTGACTTTTTACTAAGAGGAGGCAGTAGAGCTGTTGTAGATTCTGTAAAAGATGTTGAACGTTTAGGAAAATACTTTACAGATGTAAGAAATCCTAGTGGTTTATTGTTTGTTGCAAAACAAAACTTACTGTCTAGAACAGCAGTTCGTACTCAAGCAAGTGGTAGATTACTAAACGAAGGAATATACACTCCTTTAAGCACATTAGCAGAAGCAGGTGGAGTAGCGTTTGGACTACATGTTAACAAACAAGGACTAAATCCTTTTAGTGGATTACTATCAGCAGGAGCTTTTACTCCTAATCAATACGCAGACATAATAAATAGAGAAGTATATGATGCCGCTAATTCTCCAGACGGAATTTTAAAGAACAGATTAGCGTCTTTATATGAGTCTAAAATCCTCCAGCATGAAATAGGAGGTTTTGCTAAAATAAACGGAGTAACTTCTCAAAATGATGTTGTCAATCTTATCTCATATAAAGGAGGTCCTGGTTCAACATTAGGCATAGGTAACACCAATATTAAATTTGCAACAGGTAATGGTTCTAATAGTGTAAGAACAGGAATAAATAATTACTATACAAAAGGAACTAAAGAATCTCAATTTTTAGGATCAGGTTCTTATGTTCAACGAACTGAATATCTTGATAGATATGGAAATTATTTACCTATTCCCTATAGTGATCCACAAGGAAATTTTCAAAGATTTTTAGGTTTAAGTGGACTTTATTTTACATCAGGTTCAAATACTTCACCAAGTGACTTATACAGTACATCATTGGTAAATGTTATATCTCCAATTTTAGAAATTACTACTGTACAAGATGGTACATATAATACTTACAGTCGACAGCAATTAAGGGACATAGATTCCGATCCATCAAATTATATATCATCATATATAGGAAAAAATAGTATTACAACACCTGGTGATTTTAGAGCATTATTAAGAACTCCTCAATCATTAAAAGATGATGAAACAATTGGTTCATTAGCTAATGCCCCAGATTATACTACAAGAAATATAGAAAAAAGAGTAAACTTAGGCGACCCAGGAAGTAGAAATGGAAAAAATCTAACATCATATGTTAGTGGATCAATAAAAGGAGCGGCATCTGTATCTTCATACGATAAAATAAACGCTTTACCAATTTATCAAAGTAATGGTCCATCAAAAGCAAAAGCAGATCCTGATGGTAGTACAATAACAAATGACTTAGTAAAATTTAGAATAGGAGTATATGATTTAACTGGAGACAAAAACATACCTAAAAACTACATTCATTTTAGAGCATTTTTAAACAATATATCCGATCAATTCTCATCAGATTGGACTTCTACAAGATACATAGGAAGAGGTGAAAACTTTTACACTTACGCTGGTTTTGACAGAAAAGTTTCATTATCTTGGACAGTAGCCGCTCAATCAAAAGCCGAACTTATACCAATGTATAAGAAATTAAACTATTTAGCTTCGATTTGTGCTCCTAATTACAGCGGTAATGGATATATGAGAGGTAACATAGTTACTTTAACAGTCGGGGGATATTTTTACGAACAACCAGGTATTATAACAGGTTTAAGTTATGAAATGAATGATGACAATGCTACTTGGGAAATAGGAATACCAGATACAGAAACAGGAGGAGATTTTTATGACCCATCAGTTAAAGAACTACCGCATTTAATTAAAGTAACAGGATTTAACTTTATTCCAATTCATAATTTTGTTCCAAGATTACAACAAAATTCTTTTGGAAATATAAGTCCAGGTAATATATTACAAGATAATAATTCATACGGAGCAGAAAGATATATAGCGTTATCTAACGGAGTTAGTAATTACGATAAATAATGAATAGATATAAAAATACACCTGTTATAAAGACAGATAATAAACCTAACTATCAAACAACTCGTTATCCTGAGGTACCCTTAAATGATAACGACACTTACGTTTATTCAACACAAGGTGACAGATTTGATGTGTTAGCAAACCAATATTATGGTGATCAATCATTATGGTGGATTATATCTATTGCAAATACAGCAACAGCCGGAACATCTTTACCTTCAGACTTACCTCAAGATTCACTTATTATTCCTGAGGGAATGCAAATTCGTATTCCAGCAAATTATGTTGATGTGATAAATGGTTTTAAGAACATAAATAGTTTATAAAATGAACATATTAGGTGAAGGATTTCCAGATGAAATTATAGAACAAGTAAAAATAAGACAACAAGTCTACGGTTCAGGCTACAATTCATTAAATCCAAGAACATCAGAAGAAATAGTATATTTAAATGCGAATACATCGTGGGTTAAACTAGCCTCATCAGTTAATGTAGATGATCCTTCAATCATCAGAAATTCATCATTAGCTGATGAAGATATAAAAGACAATAAATTAGCTAAGAAATTTGTCTTGTTTAATGGAACAGATGACTATAGTGAAAAATTAAGATCAGGCATTGCTTTAAATAAAGATCTTTTAGGAAACAACAACGCCTATGGTATCGGCGGAACAGAATTTGGTTTACGTCCAATGATGGGCATCATTTCAGCTGACATAAAACATGAAAACAGAGGTTCTATAAGAAGAGCAACAATAAAAGTTAAAGCATTCAATAAAGTACAATTTGACATTATAGATGTTTTATATTTAAGATTAGGTTTTAATGTTTTACTAGAATGGGGACATTCAATGTATTTTGATAATAAAGGAACACTACAAAAAGGAACAGACAACGACAATAGTTTAGTAGGTGATTTTTTAAGTGGACAAGGTAAATATATACCAGGTTCTGGATTTCTAGGTACTGGTGGTACATTTGCTTCACTTACATATGTAGATTTTCTTGAGTTAATAGATAATCAAAGAAAAGTGTCAAATGGAAATTACGATGCAATGTTTGGTAAAGTTTGTAATTTTCATTGGTCATTTATGCAAGATGGAAGTTATGATATTACTATAGATTTAGTTAGTATTGGAGATATAATTGAATCTTTTAAAATAAATGCTTTAATAAGTGGAATTGATGTTTCTACAAAAGTAGTAAAAGATGATGATAAAGATGATGATAAAGATCCTTCACAAAGGTCTAGTGCATCTGTGATTACTTTGTATGCTAATCAAAGTGAAATAGGAAAGTACTTTTGGAAATTAACTAAAGAAAATATAGCGAAAACAACATCAGAGGTGAACAAAAGGGCAGAAAACGTAGGTAAGAAAAAACCAGGAGAATCATAAAATGCAAGACACAATAAATATAACATATAAAGGAGGAGAAGAATCAAATGTTATTCATTACATTAGACTAGGAGCATTTTTAAATTTTATTGAAACAGATTTAATGTATTATGTTTTAGCTAACGGAAAATCAGTTCCAGCGTTAACTTTTGACACAGAAGTTGAAACAAATTTAATGTACATTAATCCACTTCAAGCTAGTGTTGATCCTGAGGTTTGTGTTGTTAGAAGAACATTTCTTATGTCTTCATTAGTACCATCTCCGTCTTTAATTGAAGTAGGAGTAGGAGATGGTAATTTAGGAGATAAATTTGAAAGTCCACTTTTCCAAGATGATTTAAATCCATACGGACAAATAATGAACATATATGTTAGTATGAAGTTTATTTTACTTAAACTAAATGAGCTAAAAGATGCTAATACCAACAAAGTAGTTCTTATTGATTTTTTAAATAACATATTATCAGCAATAAACAGTTCTTTAGGAGGAATAAGCAAACTAGAAGCTACTCTTAATGAAACAACTGTAATTATAAGAGATGGAAATCCTCTTCCAAATATTCAAAAGGTAATTGAAGTAATGAAAAATAAGAACTTATCAAAGTCTAAATTTAACATATACGATAAATATGCTACATTTGATTTATATGGTTACAGTACTACTAATCCTCCAAACTCAACAGTAGATTATGGAGGGAAAAGTCATGCTTCATTTATAAAAGACTTTAGTTTTACAACAGAAATATCTCCTGAACTGTCAACAATGTTGACTGTTGGAGCAACAGCAAATAGTACAGTAGTAGGAGAAAATTCAACTGCTTTTTCTAAATTTAATGCTGGTCTAACAGATAGATATAAAAAAGAAATAACATATAAAGATAATATTAATGTCATACCCTTTTTTCTAAAAAACACATTTCAAGCTTTAAATATAACTCCTGAGAGTATTGCTTTAGGAAAACAATTAGAAGAACAGAAAAAACTTTATGAAGAATTATATCAAAAATACATTACTATATATAGAAATTACGGTACATATTTAAAAAATTTAAGTGAAAAAAAATACAATGGAGAAGCAGATACTTATAAAGACGCGTTAAGTAATTTTATTACTTACAAACAACAAGGAGACTATGCGTTTCGTGCATATTTAAAAAGTAAAGAACCTGAAAAATATAAGAACATTGATACTTTCACCCCATCAACAGGTTTTATTCCATTTAACATGTCATTAACAATGGATGGACTGTCAGGAATGAAAATATACAGTAAATTTCTTATAGACACAACATATTTACCATCAAATTATCCAGACAACGCAGATTTTTTAATAAAGAATATAAATCATAGTATTTCTAATAATAAATGGACTACTAAAATAGAATCAGTAGTAATATCTCAAGGAGGAAACAAATAATGCCAATAGACATATTTCCAAACGGACAAAATGCTGCATCACAACAATCATATATTAATAGTGGAAATATTATTCCTTCAAGTGATAAAGTAGGCACTCAACCTTACAGTTTTTCAGAAGTAGCAAAAAATCTTACAGTTAAAGGAAAACAAAATGGTTTATTAAATATTAACAATTCTCTAGTTTTACAAAAACTAGTATTTTTATCTCCATCAGCAGATACAACATATTATCCTGACGGATACTGGAGATTACACCCATCTGCAGCTAAAGCATATCTTGCATTCTATAACGCAGGTAAAGCAGCAAAATACAACTGGACTTTAAGTTCAGCATATAGAAGTAAACAACATCAAGCTAGTTTAGGCTCAAAAGAAACAGTTGCAAGTCCTGGATCTTCTCCACATGGGTGGGGAGGAGCATTTGATGTGTCTGAATTGTACCAATCAGTAGGAGGATCAGGAAGCCCATCAATAAATTCATCAACCAGACAATCTAATTCATTGTACAAATGGATGTCAGAAAATGGACCTAAATTTGGATGGCATAACCCATATCGATTAGCAGACGGAAATGGTGTAGATGAAATTTGGCATTGGGAGTATTGGGGTTTAGTTTAATATTTATAGACATGTCATATTATCCATTATCTCAAATAACATCAAATTTATATACTAATGGAGGAGAATTTGTATACATAAATACTCTTACTCCATATGTTGGTTCTTATTGGAAAAATTCTAAAGGAAAATACTACACAGGAAAAACACCTCAAGATGTTCCAACACAAGAATTAACAGCATATTCTGATCCAGTTAATGAGACTTTTAACAACGCAAATACTCCTTCACCAGTTAACAAAGTTAACTATTTGAGTACTTACGATAAACTAAAAAGTATAGATTCATTTAAAGTAACATATGCTCCTTCATATTTTCCAACACTTCCAACACAACAAGACTATGTAAACGGAGAAATGAGAAGATATTTTTGTAAAAAAACAAACGAAATTATATACTTAGAAGTGAGTAAAGATACGTATGATAAATTGGTAAGTCAAGATTCTCAAATACTGTGGCAACTGTATCAACCATTCAACTTACCTTGGCAACTAACAGGTAGTAAAGAACAAGTGTATAAAGTAAATAGAAACATAGTAGAACTAACATCAGTAAAACAAAAACTACCAATGTTAGCAGAATATTTAAAAATGGACTTTACAAAATATTATAAATAAAGATGAAAAAATCACAATTGAAACAACTTATTAAAGAAGAAATTCACAAAGTAATTTCAGAAGATTA
>Ga0209596_1002032_pt1 | contig 16888 bp, 14 predicted proteins | sample M_130807_MF_Meta_FD_187314 | JGI IMG/M metagenome (GOLD analysis project Ga0209596, IMG submission 187314) | Freshwater microbial communities from Lake Montjoie, Canada to study carbon cycling - M_130807_MF_MetaG (SPAdes) (version 2) | ecosystem: Environmental > Aquatic > Freshwater > Lake...
CCATAATTATCTAATTAAACTTACTATTTGAATTACACCCGCTATGAACGGAATTTCTTTATCTACTACTAATGCATCCCGTTGTTGGGAGTCTGATAATGCTAGGATTACACCCGATTTATTATCTTTACCATATTCATCTACTTTTTCATATAGATAAGTGTATAGTTCTGAAAATTCAGTAATCTTATTGTTTGCAATAATCTGCCTAATCTCCATCCACATATTGCGTTTCTCCGAACCATTTTTTAAGATGTCTAAAATCTTTATCTTAAAATCGTTTTGTAAAGCAGTTTGTGTATCTACTTTAAGAGTTCCATTAGAACACTGCAACTGAATAGTATTAAGCACCCTACGAATATCCGGATAAAAAGCACTAATAATATCCGCCACATCTTTAATATCATATTTAATCCCCTCCTTATTTAATATATCTGTCACGTGAACTGCTACATCTTTCTTTGATGGTGGAGTTACTGCAAATGTTTGACAGCGTGATAAAATTGGTTCAATAATTTTTTCGTGGTAATTGCAGGTTAGGATAAATCTAGTGTGGGTACTGAATGTTTCCATTAAGTTACGAAGAATTGCTTGAGCATTGGCGGTCATATAATCAAACTCATCTAAAATGATAATTTTATATCCCTTAAATCCAGCACCACTTGCAAAGTTCTTTACTTTATTTCTAACCGTTTCTACATTGTTCTCATCGGATGCGTTGATAATCATCAAATCACATTCAATTGTGTTTGCTATAATTTTAGCTAATGTAGTTTTACCAGTTCCTGCTTTCCCATATAATAATAGATGTGGGACATCGTTAGTATCTAAATACCCTTGCACTTTCTCTTTCAGTAAATCATTACCGATATATTCATTTAGTGTTTTTGGACGATAGCGTTCCACCCATAAAGTATTTTCTTTCTTATTTGCAAACATTTATTTTAAGGTTTATAAAATATAAAAATTGGTTCATATTTGTATGCAGTTCCACCTAAACGCATACTATTTTTTACTCCACTCAAATCAACACCGGTCATTGGACTCATTGTCATTTTAATCTTACCCTTATATTCCATACCTAAACCAGTAAGAATATCAATTGAATCTTGCTCTAATGGAAAGAATTTATCTTTACCCATTTTAATGTCTGCAATATTCCAGCAAATGTATCTATCGTTTCGTAGATATTCAAATGCAGTTGTTAGTGTAGGTCTTAAAAATCCATCTCGCCAACTATCGTAGTTATTAAATTTCTTAAACGATTGTGAATCATCATCGGAGTATCTTTCTCTATCAAAGTATGGTGGTGATGTAAATACAAAATCTAACTTACCCTTATACTTTTGGAATCTTTCCTCCTCCCCAATAATCTCACTACCTGTTGTAAATAATTCATAACTATTACGATGTCCCCAAAACAAATTGGATGCACCCGGTACTTTATTATTAAAGAACTCTGCTAAATACTCATATCTAGTTTTACCAATCTCTGGAATAAAGTTTTCAGTATTCGGGTCATTACCTATGTAGTGGATATTCCTATCATCTACACTCATTGCTCCCAATATTCTACCACCCCAACCAGCCGATGGGTCATAGATGTTAATTACATCTTGCTCTTTAATATGTTGAGTAAACTTTTGATATAAAAACTTTGCAGTTAATGGTGGAAAGTTTACTACTGCCTGTGTTCCCATACCAATACGAAATGCTGCAGTTGCTTCTGGAAAGATTGTTTGACCTAACGGATATATTTTAATCTGTATAGGTTGTTTTGGGAGGTCTGTTAGATTATCCATATTATCTCCCCAATCCGCAGTTCTTAATGATGATATATTTTCATATCTCAACTTACCTTCTGCCCACAATTGTTTAACCTCACTTGCAGTTATTTCCGGTGCCGGAACTTTACTATCAGCTTGTGATAAACAAAAATCATGTCCTGCTAATGTATCACCACTAACCCATTTTTCAATCCACTCTTTTCCACCTTGTATATGTGAGTTATGATAATCTGGGTTATTTAAGTGTACGGTTCTACTGAAACGATACATCCCATCTTGCCTAGTCAATCTTCGCATTTGTTTGATAAATTCCGGTAGGTAATTATCATCTACAAAAATATCGTAAATAGATGGTTTTGGTTTATCATAAGTAGAACCACCAATACCAGTTTTATACATTGCAGGAAAGAACTGATTTACCGCAGTAGCAAACTTATTAAAGTTAAAGATAATATCATCACCTACATCATCTTTTTCTGCAAACTCATGCACCTTAAATGATTGTAGTTTAGAAAATGCTTCTATGATTTCAGGTTCATCTTTACCCATCTTTGGTGGAGCATCGGTTTTGTTCCATTGTTCTATGGCAGTTTTACGAAAGTAATCAACCCATTTACCAAAATCTGCAAAAGACATCTTTAATACTGCCTCGTATGTGAGGTTTATATCTTTTCGGTAAATCCAATCGTTCCTTTCGTAAAAATACTTTTTTGGGTAATCAAACGCCATAGTTTTTGCTTTTATTATGCTGATAACTGAACCTCTACCAAATAGTATTTTGATGTATAATCATCAATCTTAAACGCGATGTGCGCCAATCCTTGTGTAGAAATTTGTAATTTAGCAGAATTAGCATCTTTGTTTGCTACTAAAATCTCTTTAAGATACTTTGCAGAGAATGAAATAGGAGTTACATCACTACCATATCCTTCTTTTATTTTGTAAGTAATTCGGTTAGAATTTACATTTGAGTAACCAATCACCAAATTTAAATCCCCGCCTTCAGTAAGGATTGTGAAATTATCTACATCACTTAACGCATTTTTACCTTTGATGAATTTATCAATAAACTTACCATCTAAATCAATTTCAATATCAAATGGAGGTAGTGATTTCAAATCAGGTACTGCAGGAATAACAGCCAAATCAGCTAACTGATAACTAATTTTTGTTCCTTCGCTGTTAAAGTTTAATCCAATTGATTTGTCTTCAACCTTTGCTACTTGCAACTCAACATCATCACCCATTACAGATAATAATTTTGAAAGATTTGAGGTGGTATAAATACCCAATTCTGCTACTTCAAAGTTGAAATTATCCAACTCTAACTCACCTAATACTGTCTTATCATCAGAGATGAATTTAGTAACCAATTTACTACCATCTGCTTTCCAAGTAACTGATTCAATTAAGCCAGCTAAATTGTACTTTTGAATGAAACGATTTAATCTAATTTTGTTCATAATTTATTATTTTATTGTTTTTACAAAGATACGAAAATTTAATTTAAAATCCAAAAAATTGTGAGAGTTTTTTCTCTGCGTGATTTACCTTCTCCCACTTCAACGCATTATAGAAATCATCCATTTTGTTTTCTAATTCTGCTTCAAAAATTCTATCAACATCTACATATTGTTTGATAAAATTCATAATCTCATCGGGGTCATTGTAGTTTTTGAATGCTACCGTATCCAATCCAAATGGATTTTGTTTTAGATACACCCACTTTACTTTATCACCATTTCTAATTGGTTCATACATAAATGGACACTTATAGTGAATTAGTAATCTATTGTAGGTGATGGCTGCTTTAACATGTGCAGGAGTTCCTGCTAAAAACGAACCAATGCGTTTATCTAAACCTTTTGTATCATACTTACTAATTTCCTTTACTGCCCCACCCTTTGCTACTACTGATACATCTAAATCAGATAAACTCAATTTGAATGCCCTTAACTCCGTATCAACATCCTCATTTGTTTTACCGGTAAGAATGTCACGTAATATTCTTGACATAAAATCCTGGAATGCTTTTGGGAATGAAGAACGAACTACATCTAATCCTTTTACATCTAGCTTATCACAAGGAATACCATTCTTCATAATCATCCATTGTGCATACCGCTTTTTAGCAATCCAAAAACCAGCTTTACTAATGTATTCTTTTTTAATCTCAAACCTATGTTTATCCTTTTTAATAAAGAAAAACCTTTCAGCTAATAAATCATAGAATTTATTTAAGAATGCTTGAGTTTCTTCTGCAATATCATTTACCACCGAGGCCATCCTCTTTTCATCAAATGTTTTGTATTCTGGAAAACGATGTTTAACCAATGGTTCTGCCAACATATAAATGGAATCAGTATCTATATAGACGTTGTAATCCACTTTAGTTCCTAATTCTTTATTATATTTTAGGTTTGCCATTTCAGCCGTTTTCTTAATGACCGTTTGACCAGTAACCGTAACCGCCTCTGCATTATCAATATCGTAAAACCGAAAGGCAGGAAGACCAAGCACACCATACATAGAGTTAAGAAGAATCTTTTGAACCAACTGCCTCTTCGCATAAAATTCATATTTTTCTTTATCACCCTCTTCACCATATTGTTTTTCTAATTTTCTAAATTCAACACGTTCTTTAAACCAAGTATCTAAAATATCTGCAATAATACCTGGCTTACTTTGGTCATATAATACACCATTGGCTGCTATTGCTAATCCATTATCCTTAATTAGTTCTGATAATTGTTGTTTGGTATATGGATAGGTTGAACCATCCGATGTAACCTGATATGTAGTTTCTATACCTTTAATCCACTCCTCTGCATCCCAATTGTTTATCTTACCCACCTTTGTTTCAGGCGAGATATTTAAACTCATAATGATGGACGGATATAGTGATGTTAAGTCCAAGTCATAAATCCAATCATACTTACCAACGATGGGTTCTTTTACATATGCCCCAATGAATTTCTCTTCATTATTATCGTTGATTTCCTTCATCCTCTCCCTTCTATCGGCAGGTTTGTTTGGTGCTACTAAATTCTTCTTCTTTAAGTAGTTCAAACATGCACCCTCCAAATACTTTGATGAATACACAAAATCCTCATATGGAACGTGACCGGTGTGACAGATTGCTCTACACAACTCAATGAATTGTAGTTTCTTATCCATCTCTACCACTAACTCAACATCTACAATATTGTAATCTATATATTTGTTAATATCTTCTTTAAACAAATCATCTAAACTACCTTTATATTCTAGCTTACCTCTGCCTACCTCTTTTGTGGCAATGTGATTTAAGGTATAAGATGCTTCCAAACCATAGTTATATTTCTTATACAAAGTGATATAATCCAATGCACTTACTCCAGCAAAACTCCAACGATTTCTGTATGGCGAATAGAAACATTCCCCAATAGGTGATAGACGAGTTGCGTTACTCCTACCTAATACATTAGTAATACGATTAAATAAATATGGAACGTCAAACTGGTCAATATTCCAACCTGTAATGATGGATGGACGAATAGTTTCGTAGATTGTTAAGAACGCTGAAAGTAATTCTTTTTCATTATGATATGAACGAACAATTCTATTACCCGTTTCTGCATTTTTTACTTTACCCAACTTATCTAATACTAATGCATAGTAAGTATCAGTTGCACTATCGTGCAAAGCAATTGCAGTGATTTCGTTTCTTGCTTTTTGGGTATCAGGTAGACCTGTAATCATTTCTACCTCAATATCAAAAGTCATAATAATGTGACCTTCCGATGGAATATCACTGGAATTATACAAATCTACTAATATTCTAGTGGTTTCTGGTACATCTGCTTCAAATAAATTTGGGTCATCGTTTGTGAACTCATATGTTTTAGAAACTTTGATACCACTTAATGTAGTGGCATCACCATGCATATCTGTTTTGTATGCGTATGGTTTAAAATCTAAAACGTGATAACCTGTTTTTGAGTCCCAAAGATGCACTTTGTTTTTGCCTTTTTGGTAGAATACATTTTGATAAATAACAACCTCCTTTTTAAATAACTTTTATTTTTACTCCTACAAAGATACAAAAAAACATTTGGTTTCCCAAATGTTTTTCTGCTTATTTTCAATAAAATTTGTTTTAATTTACATTATGCAATTGGTGTTCCTCCAATGCTTTAGTTGTATATCTATCATACTGAACATCAAAACCTTCATCGGCAACATCAATAAGTGAATCTTCCAACACAAATGATAATTGGCCACTCCCTTTGATATTTGTTATAAGTTTATTCCAACTATTTACGTTTTTAGTTTTAATGCCACGCGAAACACCAATGATTTTAAAAACATTTTTGGTGGTAACTACATATCCAATTGATTGTAATCTAGCAGCTTCATTGAAATCATCTCGCTTACATTCAATTATAATACATTTAGTGTCGAATGTTACTTTATCTCCCTTATTTACCATATATATTTTAAAATCATGTCTTTTATCATCGGAGTTCCATTCCATATAAACAAGCTTTTTTCTTTCATCCTCTGACATATCATTAAGAAAATCTAAACCCCAACTTGTTCTTGTACGATTACAGGCAGCACGCCCTCCAAAATCTTTAACAATTACATCATACATCCACAATTGAATTGCACGTTCTAATAATTTGTTATCTGGATACGTGTCCAAAAGATATGGTTTTAATATATCAGAAAGTGTTTTGGATAATATGGGATTAACTCCAGCAAACTTATCAACCGTAACAAAAAATGGTCTTAATTCAACTTTATCAATATCACATTCCAAAACAACATTATTCAAAGAAGTTGAACCAGAATGTCCTCTTAATGGAATCATAAATGCAATCTGATTAGAACCCTTATAATATACTATTAAATATGGTCTATCTCCTTCCATTATACCAATATTCCCACTACGTTTACCTAATTTAATATTATCCAATGTAATTGATATTTCAGTATCATCTAATGGTACTTTAACAACCAATTGTTTTATTGTTTTATGGTCATATGTTAAACAATTAAATTCAGCAGTTTGTAGTGGTGTTCCTTTTTTACTTACCCAACTAACTCCCTTTGATTGGATTGGACTACTTAATTCTCTATCAATTGTTTCCGTAGGAAATCCAGATGCTTCTAGAATATAATTTCTACCATCACTTACATTTCTATTATCATATATACTTAATATATCTCTTAAACCATCAATAAACTTTCGATAATCACCCATTTGTTTGGTATATGGTATATTCATTTCAATAATAACACCACTTTTTAGTTCATCAATTTCTTCAAAAGAAGTTTCACCAGTTTTAACATTCCAAACTTCCCACTTTTCCATTTCAGAAGTTTTTACTTTATAAACCAATGCCGATGTGTAAAGTGATTGTGTGTAAATACCGGTTCCATATATAGAACTAGAATCGTTTTCTTTTTTTGGTTTGAATGTTCCACCCTTAACGATGGTTTCATCTAAAAGATTACTATTAATTGTTTGTAAATTAGTACCATCGCCATATTGAATGACCTTTATATCAAACCCATTAGTGGTCTTTTTGATTTGAAATAATACCTTTTTAACATTTCTAGGAATATTTGTAAGAATTTCAAACCATAGTTTTAATATGTTCTTACTTAATTCTTGATTTTGCTGCATTGCTGCAGAACCTACGGATTCCATAGATTTCATTTTAGCAATTTGTGTTTCAACTGCTCTAATGAGAGTGCGTTTAACATTGCGTTTTAAGCCACTAATTTCTGATTCATTTGAAACTACTGCCTTTTTCGTTTCTTGCATGATTTTTGTAAACATTGTTTATTTTATTTATTTTTTGCCTACTCTATTCGGTTTTCGGCTTACCCGTTTTTTTAATTGTATAAAGATACAAATAAAATTTTAATTATCCTAATTATTTTTAATAAAATTTGAAATTATTTTATCTTATTTTGAATTTGTGTTTACTACCGTCTGATTTTGCGTAGATTACATATAGTGGTGAAACTTCAAAATGCATTTCCATAAACTTATTGGTGTACTGTTGCCACTTGCCTTTCTTTAAATAAGCCACAGTCATATGTGGATTGTATTCTGGATAATCGTTTGAATGTGGTAGCTTTTTTAATAACTCATTTGCCCTTTGTAATCCTTCACCAGTTGCATCAAACTTTAATACATCGTAATCTGGGTTGCCATCAAATATGGATGGGTTTGTTAGTTTAATATCGCCAAAAGGAACTTGATTGATAATCTGTGATATTACACCATCTGGTACATTTGTGTGTAACCCATATAATAATGTAATATGTGGTTCTGTTTCTACACCATAGTGACCGGTTTCATCATCATACAAATCAACATCACTTATAGTATTAGTTAATATGCTTTCATCTAAATCTATATACAACATTGCACACCCATACTGATATGGTGTCTTTTGTATTTCTTTTAATATCCTCCGTAGTTTCATTATAGTTTACTTATTATGTAATTAAACATACTTTCTGTTGTTAAATTATTATTTAAGTTCTCAAGTATCGTATTCCTTAAATTGCTATATTGAGCATCTGATATTGCTTTTGCATTTAGGTCTAATTCTTGTTTATGTATTTTAAAATCCCAAAATAGATGTAAACTTTCTTCTAATAACTCCCTATCCCAATGTGTCATTATTGTTTTTGGCAAATTATGTAAATCATAAAATAAAGGCAAACACCCATTCATTATTATTTCATAATGACGTAGACAATCCCATCCTGCTTTTTTCTTTGTTAATGCAAAGTAAGAATCTCTATAATTTTTATAATAAATTTCTTCATCCGAATATAAATAACCAGTTTCGTATGAACTTGAATTTGATATTATTTTAATTTTATTTTCTACTGATTCAACATTTATTAATTCTTTTGGAATACTAAAAGTTATAGGATATACTACATTTGCATATTCACCCGATAATTCTCTTTTAAAATAAACACCATAATCTAATAATTCAGTAAGTATTTTGATTTCATCTTCACCATCTAAAAATACAACTTTATTTTTTGGGTAAATACTCTTAACTATTTCTATATAATCTAAATTTCTATGAACTGAACCATATATGATTAAGTCATAAAACTTATCTTTTATTTTTTCCTGAATATTATTAGTATCTATTGGTATTCTTGGTAATTTTCCAGCAACTGTAAATCCGTTTCCGTATAATGAACTCTTATCATTGGTTGATAAATCATCATACATATACCAAGCATCTTTTGATTCTACAAATTTTTCTCCAAACAAACTCCTACCACCGTGAAATATATTATCATTGAGATAATCTACTCCTTTGAAATCATTGATATATAATATATTCATTTTGTTTGGTTTATTGCTGTGGGGGCAGGATTCGAACCTGCAAAGGGAGATTCAGTAAGTAACACTTATGCCGGCCGGCTGGTGGTCTACCCCATATCACTTACCTATTTCTTTATCCCCGCCGTAGAGACGGTACGGTATGGCTGCCAATTTCACCACCCCACAATTTGTAAGGTCTGTATAACCTTATATCTTTACTATTTATTATTTATAAGTAATTCACCCAATACTTCTAATCTACCTACTTCAATTTGAAATGTATTTTGGTCCATATCCAATGATATTTTACTCAATGTATCTATAAACTCTTTTTTAGCAGTATCAATATCTAATTCACCATTTTTTGCTTTAGTATAATAAGGTAGTTTAACTTTATAGTGTTTGTAAGTTAATAAAGATAATCCACCTGCTTCTTGAGTAGTATCAGCTATTTTTTCAGCACCTTTTAATCTAGTACCAGCAAAATCTAAAAAATTAGTATCTTTTACTAATTCTTCTTTCAATATGTGTTTTAACTTTATCATACCTATAAATATAGAATTATATTATTTAACCATATATGGTAGCTCCACTTGGAATCGAACCAAGAAGACATCTTTAGAAGAGATGCATTATATCCGTTTAATTATGGAGCCAGATGAGGAGAGTGAGGGATTCGAACCCCCGGTCCTATTACAGACTTTTGTTTTCAAGACAAATGCGATAGACCAACTCTGCCAACCCTCCTTTTACTAAATTTGTTCTAATTTTAGAGTATCGGATTCCAAAACAATTGGTGGGTATTTTTTACGAATTTCTAATGAATCTTCTAATGCCCACTTTTGTTTAAGTTTGGCTCTTTTTTCCATATTTTTAAGTTGTTCTTTTTTCTTTATAATATCTTTTGATAATTTATCTATACGAACATACTTACTTGCAAAATCCTCATCGGTTGTCTCAACCCATTGAATTTTTCTTTGCATTTCTCTGATTTCAACTTTTATGGCTTCAACCAATGGCGCTTCATCACTAAACTTTGGGTCAATTGAACCACCCAATGTGTTGAATAAAAGCATAATAGACATTCCTAATTCTTTCATAATAATATTATTTTAACAAGTGTACTCCGTAGCGGGTTTGAACCGCTAATCTCATCCGTGAAAGGGATGCGACTTAACCAATTTGTCCAACGGAGCAATAACATACAAATATACAAAACTTTTTTTATATATACAAATTATTCTACATATTTTGTTTGTCCATCTCTTTCATAGCAAGTAGGACACTGATTTAATCTTTCTGTAAATTTAATCAAATTATCTATTTTAATTTCATATAATGCCGAATTTCCAACTGTCTTAACTATTACAGGAACTCCCCTATTTGCAGTACCTTTGATATTTAAATAACTTAAACGATTATCATTTAAAATAATTGTATTTAATATAGGATTTTTTGTTAAGTTTAGGGATTGTAGTTTATTACCTTCTGCCCATATATCTGTTAAGTTTGGGTTATTACTAACATCCAAATTTGTCAACCTATTATCAGATAAATATATCCTTTCCATTTTTTGGTTTCTACTAATATCTAATGATAGTAAACCTTTTGTGATACCATAATCTGGATGTCCTGCATCTCTATTATTTTGGAAATTAATTTCTCTTAACTCTCTATTCTGCGAAATATCAATGTAAGATATATTATTTTGAGAAATTCCTAATAATTGTAAGTTAGATAGTGCCCTAACATCTAATGTTGTTAAATCATTTTCCCAAAAAGAAACCCAAGTTAAATTTATATTTTTTGATATATTTGCATTTGTTAAATTATTGTGCTCTATTTGTAACTTTCTTAAATTTTGGAATGCTTCTATTCCATCTAAATTAGTTATACCTAATCTATTTGTAATAATTAATTCTGTTACACTTACCACCGATGCAGTTTTTAATTTACTATCTAATACAAAATCCAAACCTCTATCTATTAGAGCTTGCTCAAATCTACTATCAGGTACACTCACATACTCCGGCAATGCAGATAGTGTTGGCGGTGGTGTTGATACAACCGATGGCGGTGTAAATGTTGTTGGAGGCGTACCGGGTGTAGGTGGTGTATAAACAGGTGCTACATATACTGGTGCAGGTGGTGGTGTGTTATCCTTTGTAGTGAATTTTCTAATATCACCATATGATGTACCCCATTTATTGGTAGCATATCCTCTCAAATAATAAGTAACATTTGATGCTAAACCAGTAATATCTCGCATCTCTCCGCCAATACCATCACCCATTTGGATTTTCAAATCAGTTAATTGTGGTATTGAATTTGTACTTATTACTACCCCTCTATCAGTAACTTTGGTGTTTCCTTCACTTTGAACTTCAAATCCAGCTCGCAACGATGTAAATGATATATTTTGTAAATCATTTGTAGATACTTTTGGTGCAGTGTAATTATCAGTAGTAAAATTTATCTCATCACCATATACAATACCAGCTTCATTTTGGGCATAAGCTCTGGTATAGTATTTAGTATTCACCTCTAATTTAGTAACTACAATCTTATACTCTCCCAAATCTGTAACTGATGATTTGAATTTCATATTATCAATAGTTGGTTTTGGCGATTTGGATAAAACTATCCCTAGTTCGTTTAATTCTCCTCTACCTAAATCTTTTACATTACCACTCAATGTTACTACATCTAAACCAATATCAGTTGCTGGATTTGTTTGGATTGTAGGTAATTTGTACTCTAATGTTGAAAATGTGAGCTCTTTACCATAGGATGTACCCATAGCATTTGTAGCAAAGGCACGGACATTGTACTTTGTTCCAGCTTTAAGTTTGATAACAACTAAATTGAATATACCTATCCCATCATCCGTATTGAATGTACTATCGGTAGTTGTGGGTGTTGGATTGGTACTTAAACAAAATCCACGCTTTAATATAGGTGTTTCACCATCATCTGTGATATTACCATATAGTTTTACGGATGTTAGTGTTATATTACCTAAACTATCGGTTGTTAAAGTTGGTAAAAGATAATCTCCCGTTGTAAAATTCTTTAATTCACCATATGCAGTACCATATTTGTTTTTGGCGTATGCTTTATAGTAATAGGTTTTTTTGGGAATTAGTTTATTTAGTTGTGATTTGAATACCGAAACATTTGTATCCAATTTAATGGTATTACCATATCCAGTCACATCTGCATTACTTGCATAGATAAATCCTCTTTCTGTTGCAGGTGCATATGGTACTTCTTGTACTTTACCTACGATAAATGCAGATTTTAGTGTAACATTGGTTGCATCCTCTGTGAATACAGATGGTGGGATGTCAATTATTGTTGGGGTTAGTGCTTCTTCTTTTGCACAACCTAGTAATAGGAAAATACCTATTAGAGTGATTTGTAACTTTTTCATATTTAACTTTTAGATTTTATAATACAAATATACCACATTTATTTCACTTTTCCAAATTATTAACGATTTATTTTCCAAAGTAAAAAATTACCTTCAAAAAATTTTCTGGGTATTATCGAAAAGTTGAAAAAGTATGGTGGAATTTGCTTAAACTAAAAAACCCCCAACCAATTGTTACATTAGTTAGGGGCTTCGGTACGGATGAGAATACTCACGTATGCGAACCAGCTTTTGTTGGATTATTGTTTCCCAACTTTTCCACTACCTTTTGGGTAGTACCGATTCAATGCGAGTTAGTTAAGCCAACCACTCATAAAGTTACAAACTACTCTCTCTTTACTCCGCTTCTTCTATTCTGCCGAACAGATTAGCACCTCGCGATGTTAGAAGTTTTTCGAAAGAATCACAGACCTCTTGCGGAGGTATCGTGGCAGGGAACAACTCCCTACTATGTACGCACCTTTCGTTTGCAACTGACGAACACTTTTGCTCTTTTGTTTAAGTTTGCACCGTATAGCAAATTGAGTTTGGTTCGTAGATGGTTTCAAGTAGTGGTTCGCCAACCTGCTTCGTTACCTTTTGAGCAACAAAATACTGAACTACTCGATGTGTTATCCCTAACACCATACTTTAAGTTTGCTTCATAACTCCTACCTTGGTAGGTGAAGAGTAAGGATACTAGCAACACCACTTGCTTTTTATCTTACCTTTCGGTTTTAAACAAACTCTGATATTGAATCACGCAATTGTTGAAAGGGATTAAGTTTCAGTTTCTCGCAATAACTCTATGGATTATTCTTATTGTTGTTCCCAACTCAACTGAACTATCTACTTTAGCCCAGTCATTTCACCACCCTCTTTAAAGTGTTACCCTCAATACTAAAGGTGAAATGATATTCCACTTGCCTACTCAAGCTCCTTTCGAAGCCGCAAATCACTTAAACCAAATGATTCACTTTATCCTACTTTCGTAGTTTATTTCACGACCATAGGCGGCCGATGTACACTATGTAGAACTCGTCTACTATGTGCTTATATTTTAAAGAACGATTTTAGTTTGATTGACCGAGTATCTTTCATCACCTATTGGTCTCAAATCTATAATAGAAATATACGAAACTTTTTTCATATATCCAAATGATTTCTCATTTATTTTTGTGGAGATGCAGGGATTCGAACCCTGGTCCAAAGAACTAACTAATATGTTTCATTCACAAGCTTATCCAATTTTTCTAAACTGGCAAATTGTTTCCCCACTCTTATTTATAGAGTCAGCGAGCCGTACTCTTTACTAATTTTACTAGTTGTAACTTTCTGTTTCCAAGTTGTCACCACTCATACTGCGTTTCCCCTTTGGGATTAGGCAGCGATAGCGTAATTAAATTCGCCTTTTACTTTGTGATAGGTTTAAGGTTTCCAATCTAACCTTGCTTGCATCAACTATACTATTTATGATTCCTGTCAAATCCAGTCATCCCCTTATTTCAAATAACTTATACAAATATACGAAACTTTTTTTATATATCCAAATAATATATATCTTTTTTTTAATTTATTTCATACTTTTTAATGCTCTTGCAGTTGCTATCCATTTTTTAGCAGTTGGATTTGTTATTGGTTGTGCTAAAAATCTAGATGCTGCATTTGTTACATCACCATGCTTAACACCCTTTACCGAATTGTCTACAATTGAAAACTTATATCCACCAAATAATTGTTGGAACTTACCAAGATTTTCTTGAACATCTTTCCAAGTCTTTGCAACTAGCTCATCCGATAATGTTCTTGCTCTTTTTCTATTATTTTCTTTTGCTACTTCCAAAGATGTATTTACAAATACCATATAACAATCATACCCCAACTCTTCAGCATGTGCTTTTTGTTTAGCTATTTTACTATAATCATGTCCAGTTCCATCAATAATCATACCCAATCTACCTGCTTCATAGAAACTTTTTAATTGCTTTGTTATTACCTTTGCTTTATTACGAATTGAATCAGATGATTTACCTTGTATCTTATCCCATAATTGGGGGTCTTCCTTCTCAATCTTTGATAAATCCTTTGGGTCTATACCATTCTTTTTTAATTCATACTCAAATGCCGAATCTGAATTAACTACTTTTAAACCAGCTGGTGCGAATTTTGTATAATCGGATACACCAAATATTTCTTTTGCCATATAACCCTTACCACTACCTGCTCCTCCTGCTAAAAATACACACTTAAAGATGCCAGGGTCATCAACACCCTCTGCAATCATTTGCTCTTGCAACTTTTGCTTTGTTCTTTGTAAGTATATACTTAAAGTAGATAATTCATCTACTGCTTCGTTTAATAAATGTTTTGACATATTTAATTTTGTTAATACCTATATAAATATATGTTTTTGATTAAATATGTGTCCAAATTTCTCTGTTAATAATCTTTCTAACATTGGTTGTAGATACTCCATAGTTTCTAGCAATTACCTTTATGTTGCGATGACCTATTGCCCATAGATTTCTTATGATTTCTACCTGAACATCTGTAAGTTTATGGTTAGGGTGTTGTTCTCCTCGTAACATTTATTAAAGTCCTACATTTTCCCAATTCGAATTGATGAACCCAGCATCCCTACCAACGGCAACTGCCATAGCACGTGCGTTTTCGGGCTCACCTTTTGAATTGTTATTGATTAAAATTCTTTCTTCTCGTCCGATACCCATTACCAACTGGTGATAAAGAATACCTGCGTTTAACATTTGTAATTTAGTAACCTCTCTTAATTCTTCTGGTCTTGCAGTAGTTAAAACGATATAGTGTCCGGCATTAACCCACTCTGTCATCTTCTCTTTCACACCCGGCAGAACATTAACTATGTTCGGGTCTAAATCTTCGAATCGAACTTGCTCAATTAAAGTCCCGTCAATGTCACTAAAAATAGTTTTGTAATTTTGTTCTCGTATCATATCTTTTTAATGTTTAACTCTCACTACTCTATAAAGGTAAGCAAAATAATTCACATTTCCTAATTTTTAACCATTTATTTTACAAATAATTTACACCCCATATACCGTATGCTGCAGTTCCATCAATGATGTTTCCTCTACTATGTTTAGCAGGAGAATCACGAGAAGCGGCCTTCATTAAATCACCTTTCTTAATTGGAACTCCTTTGTAATCACCATCGAAACGGGAGATAAAACCCCACACCGAACCATCCTTAATCAATTTAATAAATTTAGTACCAACCCGCATCTCTAATACTGGTACAGTTAAGTTTGATAAACTAGTTGCGTAGTATTCTGCAATTTCTAAATTTACTTTGGCAATAAATGCGTCAACGATTGGGTTATTGTAATCTTTCATATCTTTATTGTTTAATGTTTAACTCTTATTACTTTATAAAGGTAAGCAAAATAATCCATATTTCCTAATGTTTTCTAAAATATATTTTATCTGCCAAAGCCGATTTTGGGTTTATCCACTTCCGTTTTATATTGCTCTGTATTAATATTATATATATCAGCTAATGTCATTCCTTCCGTTACTACATTATCCATTCCCAAATGTTTAATAAGAATATTTGTATCTTCTACATTTAGTTTATCAAACTTATGTTCGGCAATCAATCTACCCTTTCTTAATAAGGCAGAATCAATCTTCTCCTTATCCATATTGAATGTTGCTATAACACTAATGTTTAGAATATCACCCAATATACCATCGGTAATGTTTAAGATATTGGATACACCAGTTGATGAATGTGAATTATTTCTATCCCCAATAATCTTTTCAGCGTCTTCAATAACTAAAATACAATCTTTATTGTCCATTAGGAATGGTACAAAATCTGGATTTACAATACTCTCTGCTAAAATTGGTGGTAAGAACAACACCTTTCTCTTCATATGGTTTGCCAACCATTTGATGTATGTGGTTTTACCAGTACCCGGTAGACCATGCAATAATACTAATCTGCCTTTTTGGTCTTTTTTAGATGTAAGTGATGCTATAATTGATTCGTTTATCTTTACAAAATCTTTACCATAGTTTAATTCTAAATCAATCTTTGGTTTTGGTAGTTTAAACTCTTCCGTTTCAAATCCATAGCTAGTAGATTTTAATAAGTGTATCTTACCTTCTTTGTTTTGTCTGGATAATTTAAGTATGGAATCTAATATTTCTTTATTTAAAGTATCTATATTGCAGGTATAAGAAAACGATAATCTATATTCGTTTTTCTTTTGTTTCGTAGGTAGTACTTCCCCGTATTCTAATGCGTCTGTAAAATCATCTGCATTTATTTCTGCAACACCTACTACAATTATA
>Ga0209596_1002033_pt1 | contig 16883 bp, 11 predicted proteins | sample M_130807_MF_Meta_FD_187314 | JGI IMG/M metagenome (GOLD analysis project Ga0209596, IMG submission 187314) | Freshwater microbial communities from Lake Montjoie, Canada to study carbon cycling - M_130807_MF_MetaG (SPAdes) (version 2) | ecosystem: Environmental > Aquatic > Freshwater > Lake...
TCGTCGTCGTCGTCGTCGTCGTCGTCGTCATTTATAAAACAATATTTTTTAATTCCAACTTCAATAGGGAGCATCTTGTATTCTTCGACTGTTTCCCAAAACATATTAATTTTTGGAATAATAGTTTCCCACTCATTTGAATTAAAATTTACACGCTGAATTATCATATCATCTAATTTCCAATATGTATATTTACTAAATTTTAACCCATTGCTATTATTATTGATGCAATTATTTTTTTGATTAATAATATCTTCTACACATTCTTTTGGTGTTTTATTGGGTTCGCTATAAAAATATACATATTCGCCTTTCGAATTGTAAAATTCGGCAATAACACCATGGTTCATAATAGAATCATCAATGTCTAAATATTCTTCTTCTGTTTCTATTGATTTAAATACACATTCAATATAATCACATTCATTAAGCTTGCATACAGCCAACTGTCCTTGTATTTGCATCTTGTATTTATCAGGTATTACCCCATCTAAAATTTTTCGCGAATAAGGACATTTAATCTCAATCATTATACCGAGCTCATTAATACCATCTGGAGAAGCTCCAAAATGTTCATTGTCATTATCACATAATAATCCAAAATCATGAATATTTATATTATTCATTTTTTGCGAATAACATCGCGAAGCCATCGGTTCAAACATGGTTCCCCATTTTAAAGCGGGGATGCTATTATAATTTATATTATCTATAATAATATTTGCCTTTTTTTTAGCCAATTTAATGCTGACGTTTCCGCCTTTTACTGCATCATATAAGTCGCTCGCGGTTAATCGCGTTTTTCTTGCTTCAAACCACTCAACGGACCTTTGTTTCATTAATGGCAAAGTCAGCAAAGCTTTCAATTCAACCCTGTATTTTTTAATTGCTGTCAACCTTTTATTAATTACATCATAATTAATGCATTTGTTCGTTTTACTTAATGAACTATATATAAACTCTGAAACAGTATGTATGTCAAAATCTTCCTTTTCTCCTAACCCTGTGATATTAGTTAGAAATTGCAAAAGACATTTGTCTATGTCGTGATTTATATTTATATTTGTCGAAGACATATGAATATATGTATTATAACGCGTTTTATATTTATATACTTTCTTATTAATGCGGTGTAGTATTAGATAGATCTTCACTACATTTTTTTTTATATGATTTCGAACTTTTAAGCTTCTTATCATATGCCGCATTTATTTGACGTATTAATTTCTTACTATTGAAATCTAAAGCAGAGGGGTCAGTAGTCATTTTTTGTGTTTTTGACCTCCCTTTTATCTTGTCTTCGTATATTGCAATTACCTCTTGTGTCTTATTATCAATTAACATATCAAACGCATAAGTGTCCATCGCAATTACAATGTTAATTACAATGTTACTGTTAGATATTATTATAATCAATTTTTTATATGCATATTACTCATAATATACTATTATTATTGATGAGATACTTCTTTGATATTAATTTGATTATCAATTATATCTATATATTGATATGAGTTATTTCCAAATGCTCGCGATATTCCTGTATCCGTATACCATACAAAATCATTAATTAGTTTTACCCTTTCTACAACCGTATGCCCTACGAACATATAAGCACATCCCAACAGATCCCTTAATTTGACTAAATCATCTTTGTTATTTAAATCTCTTGTCCACAATATACCATTCGAATCTAATATTATATTTTCAAATATCTCTTTATCTTCAATTAAAATTGCATTATTTTTTATAAAGTTCTTCCAAATTGTATTTATATATGAGATGTCCTTGTTGTATTTGTCAAGTATATCTAAATGTTCTAAAGTCAATCCTGCATGACAAAACAATAATGGGCCTATTTTAACAATTAAAGGGCGTTGAGATAATATTGCTGATAATGTCCCACCCGGTTTAAATAGTTCTTGGCGTTTATAATTGCTATTATTTAAACTAGTTGAAGATACGTAAGAATAATTACCTATAATATTCATTAATTCATGATTCCCTATTAATGATATAACGCGTCCACCTTTCGATTGCGCAATTTTATGTAGCATATTTGTAAAATATATCATTTCAACATCAGGCAACACTTCCCAATTATCCAATTGCGGGTCTCTATTTATACTATCGACTTGGTCGCCCATTTGAACAACAATTGTATTACTTGGTTCTGCTACCCATTCTATATTTTTATTTATTATTTTTGCGTCTATTAATATATCCTTAAATCGCCTGATGTCACCATGAATATCACCAATTATAACTATTCTATTATTGTATTCATACTCAAATATAATATCTTCATTTATCATAATAATAATTTTAACGTATCTTGTAATATATATTATTATATATTATTATATACAAATTTATATAATACAAATACAAAATTATATATAAAAAATACAAGATATTTATTTATAATTATGATTAAACTTAATTTATACATAGTGTATAGTGAAGAATTAGAGAATAGACACGCCACAATTAATAGTGCAATATCATTAGTTAAACAAATATGCGAGCAGAAAAACATCGAAACAAAAATAAACATTATTTCAGAGCCATCCAAAGAACACGTTAATAAATATATTAGCAATTTTAATACAAGGGTTAATTATGACAAATTCGCTGGCGATAATATATATAATGATTTAATATCGCCGTTAAATATCTGTCAAATATCTAATTTTGAAAAGCATAGATATATATATAAATATATATTAGATAATTTCACTTGCGAAGATGATGACAATAACTTACATTTAATTATTGAAGATGATATTATCATATCAAATGATTACATAAATAATATTGTTGAGTTAATAGATGATTTAAACGCGGTAGATACTAAAAATGATAAGGATGATTGGGATATTTTGTTTACTTGTCTTAATATTATTAATAAACCAGAAAAGTTTATAAATATTAATGAATTATACAACATCATTATATCAAAAGCGTGTTATATTATTAAGAATAGAGCATTTTGTGAAAAGTTATATAATGCAACTGATAAGTTTAAATTAAACTTAAAATTAACATTATCGAAGTTTATCAAAGACAATAATTACAAAGCATTTTCTTATAATAGGTTCACTTTTATCGAAGGTTCTAAATTAGGGTTATTTCCTTCGTCTGTAAACTCTACAAACTATTTATTTTTAAATAATAATTATATTACTCTTAAGCAAATATCTGAAAAAAAAGATTTAACTGACGATGATATTAAAAACGCCGAAAAAATATATAGCAATACATTAAATATTCCGTCTGTTGACATTCAAAATATTATGGGTATTATCTATTACAATCACAAAAATTACAAGAAAGCAAAAGAATATATGAATGCTTCTTTAATGTCCTTAAAGAAATGCAAAGGATATACTATAATGAAAAATAATGAAATTTTGTCTAATACCATAAATATATATAAATATGAGCAATATTTACTAGATGAATGTTGCTCTCATAAATCCAAATATTCGTAATTCGAACTTCGAAGTTCGAACTTATAACTGCAATATTTAAGCGGATTCTGACAAGGACGATGATTCTAATAAGGATACTTTTTCGCATACATTATTTAATTTTAAATTTAATTGAGCAATTACATTAATAATATTATCAAACTTTGCTACAATGTCTGCTAGAGGAACAAGTTCCTCTTTGGTTGCAAGAGCCACGAGTTCCTCTTTGGTTGCAAGAGCCACGAGTTCCTCTTTGGTTGCAAGAGCCACGAGTTCCTCTTTGGTTGCAAGAGCCACGAGTTCCTCTTTGGTTGCGAGAGTTACTAGATCATCTTTGGTTGCGAGAGTTACTAGATCATCTTTGGTTGCAAGAGCCACGAGTTCATCTTTGGTTGCAAGAGTTACTAGATCATCTTTGGTTGCAAGAGCCACGAGTTCCTCTTTGGTTGCAAGAGCCACGAGTTCCTCTTTGGTTGCAAGAGCCACGAGTTCCTCTTTGGTTGCAAGAGGCACGAGCTCATTTTTTGGTGAATCTGATAATAGATGAACAGTTGATGAGTTTAATAAAAGTTCCTTTGTTATATTTGCAATATCTATTCTTATATTAGATAACTCTGAACCAATATTTGTTCTGAAATTATAAAATTCTATCGAAGTATCGTAGACATTCTGTGTAGACGGAACAGACGGGGAAGAATCTATTTCATTCGTTGAAAGTGGTTGAGTTCCTTCTACTTTTTTTAATCTTTCATCGAGTTCATTAAGTTTCGAGTATATAGGGATATATGACATTTATTAACTATTCTTATAATTATATATAATATAATTATATATAATTTTACTACACATCAAATATATAAAAAATGATTATCTATAGAATATATAGAATAAATATATATAAATATGATTATACCGATTAGATGTTTTACATGCGGAAAAGTAATGGCTGATATTTCAGATTTTTATGAAAAAGAAAAGAACAAGATTGAAGATACGAATGATGTTGACACTGTATATAAAAATTTTGAAAAAATACATACTGGGCATATTTTAGATATGTTAGGTTTAAAAAGATACTGTTGTAGACGTAATTTAATTGCAAATATAGATATGATGGACATTATTTAATAATAAATATATTATATACGAATAAGTATAATATTGTAAATGAACACAGATATTGAAAATGATGAAAATAATATGGTGGACAAACCTATATATGTATCATCAAATAACACATCAAATATTGCAACACCCGATGCATCGGCGACATCCACAGTATCCGCTTCATCAACTCCTGAAATCGCAGGTATAGATAAATATATTGAACAACAGATTGAGATTAAATTAAATAGTTTAATGGAAACATTACCAGATAAAATACCAAGTAATAACAAAATAAAACCGATATATAATTTGACGATAAAAGAACTTTATAAAAATACATTGCAGACATTAATAGATATTATTAATGATATAGTAGAAGCGTATAGTAAGAAAGATTATATTAATAATAATAATTATATATATATATTACTTAATATTTTTACAAAGGATAATAGGAATATTTACGTGGGAATTATTATTATTATACTATCATTCATAGTATATTTTATAGATGGCGTATCTATGTAGAATTATTTATTTTTATATATATCAATTATAATTATATATATCAATTATAATTATATAATATAGATATTAAATATGATATACAATGAAGTATTGAATATATATACCTATATTATTATTTTGGCGATTATATACTATCTGTTAAGTAAAAATAAATCAGCAATATTATTATCAATAATCATTATAATAATTATATTTTATTATGTAAATAATACTATCAAGGAAAGCAATGATAAAAATGCACAAGGTCTTATAAAAAAAGCGGAAATTATAAAAAGCGAGGTTCAAGATATTGTAGAGGTTAATACCAATAACTTTTATATTAATAAGAATGATAAGAATGTAAAGTTTTTAATTAAAAATACCGAGTTTATGGATATATTATTTAACATTAGGTTTATTAAAAAGTTTGATAAAACAAGATATTCTAATATGATAATTAATATGGATAAATTAATGAAAATATATGTATACATATTGGCGGATAGATACGATATAAATATGTATTTACCTATATTTACTGATATAAAAAATAATATTATCGAAATATTTTATTCGTTAATATTTGTTGTTCCAAATAAGTTTAAGCATATATATGGGTTTGACCCACAGAGCGAAATAGATAATTCATTGGATAAATTTCGAAAAAAAGTAAAAGATATGCTTACCGTTATTACCAATTATGCAAAGATTGGTAAGGAAAAAGTTTATATAAATAATGAAAAATATACACCTTATGAAAAAAATAAAGAGCATTACTTACCTTAAAATATCTACAATTTTTTGTTATTTCTTTTTTTGGCAATGATTTTATCTGCCTTCTTATATTTAACTGCATCGTTTCCTGCTTTTTCTTTACCTAACTTATACTTGATAAACAGAGAAGGTATTATTATATGAATAACTTTATATATATGCATTATATTTTTGCTTCCTTTATTACACGAAAGACAACCGCCATTCATGTTACAACTACATCCAGATGCCTCCGCCATTTTACGACCACCTCTAATAGTAGAGAGATATAAATAATTTGCATGCGGAACATTTAAATAATCTACACCATCATAATTACTGGGGGAAAATGTATTTTGGTTTTTCAAAAATCGATTGTAAGTATCTATGCGGTCGCTTTCATATTCGGCTGTTCTTTCATTTAAAAGATTTGCTTGTGCAATTAAACGATTATTTTGCGCATTTATGCCTTGGTCGTTCGCATTACCACCGCTCATTTATTTTTTATTCTTAATAGTTACTTATATATTATTTAGACAAATCAATACAACTAATTATTGTGTCTATTTTTGTGTTCAATGTATTCATGTCCTCTTCTAATTTCGCAATTTTACTTAAATCCATACAACTAATTATTGTGTCTATTTTTGTGTTCAATGTATTCATGTCCTCTTCTAATTTCGCAATTTTACTTAAATCAAAATAGTTAATCAACAGATTTATTTTTTCTGTTAAATTATTTATTTGATTTTGCTGTGATAGTATTTTGCGATTAAGTTCTTGAACTGCGCAAACATTCAAAGTATTGATATATTCCTTGTTTAATACGTGAAAATCGTTCACTTCGACACCGTATGCAAATATTTTATCATATGTATAATTTATGTTTTTTATTTTAAAGGTATGAAAGTTTATTATTCTCGCAATCTCAACAATTATTGCATTATTGCTCATATCATAACATTTAATCCTTGTATTTAATTGAATATTTATATTTTCGAAAGGCAAAGTGTATGGTAATGTTAATATATTATCTTCCCAATTATAGTCAGCCACTGAAAATATATTTGGTATAAATTCTGATTGTATTTTAACCGCGTTTGGTATTACTTCTTTTATCTGTTGTGCAATAAATCCATAAACATTATTATCGCCTTTTATGATTTTGTCAATATAATTATATGTTTTAGGTTCAATTGCTAATATCATATTTAATGCAGTATCATCATTTATATCTTGTATATCTTCTTTGATTCTTCTATCACTACTCGCAATTACTGAACCACCGCCTGCAATCCATATACTTGAATTAAATTTTGCGCAAACGTTGTTAATTGCAACATTAGATGTTATTACCGCGCTTGATACAATAGCCGCAGTTGCAGTTGCGCCACTTCCACCTCCGCCACTAAATGAAATTGTAGGGGGGCTTGTATAACCGCTTCCTACTGCCGTTATAGCGACGGAGGTGATTTTACCGCTTGATACAACAGCGGTTGCCGTCGCTCCAGTTCCACCACCTCCAGTAAATCCAACTGTGGGGACACTTGTATAATTGGTGGTTCCTCCCCCCGTTACGGTGACAGAGAGGATTGTGCCGCTTGCACCGCTCAATACATTAAAATATCTATTTGCAATTGTTTGGGTTGTTCCGGTCCCGGCAGCAACTTCAAATTTAAAATTGTTTGGCTCTATTCCTATTCCTACATTTCCTATGTTGTAATATAAATTATTATTAGATATTGTCCATAATAATGAACCATTAACACTTGTAATATTTTGAACATGAGTAAGGATATTATTACTTGTTGTGGTCACCTGATTAACAATATTATTACTTGATACTGTTACATAATTGGATGTCTCTTGAATATATTTTGGTAATATACGCTCGTCTATTTTTGTTAAAAACCGTAGTAAAAAAGCGCCATTCTTCCCATTCTCTCCATATTTACCACCACATCCGCTATTAAGTGAATTATAACCAAGTTGATTTACGCCTTGTTGTTCATTCACATTATTTATATTGCTGAACCCGGCACCACCACATCCAATATATACATTACCATTATTCAGTTCGCCAATGTCATCATTTATTAAATTAAAATCTGTTTTGAAATTTACATTATTAGTAAACTTGAAAAACCGTTTACTATTATCATCATTAATAATATTATAAATATTATTATTAACAAGATTAGATAATTCAAATAAACCATTGCCGCCATTTAAAACATCACCAGCGGAGCCTATACCACCACCACCCTTTGGTCCTCCGCCATTACCATAGATATATATATTACTTGAACCGCCAAATAAATTATATAAATCAGGAGATATATTAGAAGATGTTATACCTCCATTACTACCACCACCACAACCGCCTATAATTTGTTGAGTTAGTAATATATCATTAATTTTGTAATTTGAATTTGTTCCACCACCATGTGCAATTAAATTTTCGAAACTTGTATTATTACCGATTGATGATACTTGGTTAAAAATAGCATTATTGTAATATCCGCTTCCGCCTCTGCCGATTTTCAAAATTTTAATACCTGAAGATATATATGCGTCATTAATATATATTAGTTTTCCTGCACCGCCTCCGTAATTAGAAGTTGGATTTCCACCACTACCACCACCCCCTCCACCATATGCAAGAATATCGCATATTGTTTCTGTGTTATTGAAACTTATATTATATTGAGTATAATTATTTGCTTTATATAGTTCTGTTATTTCAGTTATGTTTAAAGCGTAATTATATATTTTGAAATCAGATATGTTAAAATTATATGTAAGAGGAGTATTATATGTTGATGATATGGTATTATTTAAAAAATTATTAAAACTAATAGATGCTAAAAAGACATTTTCCTCAAATTTATTCCCTTGTTCTACGCCATTTATATAAACAAGAACTTGGAAATTTGTAGCAATCCTTTCAATTAAATCTTCAGTAAACTTTTCAAATGTCCATACTATATGGAACCAATGTTTGGAAAGTATATTTGGGATAGTAAAATATGTTACAGTATCATTTATAAAAAATGTTAATGTATTATTAAAATATTTAATATTTAATATACGATTTGTTCCTAAATAATTATTATTATTGAAATCTAATATTAATATTTCGCCATTTGTCGAGTTTACTTTTAACCAAAAACTTATTGTTAATGCCCAGTCTGTTTTAAATTCATTACTTACTCTGAATATATTTAGTAATCTTAAATCTTCTTGTATTCTACAATAAGCTGGAGTGCCTGCAACCCCATTAATCTCTAAATAGGTAGTATTCAAAGGAGTATATTCTATATTAAGGTTTGTCACTGGGGATGGTTTAATTTTAATATCACCATACAATTCTAATTTTGTAAGTTCATCGCTATTATATCCTTCATTTGATATCATTTTAATACCTCCTGTAATAGTTAAATTTGCATCTATAAACTTATACCATATAGCAAGTATATTTATGTTTTGATTTTGTCTATCAAAAGTTGTGCCTAATAATGGATTGTATATAAACTTGTAAACAATATAATCTGTATTTGGAATTGGTGAAGATAAATAACTATTAATATTATTTAACGTAGGAGAATTCATATAAATTATTTCGGGCATTACGCTTATTACACCCGCATTATTAATATAAAGTCCGTCGCCTATTATAACACTACCAAGTCTATTTGCGGTGGCAGGCAAAGAAACGTTATTTGTGGTCGCACTATTTATATACTGAATTAATGTATTACTTGTTGATAGAACATAATTACTACCATTTGTATTTTCTAATTGTAAATTATTATTTGTTCCTGAAAATATATTTATTAAATTGTTTGAGGTGCTTCTTACATAATTACTTGAATCACTTTGAAAATCTCTCTGATTTATTATGAGCTTGTTTTCTATCCATTGTAAATTATTATCATTGATGAAAGTATTGTTTGCATAATATGTTATACCATTATTATAATAATTATTATTTCCAGTCCCTCCATTTATTGTATTCAAGATCCCAAATATATTTGTCGCACGAATGTTTGTTATGTTTGCACCATTTCCTTTAAAAGATGATGCTGATATATCACCACTTGTATCAATATCATTAGTAAATAAACCAAAAATAGTTCTTGATGTTCCCGACGAGGTAATACTATTCGCCATCCCTATAAAAATTATATGTATTAAACTTAAATAATAAATAGTTATTTATTATTTTTAACAAACGCAAAGAAAGAAACCAAAAATAAAACATGCTGCGATTGTTCCAGACAACACCGGAAATATGTGGTAGATTTCATTATTAATATAATGCAAATCTATTATATCTGACAAGGTGTCTTCTAAAAAATCGACGTTTTCTATATAATCATCATCATAATCATAATTGTCATATTTATTATAATAATATCTTAATTCCTCGATGCTATACCTAATCATAATGGGTTATATATATAATATATATAATATATATATAATATGTATAATATTTATATATGTTATATGTTTATATTTATATTAAGTAAGTATAATTAAGAAATAAATATGATTAAATATCAAAAAAAAGGAAGACAAATTACGAAGGGAATCGCTCGAATATCTAGTAATTTGAAAGAATCATCTATTGGTAAGGAAATATCAAGTGGATATACTAATTATGTCAAACCAGCGGGTAATAAAATATCTAGTAATTTGAAAGAATCATCTATTGGTAAAGGAATATCAAGTGTATATACTAATTATGTCAAACCAGCGGGTAATAAAATATCTAATAAAGGTGTTACATTATTAGATATTTTATTAAATTTATTTATCAACATATTAAATTTGAATGAAAATTTCACTTCAATTATTTATGTAATGATTACAATATTATTAATTGTTCATACAATTCTATTTATTAATGCAACTATAAAATTTGATAGGTATAGTGATATTGAAACTTATAAATCATTCTTTAATAATTACCCTGATTTTCAATATTTAAAAAATGATTATTTAATGGAAATAGATGCCTTTTTTTTAAATTATAAAAATCCTTTCCCTTACATTTTCATATTTTATCCAACGTTTATTTTCATAGCTCAAAAATTTGGAATTAATAATGATATACCAACCATCCAAGATAGAAACTATGAAATTTTAATAGTTCTTACATTACTTATTAGTGTTATTTATGTTATAACATTTAATACATGTCATTATTTCTTTATAAAACCAAAAATAGATGAAATAGGAAAAAATATCAAAGATAAGATTATAGAATTAGAAATAATTACTAATACCGCATCATATATGCACAAAAATTATAGAGGTGATTTTTTAAATATATTGAAAGATATAATTATTTATGAGGTAGATCATCGTATTCCATATGATATAAATAATATTGCAGGGAAAGTTTTCAAGCAGATGCAGATAATTAAACCAGATGTAAAACTGGAGGATGTTAAAGAAGCAATAAATGCAGGTAATACTGATGTAAAAAAAATAAATATATTGAAAATAATATATACTTACGGAAATAAAGAATTCGTAGGTAAATATTTTTCATTATTAATTGATGAAACATATAATGAAAATAAGGTAAGTTATAGTTTGTATTATATTTTAGGAAAATGCAATATTGACTACTCCAATAATAATAATATTTCTGACGAACCGTTTTATCGCATCTTTAAAGGGTTAATTAAAGATCTTGATGATACGTTCAGAGATAATTTAAATGGTTATACAAAAACATATTATACTATATTGGTTAGTCTATCATCAATTCTATTTTTCGTATTTTTAGTGTTATATAAAAGCAATATTAACAAAGTATTAATGGATTTTAGTCGTGAATATCAGGTGATTCCGTTGTTAGTCCTATTAATATTATATCTCGCAATTATTCTATCATTTATAGTATATCATATAGATAGTGAAAATAGATTCAAATGGGTTTCGATTTTAATATTTATATTAGTTATAATAACATTAATAATATTTTTTGAACAAATTCTACAAATTTTTTTGATGTTTAAATCTAAATAATCCATTGATAAAAAATTAATATAATATATATTTGGTTAGAATAGTATATTAAAGATAATATATATATATTAAATTAATGGCTACAATAAAAAATGGTAAGAAGGGGGCTGTATCACGTCCTGTAACTGCAAATGTCGCACCAACGGAAGATTATAAAGCAATTGAGTATATTGAAGATGTGAAAAAAGTAATTGATTATATTAAAGAAAAAACTAATAAATATGATATTAGTTTATTAAAACTAGATAGTTCTAATGTTAATATAATAAACGAAATCTTTAAAAGATTGTATAATGATATAAAAGAAAGCTGTAATGTAAAAGATGCTGATATAAAAGATCAAAATGCTGCATATAAATACAATGTTTGTAAGCTTCTATATACAAAGAGGCTTAAAACAACAAAAAGCTCAAAAGAAAACTTTCTTCCATCTATTATTGGATTATTAGAAATAGATTTATTTAAATATGATGATGATAGTAAAAAAGTAATAAATATTACAGCGAAGATAAATAAAGAATCGTTAGAACAGATGGAATATACCTTGTTAATTAAAAACAATTTATTTATAGGTGACAATTATAATATACTTTCAAATACATCTAATTTAGCCGCATATTATATTCGCATTATACCTTACCTAATTTTATTGGAAACTTTGTCAAAAATTAATGCAAATAATGATGATTTTTTATTCAAACTAAAAAGTTTTGAATATATTTTAGAATATAGAGCACTATTAGTTAATTATTTAATTGAAGACAGTATAAAATCAAACTTCAAAGAGGTTCCATTTTTATATAGAGAATTACATGAATCAATCTTTGAAAAAGAAAATGCACTTATTAAAAAAATTGTGCAAAATGAAAAAGATAGTAATCCAATAATTAATAATATTTCCGAATATTTTTTTCATATTAGAGGTGATAGTAATGAAAAAAAATATTATGATTCAGATACTCTTATAAAAGCAATTAATTCAATTAAAAATGAGTTACAAAATATAAAACAAGATAAAATATATGGTATTGTGAAAGAAAACAATTATTATACTCAATCAAATGACAGAACAAATAAATCTAAATATTATATACACGTGCATACATATATATATTATATAAATTTGGTTTTTATTGATAAGTGGTTCACAACATTTAAAAATTATAATGAGCATTCATTAAAGTTTAAAAAAATAAGGGATAATATTGGAGAAACGACTGATAACAATAAATATTCAATAAAGTCTACATTTATTAGTCTTATTAATACAGCAAGGGGGGCTGAAAAGGTTGATAATGATTTTGAAAATAAATTTAGAGAAACAAATGAAGTATATACAAATATATCTCTTCTTGTTGTTGGATTTGAAGAAAAATTTAGTATTGATAGAAAAAGAAATGTAAATAGTATAGGTGAAATAGATGTCATAGAACCAAAAAATGAGAACGATATTGTATCTAAATATTTTCAAAATATAAAATTTTTAAATGAACAAAAAAAATTAGAGATTAAATTGTGCAACGAATTCTTTGATTTAATTGAAATCTATCAACCAAAGATTAATGAATATTTTAAAACGTATCTTCTTTATGATGATATAGTAAATAATTTAAATATTAATACTTTGAAGAGCAATATTAATTTAAATATTGAAACAATTATTAAAATTTTAGAAGATCTTAAATATGATTCAAAAGATGAACAAAAATTAAAAGGTGAATTAGATGAGCATATCGTGAGTATAGAAACAAAGTTAGTTAATTATAATTCAAATATTATTGCATATAATGAAAATTTATCGAGTTTGAAAACCAAGAAAACAACTATGAGTACTAGTGAAGATATTGCTAAAATATACATGGAATACCTAAATTTTGATGAATTAAAGGACAAAGTAATAATGATGAAGAATAATTTAACTACAGAAAAAGATGAATATACTAAAGAAGAAAAAAATGCACAAATAAAATATGAAGAAATTATTAATTTGCTTAAAAAAAAACGCGATGAGTTAAAAGAGAAAGCAAAAAAAAATGTTGAAGATATTGATATAAATATTAACAAAATAAAAGAATTAATTATAAAAAATAAAGAATTAGATTCACATAATCACACAAAATTATTTGATGATGTAAAAGATCCAGAAAAAGAATTAAGTGACCAAATAAAAAATTATAAGGATGAATGTCTTAATATGAAAAAATTTGATAAAGAACTTCAATCTATAAAAGCAAAATGCGACGAGATAAGACGTAATATATCCAATAATTTACAGGATGAGAAATATCAAGGTAATTTTAATGAATCTCAAATATCCTTACTAAATATGTTAGATATTTTAATAAAAAGTATAGAGAAAGAAAAAGTTGAATATAATAATAAATATAATGATTATGTAGATGCACAACATAAGAAAGACGAAAGTGCAAACAAAATCTTTAGTTTGTTGATAGATAGAGAAAAGGTAAAATTTAATATAAACTTAAATATATTGAAATTAAAAAAGAAATTTTGTGAAAATGTTCAAATCGAAGAACAAAACAATATAGATGATATAGAAGGATTTAATTTTGACGTTGTTCAAAATTATGATTTTTATAATAGTTTTATTAAAATCAAAAAAAAAAGTAACAAACTTATACTAACAATTAACGAATTAATAAGAAAGGGACTTCTTTCAATTCAATCTAGACAAGTCGCACCAAAAAAGAATATTGATTTATACAATATCAATACTATTATTATGTGTTTATTTTTAGAAAAAGACATTTTTCAAGAATATATTCAAGATTTAGATGTAATAATTAAAGAACGCAATGAAACAATAAACATTTCTCAAAGTATAAACCCAACTACATTTTTAATAGATTACGATGCAATTATTGATAAAGAAAATACTAATTCAAATATAAAAGAAGATAAACAAGATAAATATTATACAGATTTACAAAATTTATATGATAATTTAGAAGCCAATATTAAATCATTATCAAAATCTAATTTACAAAAGGAGGACACAGTAAATAAAATTAAATATAATATTAATAAAATTCTCGACACAATAAATGACAATTTGAAGAAAGATATATATGATTTTGATCAAAGTGAATTTACAAAATTAAAAAAAGACTTAGAAAAAAGTATTAGTGAGCTTGAAAATTCAAAATTTGTAATTTTACATGAAAATAAAACAATTACAGATTTTGTATCATTAGTTAATGATCATAATAATAAAATTAATAATAGTATTAAAGATACAAGAGAACAATTGAAATTATATACCAGAATATTTGGAGAAGCATTTTTAAAAAATGACACTAGAATAGCCAAATTGAAAAAATTAATTATTAAAAAAAATGATTTAGGCAATTTAGCAGATATTAAAGATATTAATAATAAATTACAAGAAGTCTATACATTATTATGCGATAATGGTATTTTTAAAAATAAACAAGAATTAACAATTGAAATCTATAATCGAAATCTTACAGAATTAACTAATACGTATAATGAAATAGATATATTATTACAAAAGAAAAAAGAAAATATAACAGAATATATATCTAAATTTTTAAAAGAACAAGATAGAATAATAGTTGGTTTCAATACGGAAATCAATGCAAAAGTGGAAACAACTGTCAACCATATTTTAACAATTAATAATGCAATTAGTACAAACAATGAACAGTTTAAAAAGGAAATTGAACAGTTTAAAAAGGAAACTGAAAATTTTGAACATTATCAAGAAAAATTAACAGATGAACAAATATATAATAAACTGCTCGAAATCTTTCAAAAAGTTGAGAAAATAAAAGCACAAAAAGACACCATTTTAGGGGATATTGCAATTGCACAAAATCATATTAAAATAATGGAAAAAATAAGCAAAAATGGAGAAGAATTAGAAACAATGAAAGAAGAGGCACCACACAAATTTAATAGTTTGCATATTCCTGATACAATAAAAATATTATTTAGTGAAATTATAAATTTAAACAACGAGATTGATAGTAATCCAACATTAAAGCAATGTCTTGAAAATAATAGAAATGATTTAATACAAGAGTTAGAATCTGTTTTCAAAGATATTAGTAGTATCAACAATAAAACAGATATATCTACAGACCAGCCTTGGAAATCTATTCAGTTAAAATTATTTGATGATTATAATAAATATTTAGAATATATTTCAATATACAAAGAACATACTGAACAAGATTTTAAATACAATTTTAAAGAGTTTGAAAATAGTTATGAAATAATAATAAATTTATATGCTGAACTTTCTAAATATATATTTAAAATTTATGAAAATTATTTTAATAATATACAACAAAATATAATACCAAAAATATATAATGTATATATTATATGTTATCTAGGACAGATAAAAAAACAATACAGTGCAATACAGGAACTTCACAAAGGAAAAAATGAAATTTTTGTGAATAACAAAAATCAAAGATGTAGAGATCTATTTTCAAAATTTAAAGAAAATTATCTGTATAATTTGATATTTACTACTGATGCGACAAAATTTAATAACCACATTGATAATATTACATCAAATAAATACGAAGATATAAAAAATAATATTGAAAGATATAAACAATTATACGATGACTTAACAAAATTTTTTGAAGAATTACAAATACTTATAAAATGTTCTAATGAACCACCGCCAGAACCCCCCTCGCTATTTGCGTTAGTAGAAATGTTACGAGATAATGACTACTTATACGAATGGTTAAAACTAATTAATAAAGATGCAGTTCATTTACAATCTGCACATAAAGGAACCACAACCTACTATTTTGATTCATGTTTATATGCATTACGTAATATTATTAATATACATGATAAAATAAAAGAAAGCCCAGAAATATATAATAATGAAATAGAAAATTTAAAAGAAAATTTAAAAAATTTTACAAATGCTGTAAATAGTTGGAATAATAATAGTATTACCATAGATGCTGCATTTAGTTTATTCTCTTT
>Ga0209596_1002036_pt1 | contig 16868 bp, 10 predicted proteins | sample M_130807_MF_Meta_FD_187314 | JGI IMG/M metagenome (GOLD analysis project Ga0209596, IMG submission 187314) | Freshwater microbial communities from Lake Montjoie, Canada to study carbon cycling - M_130807_MF_MetaG (SPAdes) (version 2) | ecosystem: Environmental > Aquatic > Freshwater > Lake...
GAAACACTAAAAGTAAATCACTATTTATAACGAGCGAAAGCTCAAACCTTACAATTCCTGACACGGTGTAAGGATAAAACTTAAAAGTCATGCGTCACGGAGACAAACAAAACAACCTAGGTAGAAAGAAAGCACATAGAGATGCTTTATTAATGAATTTAGCTTGTCAAGTAATTACGCACAAGCGTATCGTTACTACATTAGCTAAAGCAAAAGCTTTAAGAACTTATGTAGAGCCATTAATTACCAAAACAAAGAAAACAGCTACTAAAGAAGAAATTAGCCATAACCACAGAGTGGTGTTTAGCTATTTGAACGACAAAGCTGCTGTAAAAGAATTATTTACAGTGGTGGCACCAAAAATTGCTGCTCGTCCAGGTGGTTACACACGTATCATCAAATTAGGCATTCGTCCAGGTGACAATGCTGAAAAAGCAATGATTGAGTTAGTCGATTTCAACGAAGTGTACGGTAATTCAATAGCTACGGCTGGCGAACCTGCTAAGAAAACACGTCGTAGTAAATCATCAGCTACAGCTACTAAAAAAGCACCAGCAAAAGCGAAAGCAGAGGCGGAAGCGCCAGCAGCTGAGGCTGAAGAGGCTACTGAAACTGCAACAGATTCACCTGAAACTGCTGCTGAATAATGATTTTAATGAATTAACATACAAGGCAAGACTAATCATCTTGCCTTTTTTTTGCCCTTTTTCTTGATTTCTTTTGATTCAGGCACAATGTTTAAAAGTTATTATGGAAAAGTAAAAAATTGTTTCTTTTTTTGCATAACAAATACTATTACCCAAATGAGCGCACAACCAGCAATTTTAGTTCTAGCAGATGGCCATGTATTTCACGGTCAAGCCTTTGGTAAAATTGGCACTACTACCGGAGAAATTTGTTTTAATACAGGCATGACAGGATACCAAGAAGTATTTACCGATCCTAGTTATACTGGCCAAATTATTATCATGAACAATGTACACGTAGGCAACTATGGTGTAAGAAAAACTGATGTTGAAAGTAAGTCGGTAAAAATTCATGGATTAATTGGGCGCAACTTAGAAGAAAAATATAGTCGCTTACTAGCCGATGGCAATTTGAATGAATACTTAATTGAAAATAATATTGTTTCTATAGAAGGCCTAGATACAAGAGCCTTGGTGATACATGTTAGAAATTCAGGTGCCATGAACTGTATTATTTCTTCGGACAATTTAGATGTAGATGCTTTAAAAGCAGAACTGGCGAAAGTGCCTAGCATGGATGGATTAGAATTAGCAAGCACAGTGAGTACTAAAGAAATATATGAACTAGGAGATACTAGTTCAAAAATTAAAGTTTCTGTTTTAGATTTTGGTGTGAAGGAACATATATTGCAATGTTTGGTGGATAGAGGAGTGCATGTTAGAGTACATCCCGCTAAAACCGATTTTGCTACTTTAAAAGCATTTCATCCAACGGGTTATTTTTTATCCAATGGCCCTGGTGACCCAGCGCCTATGGATTATGCGATTAAAACCATCAAAGAAGTTTTAAAAGAAAAGATACCGGTATTTGGTATTTGTTTAGGGCATCAATTATTGGCCCTAGCCAATGATATACCTACTTTTAAAATGCACCATGGTCACCGTGGATTGAACCATCCGGTTAAAAATGTAATTACAGGCTTATGTGAAATTACAACACAGAACCATGGCTTTGGCGTGGATCCTGATGCGGTGCGTAAACATCCCAATGTAATTGTATCCCACGTTAATTTAAATGACGATTCTATTGAAGGCATTAAGTTAAAAGACCGTCCTGCCTTTAGCGTACAATACCATCCTGAAGCAACACCGGGTCCACACGATAGCAGGTATTTATTTGATGATTTCGTATCTTTAATGAAATCGAATTAATATATTTATAGCATGTTAGAAATAGCCATCATCAATGGGCCGAATTTAAATTTACTTGGCAAAAGAGAACCCGAGGTATATGGCCATGCTAGTTTCGAGGAATTTCTAGAACAATTAAAAAAAGATTTTCCTACTGTTCACTTTACTTATTTTCAAAGCAATATAGAAGGGGAAATTGTTCAAGCCATTCAATCTCATGGATTTAACAAAGCAGGTATTATTTTAAACCCTGCTGCCTATACCCATACATCCATTGCCATTGGTGATGCAGTGGCCGCTATTCAAACACCTGTAATTGAAGTACATATTAGTAATGTACATGCAAGAGAGGATTTTAGAAAAATATCACATGTTTCGGCTAAATCGGTAGGTTCTATCGTTGGCCTAGGTCTAAAAGGCTATGCCTTAGCAACTGAATGGTTTTTAGCCAAGGCAGGAGCTATTCAATAAGTTTCCTTACTTTTATTGGGTGGTAGTATACTATTGCATACAAAAAACAATTTATGCCCCCAAGTACAATTAATTATCAGAAAAAACTTTGGTGGCTTATTGGAATTTCAGTTTTTGCTAAAATTCTACTTTCCTTTTTTCTAGAACTAGGAAATGATGAAGTGTATTATTATACCTATGCATTGCAACCGGATTGGAATCATTTTGATCATCCTCCCATGGTGGGTTGGCTTATTCGTATTTTCACTTTCAATTTATACTGGTTATCGGATTTGAGTATGCGCTTAGGAAGTATTGTTTGCGCTGCACTCACTACCATTGTTATTTTTGAATCAGGTACTTTATTGAAAAACGAAAAGGCAGGATGGATAGCTGCCTTGTTATATACTTTATCCATTTACACAAGTATTATTGCGGGCTTATTTGTAATGCCTGATAGTCCTCAATTGTTGTTTTTTACCTTAAGTATATATGTGATGTTGAATTGGGTAATGAAGCCGCATGTATTTACTTTATTCGGTTGGATTTTATTAGGCTTGTTTATTGGCCTCGCTACATTAAGCAAAGTGCATGGGTTATACTTATGGGTGGGCTTTGGCTTATATATTATTTTTAACCAGGTAGAAAATTTAAAAGAAAAGAATGGCTATTTAGCAATTCTAGTAACTTTATTATGCATTGTTCCTATTTTGTATTGGAATTTTCAAAACGATTTTATTACCTATCGTTTTCACTCTAAAAGAGTCATGCATACGGGTATTTCTTTTTCTAATTTTATAACACAGATAGGAGGGGAGTTCTTTTATCAAAACCCCTTTGTGTATATTGCTGTATTCATTGCTTTACTGCGCACTCAAAAAGTAAAGTTTCAAGCAAAATCTGCAAAAGCTATTAATTTATTACTTTGGTTAAGTCTTCCTTTAATTTTTATTTTCTGGACTATTTCTTTATTCAATGCTACTTTACCGCATTGGACTGGCCCCGCTTTTATACCTTTATTTTTAATAGCAGGAGTTTACTTTGCTTCCTACTCTCGTAAATTTATCCCCGTACTACTGAAATTTGCCATTGGTTTTATGATACTGCTTGTAATAGGTTTTGTGGGCATAGTAAAATTCTATCCAAAGCAATTGGGTTCAGAGAAATTGGAAAATTTAGGGGAGTATAATCCTATTAACGATGTAACAGGCTGGGCTCATTTCAGTGATGTATTTAAGGGTATAGTGAAAAAGGATCAAGTAGAAGGCAGGATGTCTAAGCAAGCGCCCATAGTAGTGCATAAATGGTTTCCTGGAGGGCATTTGTTATTTTATGCAGCGCCAAAAGTGAATGCAAGGGTAATTGCCATAGGAGCCTAGAGGATGGTACATAAATTTGCTTGGTTAAATGAAAATCAAGAAGCATTGAAAATAGGAGAAGATGCTTATTGTATAGTGCCATCCAGTTTACCTGCCAACCCTACTGAATTATACGGTGCTTATTTTACAAGTATTGAAAAGCCCGATACGATACCTTATATTAATAAAGGCGTGTTACTCAGAAATTTTTATGTGTATAGGTTAAAAGGCTGCAAGCTTATTCCAGCCAGTATATTAAAGCCTAAAAAAAAGAAGGGGTAAGTTTAAATAAATAAAGGGGAGGTCTTAATAAATAAAGGGGGCTAGAAAAGATTGTCAAAATCTTTACGGTAAGAAATACTTAAACCTTGTCTATTTCTTCTACCCAAACTACTTCCCGTTATATCTAAGCTATTTCTATTAAATACAATAGCGCGTAATTTGCGGTCTCTAGTTAAGATAAATTCAATGTTTAAATCGGGTAACCATTGAAAGGTTCCATTTTGGATGCTAGTAGTATTGCGCACATTAAAATCCAAGTCGCCTCCTACATTCACAATAATATTATCATTTAAAAAGCTTCTGCCTAATTTTAAATTCACTCTTTGTCTATCAATCTTATTAGCATTAATGGCTAAACCAGCACCTGAAGGGTCAATTAAATTAGCGCTATTGTATACAGAAGAGCCAATATCAAACCTTAAATTTCTATCTCCAGTTACCTTATTTAAAATATTGGTAACAGATTTATTAATTTCCTTTGTTAATAAATTGGAGATAGTATTAATACCAATAGTAGTTGCCGTATAGGCATTGCTATTACTAGTATTACTAAAGCTTACAGGGGCAAAGGAGTTAAATACAATTAAAAAAGAAACCTGTTTTAAAATTTCATTTTCATCTCTTTCTAATCTGGAAATAAATTGGGAGAACTCGTTGTCTGTGCTAATGGGGTTGCCCGGAGGGAAGGCTAGGCTAAATTTAATATCGGGTTGCGATAGTTTATTTCTAAGCCCTGCTATTACATAAACACCACCACGATAAGTTCTTACTGCATTGCTAAAGTTACTAGTACCCACTAGTTCATTTAAGCTAATTCTCTCAGCGGTATACCTAGCATCGATGTGTAAATCGGCCTCGTAAGGGTCACCAGTCCATTCAATAAAATTACCTGCTTCTGGAATTAAGTCAAAAGGCTTTTTGATAAAGGATTGAAAATTGAAATCATATTTTCCAGACTCTATATTGTATTTACCTCTTATGGTTAAAGGTTCAATATTACCTGCTCTTATTTTTAATCTTCCATTACCCACGGCTTTAATAACATCCCCCGTAAGCTCATCCATAATAAGGTCAATCTTGGTTTTATTATTAGCAGTCACTTCAAGGTCGACCACTAAGTTATAGGCAGGTATATCCGCATTCTTTTTAGCGGTTTTGCCATATTTTTTAAAAACAATATAATCCGATTTCCCACTTTCCTTACTGGTTGAATTAGGTAAGTAAATATGAGCGCTATCATTTACATCTGCACTAATAAACATCTTAATATTTTCTTCAGGCCCTTTAATGGTCATGCCTGCCTTACCAACAGCCTGTCCATAAAAACTAGCATTGTCTATTGCATTTGTATTCAATAATTCAATTTTAGGACTAGACATTTCCATATCGTAGTCTAAATGCTTAAAGCCTTGGTTCAATATCTTTCCTTTGAATACCGCCTTTCTATTTTTACTATCTCTTATTCCAACTGTTCCAAAGTCTATTCCTTCATTATTGAAATTAATCATACTGCTATCAATGAAATACCTCACTTTGGTATAGTCTACTATAAAGGAGGCTTTATCTAAACTGGCTGAACCTAGTAAATAGGGGTTTTCAATTCTTCCTCCAAAATGTAGCGCGCCATTTGCTTTTCCGTCTAAATGGGTAAGCACGCCTCCAATAAATTGCTCTACCAAACTAAATTTTGTGTGGCGCATATACAACATGGCATCTAAGGGGCTAGTATCGTTTTTTATAGCATAACTTCCTATGGCGGCTAAATTATATTCGGTATTAGGGCAATTTAAATTAAAAGGTATTTTACCTGTTGAATGTTGGTAGCCAATTTCTAAATTGGCAAGTCCAATAGAATCGGCATTAAATCTAAATTGTGCTAATTGTAAATTGGCATCTAATTCAAAGTCAGTTAGTATATTTTTAAATTGAATTTTACCATTGGTGATACCTTCTAGTTTAGGGTAGCTAAAAAATACTTTTGTAAAATCGCCTAAAATAATATTTTTTAATTCAAGTTGTAGCGCATTTTTAGAGTTAGTAGCATTAGAAAATACAAATTCCTGTATACCTTGTGTAATGGTTAAATTAGAAGCATTCACATTATTCTTTCTTAAAATAAGGCTACCTAAATTATTGATATCCCATTTTTTCTGGTTCAAAATAAAGTAGGAGGGTTGCCATTTAATAGAAATACCATCATTATAAGTTTGTATCATGCCCTTAAGCGCAATTTCTTCTAATGCCGACTTGCTTAATGCAAAAACAGAAAAGTTTGTGTGGTCATTGCTACTATGCACACTAATATTGGGTTGTAAAAACTGGGTACTGTCGGTTATATTAATAGCGGCTGCTATAATATTGACATGTACTGAGTCCTTGGTGCCTGTGCCAGTAATTTTACCATTTTTTATTAAATAACTATCCCAACTAGCAAATGGAATGCTAGATACTAGGCTAATATTTTGTTTTACAGAATTTAAACTACCCTCCAGCGTTAAATTATTAAATCCAGATATTTCTTTTTTAAATAACCTTAAATAAGGTTCGAAATAATTGGTTTTAATTTGAAATGTAAAATCCTGATTGGTGGGGGTATTCTTAGGGGCATTAATATAAGTAGGGAAGTAGCGTTGCATAAAGTACTGCACGCTAGTTGGTAAATTGATAATATTAAATTTACCTGTAATGGAGGCCTTGATATCTTCGCTGGATATTGTTATTTTCTTAATTCCATTTTGAATACTAGATGCTAATGTTAAGGAATCAAAATCTAAGTTGCTAGTTTCACCTTTTAAATTTCCTTTGTAAAATTTAGCATACCCAATGAAATTATCAATACTATCTCCTTCAAAATTGAGGTCTAGCTTGCCGCCAAGTTGTATATCATTTTTAGAAATATTTAAGGCTTTTAAATTGGCATTGTATAAATCGCTGATGGCAATAATTTTAGGCCTTTTTTGATTAAAGTCAAAATTGAGCTTACTGGTAAAATTTATATTTTCGTCATTAATATTTAGGTAACCATTAAATGCTTTTTTCTGTAAAATACCTTTCGTACTTATATGTGTATATATGTATTTATTAACCTCAATAGAGTCAATATTACCTTGAATATTAGTTTTTATATTCTCTAAATTAAAAGAACTACCCGCAATACTTCCTTTGAAATTCACTAGGCCAATTAAATTATTATTTAATAGTTTGCCAATATTAAAACGACTTGTTTCTAGTAAACCTTCATAACTAGGTTCTTTTTTTTCGGGAAATTGTAATCTTATTTCAGTTTTGGCGACACCTAGTTGAGTGCTAATTTGACCTTTTGTAACAAAGTCAAATAAACTACCATTGAATTCACCTTTAAAGTTCATATCACCTAGGCTATTTACATTGAAGCCTGTAGTGGTCTTTAAACTGGGGATCCAATTAGAAATATCATTGTAGTTAGCACCTGCTATTACATTCGTAAATTTAACTTCTGTATTACGCATAGCAGGAATGCCTTTCATAGAAAAGTTGCCACTAAGTGTTGACTTATTATAAGACGCTTTAAAATCTTTGGTTTCAAAATCAGCTACTGTACCTATAAAATGAAAGCTGGTGTTAACCTTTTGATGAATGTTCTTCAACGCAGGGGCAAAATAAGCTATATCATCAAAAGCTATATGGGCATTCACCAAATGTGCTTTCATAGTCACCTTATTGATATAGGAGGAGAAATCATAGTTTAAATCCTTATACTGCATTGCATAATAACTACCAATACTGCTATTATTGGTTTTTAATAAGAGTTTATTAAACTCCATTATTTCGGGAGTCATTTTAAACTGCGTACTTAGTTTTTTTATTTCAAAGCCAGACTGTTCTTTTACGCGTAAGCTAACTATTGCTTGAATGGTATCTTCTACGAAGCTTGCCTTATGAATACTGGCATTGATATCCTTCATGCGAATGTGTTCGCCATCAAAATAGGGTGTAGGCTTATTGAATCCATTTTCAATCCAGATCTTACCGTTGATAAGCTGTATTTCATTTGCAAAAATTTGAAAATGACTATTATTAAAATAGAGTTCGCCTTTTTTTCTTTTAACAGCTTTCGCAATAGTTCTAATGGGGTTCAGGCCCTCTTTATTTTGAATCAGATAATAAGGCTTATCGGCAATGATTTGATCTATATTAATATTCTTTCCATTAATAGATTTTATATTAAGCAATAAATTATTAGAGGATAGAATAGTTTTATTACCCATCCACTGGTCATCGCTACTAAATTGAAAATTAGAGATATCTATTTTTTTAAGATCAAATGGAGTCGCTTTTTGATTACTATCTGTAGTTTTATTTAATTTATCTAGAATAAATTGATAATTCCACTTCTCGGATTTTCGATGTAAATACATTTTGGTATTCACTAAGCCAATGTATTTTATAATAGGTGTATTGCTAGAGAAGTATAAGTCGCTTAATCTTAATTTTAAAGACTCAGTATATAGTAGGGTGTCCTTATTTTCATCTCGAATAAGTATGTTTTGAATATCTAATTTATCGAACAATGAAAAACGAACTTGGCCCAATTCCACAGGGGTTCCCATAGTTTTGCTAAAAGTGGAGGCAATACGATGTGCTACTTTGTTTTGTACCCAGGGCACTAAGAATAATAGGTAGGTAAATAAGAATATACCTACTACCGCTGCGGCAATAATTCTAAGTAGGGTAAATTTCTTATTTAGCAATGAAGGAGTTTTTGTAAAAATACAAAAATTAATAGCCAGCTACGCTATCATCACCTCTTTTATCTCCGGCGGCCATTCGTTTGCCATCGTTTGAAATAAGAATACCATCCATTCTACCAAACTTGCCTCTTCTGATGGTTTTGTAACCCATATTTTTCAAGCCATTTTCAATATCTTCTGGGAAGTCAGATTCTAAAGCAATTACATCTGGAATCCATTGGTGATGGAATCTTGTGGCATCAATAGCTTGTTTGATAGTCATTTTAAAGTCTATAATATTCACCAGTCCTTCATATACTTGGTTGGGTATGGTGGTGCCTCCCGGAGTACCAATACTTATATAAGGTTTACCCTTAACGGTGACAAGGGTGGGTGTCATTGAGCTTAACATTCTTTTACCTGGTTGTATTGAATTGGCTTCTCCACCCAAGGCGCCATACATATTAGGTACACCTGGTTTTACACTAAAATCGTCCATTTCATTATTTAATAAAAAGCCAGCACCCGCCACAATGGTTTTATTTCCATAAGTATCATTTAAAGTGGTGGTAATGGCCACCATATTTCCTTCTTTATCAATTACACTAAAATGCGTGGTTTGCTCACTTTCATGTGCCTGTCCTGCTACTGTAATTTTACTAGATCCTGCAACCCCTTCTTTATAATCGCTCATTCTTGCTTGCGCATAGCTATTACTAATTAATGTTTTGGTAGGTACTTTCCAATAATCAGGATCACCCATATGTTCTGCACGGTCTGCATAGGCTCTTCTTTGTGCCTCCACCATTAAATTGACCGAAGCAATTGTATTCAATCCCATTTTTGCTACATTAAATGGGGCAATCATTTGCATCATTTGTGCAATTAATATTCCACCACTAGAAGGAGGTGCAAAACTTATTACATGATGGTCTCTATAATCAAACTCTAAAGGTTTTCTAAATTTAGGTGTATAGTTTTTTAAGTCTTCTAAACTAATATAGCCACCACTATGTTGCATTTCTTTCACAATATATGCAGCAGTTTCACCTTCGTAAAAACCTGCAAGCCCTTTTGCTTGAATACGTTTTAAGGTAGCAGCAAGTGCTGGTTGAATAAGTGTATCTCCAGCCTTCCAAACTTCTTTTTGTGTAAAGGCACTTGGCGCAGAACTATGCTTTAAAAAATTAGCACGGTCTGCATTTAAACCCTTTGCTTCCCTTTCTGAAATCACATAACCAAATTCTGCAAACTCAATAGCGGGTTCAATCAATTTTGCAAAAGGCAGTTTTGCATAAGCATGTGTACTAATCATGCCTGCAATACTTCCTGGAATACCAGAAGCAGAAGAACCTCTTGTTGATTTTCCATCGATAGGATTTCCTTCTGAATCTAAATACATATCTCTACTTGCAGAAGCAGGTGCTGCTTCGCGGTAATCAATACCTATTAATTCTCCATTTACTTTTCTAGCTAACATAAAACCTCCGCCACCAATATTACCTGCCCCTGGAAATACAACGGCTAAACTTAATTGAGTAGCAATAGCCGCATCAAAGGCATTGCCTCCCTCTTGCATCATGGCAGCACCAACCATACTGGCTAGTGGATGTGCCGATGTAACGGCTCCATTGTCAAATGATTTTTCTTTCACCACTTCATATTGATAAGGATTAATATGAGGATGCGCTTTTAAAAAGGGCTGGGCCATTAATTTGCCTGACAAAACAAGGACAAATAATAGCATTATTGACTTTAAAATAGAGAAGGCTTGAATTGCTTTTTTCATTGAGTTTCAATTGAGCTAGTAATTTACTTAATTATTTAGTATTCAACAAACTAGCGCCTACCATTTGTGTAAAACTATCCTTATATAGCCTTATTTTAAGCCCAAACTTCCTTATTTTTAGGGGGTATAATTATGCCCTTTATTCTATAAAATTTAAGTGTAAAAAAATGAAAATTTTTAAATTTCAAGCAGTCCTAATGGCTGTTCTTTGTTTTGTATCTACCCTGCAAGCGCAGGTAGTGCCCAGTCCAGCCTCTTATCTTGGCTATACAGTAGGCAGTCGATTTACAAGACACCATAATATAGTGTCCTATTTTAATACGGTTGCACAAGCTGTGCCTGATAGAGTTAAAATTATCAATTATGGAAAAACCAATGAAGGCCGTGATTTATTAGTGGCAGCCATTGGCCTTCCCGAAAATATAGCTCAATTAGAAAAAATTAGAAAACACAATAATGGACTAGTAGACGGTTCGGTGGAGGATTTAAACCAACCAGGTATTGTTTGGTTAAATTATAATGTGCATGGCAATGAGCCTGCTTCTTCTGAAGCGGCTATGTTAACTTTATTTGCCTTGGTAGATCCTGCCAATACTAAAACAAAAGAGTGGTTGAAAAATACCATTGTAATGATTGACCCTTGTATTAATCCGGATGGAAGAGATAGATATGTGAATTGGTATAATAATGCGGTGGGTACTACTATGAATGTAGACCCTCAGGCTAGAGAACATATGGAACCTTGGCCTGCAGGCAGAACTAATCATTATAATTTTGATTTGAATCGTGACTGGGCTTGGCAAACACAAATTGAAAGTAAGCAAAGAGTGGCTTTATATCAACAGTGGTATCCTCAAGTAGTTGTTGACTTTCATGAGCAAAGTTATAACCAACCTTATTTTTTCACACCTACTTCAGAACCTATTCATGACGCCATTACAAGTTGGCAAAAAGAATTTCAAATAAAAATTGGTAAAAACAATGCTAAGTATTTTGATCAAAATAATTGGTTATTTTTTACCAAAGAAAGGTTCGATATGCTATACCCTTCCTATGGCGATTCTTATCCGATGTACAATGGAGCCATTGGTATGACTTATGAGCAAGGAGGTATTGCTGCGGGATTGGGTATCATTGATAATTCATTGGATACAGTGACATTAGTGGCAAGAGCTACTCATCATTTTACTACAGGTTTGTCTACTATTGAAATTAGTTCGCAGAACAGAGAAAATTTATTATCGGCATTTAAAAAATATTACGATAATAGTAGAGCAGGTAGTATTTCAACCTACAAAACTTTTGTAATGACAGCGCCCAATGCCAATGCCTTAGAAGCTTTAGCGGGACTACTTCAAAAAAATAATATTCAATATGGTACATTAGCTGCGGGTACTAGCTTTAAAGGTTTTGATTATGTTTCTAAAAAAGAAGCCGATTTTGTAAACGAAGGCTTCACTTTAGCGGTGAATGCAGCGCAAGCGCATGGTGTACTAGCGCGTGTTTTACTAGAGCCTATTACACAAGTGAATGATTCTAATACCTATGATATTACTACTTGGTCTTTACCTTATGCCTACGGAGTGCATGGTTATGCAAGCAAAGATAAATTAGCCATCACAGCTGGTTTTACTGCGCCAAAAGTAGAGGTTGCTTCTACTGAATATGGGTATGTAATACCTTATAATTCTTTTAAATCGGCAAGAGCATTAGCGCAGTTATTACAAAAAAATATTAAAGTAAGATATGCAGAGAAAGCCTTTGTAGTGAATGGAAAAAAAATGGAAGCAGGTACTTTGATTATTTTAAAGACAAGCAATTCAGACAACTGGGCTAGAGATACGAAACAAGTATGTGATCAACTTCAACTAGAAGCTACTTCTGTTAATTCTGGTTGGGTAGAGTCGGGTGCTGATTTTGGATCACCAAATGATAAAATAATTAACCATGCACCTAAAGTGGGTGTATTCACTGGTGATAATGTATCTGCACTTGCCGCAGGAGAAGTATGGAGTTATTTTGAACAACAATTAAATTATCCTATTACGCAATTGAATTACTCATTCATAAGCAGAATGGATATTAATAAGTATGATGTCATTATTGCACCCGAAGGAGCTTACAAGGATTTAAATACCAAACCTACCACTGAAAAATTACAAGCCTTTGTAAAAAAAGGGGGCGTATTGATTGCTTTTGAGACGGCAGCACAACAATTAGCGGCTAATACCGACTGGGGTTTCAAAATGAAAGAGCTAGCTAAAAATGATAAAGCAGATATTAATAAAACCAGTAAATACGGAGACAAAGTAGTTGACGCTCTGCAAAGCTCTATTCCTGGTGCTATCTATAAAGTGTATTTAGATGCAAGTCACCCAATAGGTTTTGGTACCAATGGAATTTTCTTCGATTTGAAACAAGATATGGTTACTTATGAAACCAGTAATGATGCTTGGAATGTAGGTATAATAAAAAAAGAAAGCTACATGACTGGTTTTGCGGGTATTAAAGCAAAGAACGCCCTGCAAGAAGGGGTAGTAATTGGCGTGAAAGAAATAGGGTCTGGTAAATTAGTGTATATGGCCGATGACCCAATTTTTAGAAATTTCTGGGAAGCAGGAAAATTAATTTTAGCCAATGCAGTTTTTTTCAACGGAAAATAAAATAAATTACTATTCATAAAGAGGTATAAATCTTTACATAAAGAGATATAAATTTTAAATAAAATTATGCGTAAAATAGTTCTTCTCACTACTACTTGCCTTTTATTAATGGCTTCTTTAATGGCGCAAAAGACCAGTGCCGACATCTATGCCCAAATAAAAAAATTGGGAGTAGTGGGTAGTGTATTATATGTAGCGGCGCATCCAGATGATGAGAATAATAGCTTTCTTCCTTATTTAACCAAGGATAGAATGTATAGAACAGCCTATTTGAGTTTAACCAGAGGAGATGGAGGTCAAAACTTATTAGGTAAAGAACAAGGAGTAGAATTAGGCTTAATTAGAACCCAGGAATTATTAGCCGCCCGTGCACAGGATGGGGCAGAGCAATATTTTTCTAGAGCCTATGAATTTGGATTTAGTAAATCCTCTGAAGAAGCCTTAACTATTTGGAATCATGAACAAGTATTAAGTGACGCTGTTTGGGTGATTAGAAAATTTCAACCCGATATTATTATTACCCGTTTTCCTAGAGATGCAAGAGCAGGACATGGTCATCATTCAGCTTCTGCCATTATTGCCAATGAGGCATATATCGCAGCTGGCGATAGCACTAAATTTACCGAGCAGTTTACATATGGTGTGAAACCATGGAAAGCAAAAAGAATACTTTGGAATACTTTTAATTTTGGAACTGTTAATACCACGAATAATAGTCAATTAAATATTGAAGTAGGTGGATACAATGCTACGGTGGGTAAAAGCTATGGTGAAATTGGGGCTGAAGCAAGAACCATGCATAAAAGCCAGGGAGAGGGCAGGCCAAGAAGAAGAGGCACTAGTTTTGAATTTTTCGAAACCACTGGCGGTGATATTTCGAAGACAGATATTATGGAAGGCGTGAATACAAACTGGGATAGATTGCAAGCGCCAGGTATTCAACTTGCTATTAACGATATTGTAAAGCAGTATGAAATAGAAAACCCCGCTAAGTCGGTTCCTGCTTTAGTGAATGTATATAAATTAATTGCAGGGCTTCCTAATTCACTTTGGAGAAATTATAAATTAACTGAACTGCAGTCAATTATTAAAGACGCAGCGGGTATTTATATGGAAGCCAGTTCGCAACAGCAAGAAGTTTTTCCAGGAACGAACTTACAAGTGCAATTCTTTTTCAATCAAAGGTCAAATGCTCCTGCTGTCTTAGAAAAAATTTCTTTACCTGGTAAGGATTCTGTTTTTGGTAAAGCGCTGGTAAATAATCAAAATAGTAGTTGGGATTATTCTTTTAAAGTAGCTAGTACCCAAACTATTTCACAGCCTTATTGGTTAGTAGAACCTAAAACCGAAGGTATGTTTGTAGTGAAGGACCAAATGCTTATTGGTAAGGCTGAAAACGATCCAATTTTCACCGCCACTTGTTCTGTAATCATAGAAGGTCAATCTTTTTCTTTTACCCTACCTATTCAGTATAAATATGTCGATCCTACCAAGGGAGAGGTATTTCAACCCATTGTTGTGGTGCCTTTGCGTGAAACTAAATACGATAAAGAAGTAGTCTTGATGAATGCAGGCAATCCGGTTAAACTAGGTTATCAAGAAATTAATCATACAGGCAATACGGTGCATCAAGAAGTGGAAGTAAAGTTAGCTAGTCAAAATTTACCCACTGCCTTAGATCAATTATATAAAAGAACTATTCAGTACGATCATATTCCCACCATTACTTATTTTGCCCCTGCTACTACTAAATTGGTAGCGCTGAATGTAAAAACTAAGGGTACTAGGGTTGGTTATATCGATGGAGCGGGAGATAAGTTACCAGAAGCCCTTGTTGAATTAGGTTATCAGGTAACTGTATTAAAAGAAAGCGATATAGAATTAAGTAAATTAAAAACCTTTGATGCCATTGTGGTGGGCATTAGAGCTTATAATATGTTTGAATTTTTGACTACTCAAAATGAGATACTGAATGCCTATATTGAACAAGGAGGTAATTTAATTGTACAATATTTAAAAAGCAATCAAGTAGGTATTCGTAAAGTGAAAGTAGGCCCTTATGCTTTTACGGTAAATTCAGGCAAAAGAGTTACCCAAGAAAATGCGCCTGTTGATTTTGTAATTCCTATGCATTCCGTACTTAATTTTCCTAATAAAATAGAGAAATCCGATTTTGATAACTGGGTACAAGAAAGAAGTACTTATATGGCAGAAAATGTAGACGCTCATTTTGAAGCACCGCTTTCCATGAATGATAAAGGAGAAACCCCTTCCACAGGCAGCTTATTAATTGCCCCTTATGGTAAAGGCAATATGGTATATTTAAGTTTGGTATTATTTAGACAATTACCTGCAGGCAATCCTGGAGCTTATAAATTATTAGCCAACCTTATTTCATTACCCAAGCATTAATTTAATTCATACAATATTATGAGACGCAATATGAGCATTTTTACTTTATTAGTTATTGGACTGGGCGTGGGCTACTTAATTAAGAATGTAAAAATTGGAATCATTCTGGGTCTTGTCATTGGGCTACTTATTAGTGGTATTGGTACTAAGAGTAAATAGTTATCCTTGCTCCTATAAAATTTAGAACTCTAGTGTAATTTTACACTTCTTTTTCTAGTTCATTATTTCCATCAGTACTTAGGGCACCAATCCATTTGAATTTCTTGGCAATAAAATAAGCAATTAGCCCAAGGCTAATAACGGTGAGTCCGCTCAGCATCATCTTTGTACCTGTTGAAAAAAAGATAGCCCCCCAAATAATAATAGCTAAAAATAAAGGCAGGGGATAGAAGGGCATTTTCCAAGGGAAAAAACCTTTGCCTTTTCTTTTAAATAATAATAAAAGACCAATAGCCTGTCCTATAAATTGTATTAATATACGCATGGCTAAAATGCCATCAATGACTTCTTTGAGTCTGAATAATAAACTAAATACAAAGGCAATACCTCCTAGTACTAATAAAGAGCGGTGGGGAAAATGTAATTTAGGATGTAGTTCTTTAAAGAATGGAAAGAAAGACCTGTCCTGTGCGGCAGCATAAGGAATTCTACTATAACCCAAGGTGGCAGAGAATAAAGAAGCAAAGGCCACCATTAATATGAGTACTGTAGCAAAGGCGCCCGCCGTAGGTCCATAAAGGGCCTTTATATAATCACTTACTACAAATTTACTAGTAATAATAGTTTGAAAGGGTAGCACACTAGCTACCGATACATTCATCGCTAAATATAAAATTGCAATACCTGTAATAGAGATAAACATACTTCTAGGAATATTTTTACTTGGGTTTTTTATCTCACCCCCTAAATGACAAACATTATAATAGCCTAAATAACTATAAATAGTTTTTACACTGGCAAACCCAAGGGCTGCGACAAAACCGTGTTGCATGGTAAAGCCATCGTTAACATGTTTGATAGGTTCTAGAAAATTGCCGTGTGCAATACCTCCAAAAATAATCCAGGCCATGGTACCTAGTACACCTACCCATAAAAACACGGAAATTTTTCCAATGGATTCAATTTTTCTATACAATAATAAAATTACCAGAATAACCACTAGACCACTCACTGCTTTTTCTTGAAGAAAACTTAAGTGAAAAAAGTAATTAGCATACTGCGAAAAACCAATGGCTGCAGAGGCAATTACAAGGGGTGCTTGTATCATGGTTTGCCAAACAAATAAAAAGCTCATCAGTGAACCTGCTTTTTCGCCGTATCCTTCTTTT
>Ga0209596_1002039_pt1 | contig 16855 bp, 14 predicted proteins | sample M_130807_MF_Meta_FD_187314 | JGI IMG/M metagenome (GOLD analysis project Ga0209596, IMG submission 187314) | Freshwater microbial communities from Lake Montjoie, Canada to study carbon cycling - M_130807_MF_MetaG (SPAdes) (version 2) | ecosystem: Environmental > Aquatic > Freshwater > Lake...
GAAACAACTCATCGAATATTGTAACAATGGTAAACTTTTAGTTGCTTCACCAGTTAATGCCAAAATTGAAAACATTGGAAATGATTTTAATACAGCAGCATCTGAATACGCTCCTGTTGTTTCATCTGATGAATCTGTAATGATGATGACGTATCGTGGCAACCTAAGTACAGGAGGATTGCAAAACAATTTCAATCAGCCCGACAGTTTTGGAATTTACTACGAAGATGTATTCATAACTCATAAAAAAAATAATAAATGGGAAACGCCTTCAAGTATAGGATCCAATTTCAATAAGAATGCGCACGATGCTGCTATCGGAATAGCTAACGATGGACAAAAATTATTCACTTTCAAAGAAGAGAATAATGACGGCGGAGATATTTATATAAGCTTTCTAGATAATAATAACTGGTCTACTCCAGTTAAAATAAAAGGTGATGTAAATACTGCAGCTTGGGAAGGAAGTGCATCACTTTCTTCAGATGAAAAAACTTTATACTTCGCAAGTGAGCGTCCAGGAGGTTTTGGAGGAAGAGATTTATACAAAGCGTCGCTTCTTCCAGACAGTACTTGGGGAAATGTAAAAAATTTGGGTCCAGAGATCAATACTCCATTTGATGATGATGCACCTTTTATTCATCCTGATGGAAAAAACCTTGTATTCAGTTCTAAGGGATTAAATAGCATGGGGAGTTACGACATTTTTATCACACAATTTAATAAGTCAGATTCTACCTGGTCAACCCCTAAAAACTTAGGCTATCCAATCAATACACCAGACGATGACAGGTATTTTATTTTATCTGCCGATGGAAAAAGAGGCTATTATGCTTCAAATAAAGTTGGAGGTTTCGGTTTGCACGATGTTTATGTTGTTGAAATGCCTGCTAATTTTATCCAACCAAAACTTATTATGGTAAAAGGTAATATTAAAAATGAAGGCCAGCCTACATTTTCTGATGTACAAGTGGATGAACTTGATACCAACCAACCGTATGGAACTTTTAAATCAAATAATATTGATGGTAATTACCTTGTCAATTTAACAGAAGGGCATACTTATAAAATCACATACAAGCAAAAAGGATTTCCAGATCAAATAAAGATGTTTGATGCTAAAAATTTAAACGGGTATGAACAAAAGATCGTAGATATTAATTTTAGCCTTAAATCAGATTCTATCTCTAAAGCAGACTCCTTAGCTGCTCTTGCAAAAATGGATTCTACAAAGGAGGGTATAGAATTTAAGGTTCAGATAGGGGCTTACAAAATGCCGAAAAATTATAAATATAAAAAACTGAATGGCTTAGGGAAAGTTGAAACGCTTATATTAAATGATGGGATTACGCGATTTACTATAGGAGGCTCATTTAAAAGTCTGAATGAAGCTATCGAATTAAAAAACAAAGTACAGAAGGCAGGCCAAAAAGACGCTTTTGTTACTGGATTCTATCAAGGAAAACGTCTTTATTTGGGAGATCTAGAAAAACTAGGACTGATTCCATCACAAAAAAAATAACAGTTTGTAACTAATAAAAAAAGAGAAGCGTAATTCGCTTCTCTTTTTTTATTAGAATGAATTTAGTCAATTTTATCTATCCGTTTTGAACTCTTTTTTCACCAAACCATTTTTTCTTTGGTTTGAACTTACTTGGAGCGCCCGTTCTTTTTGAAAGATTTCCTGGTGAAGCACTTGCTTGTTGCACTTTTTTCTCAGGTCTCGCAACTTGCCCTTGAGTTTTCTCTGGTCTTTCAGTTGAATTTCTATTACCATAACTTCTCTGAGGACGTTGAGGTCGCTGTGGTTTTGATGCTTTCACAACATGATGATTCATCAATGGGTATTTATGTTCATCAACAACTGGTATTTGTTTTCCAATCAATTTCTGAATATCTCTTAAATATTCTTTTTCTTCCGCATCACAAAACGCTATTGCAATTCCGCTCGCACCTGCTCTACCGGTTCTACCAATGCGATGAACATAAGACTCAGGAACATTTGGTAATTCATAATTGATCACATGGGTTAATTCATCTATATCAATACCTCGAGCAGCAATATCGGTTGCTACTAATACACGGGTTAATTTTGATTTAAAATTATTTAATGCATTCTGACGAGCATTTTGTGATTTATTTCCATGAATCGCCTGTGAATTGATTCCATTTCTGGTTAATTCCTTTGCAACCTTATCAGCACCATGTTTTGTTCGCGTAAACACAAGAACTCTTTCAATTTTTTTATCTTTTAGAAGATCTATCAATAAATGTTTTTTATTTTCTTTATCTACAAAATAAACAACCTGATTGATGGTATTAGCAGTACTTGAAACGGGAGTTACTTCTACTTTAGAAGGATTCACCAAAATAGTATCAGCCAATTGCACGATTGCTGGAGGCATGGTTGCCGAAAAGAATAATGATTGACGTTTTGATGGCAATTTTGTAATGATCTTTTTTACATCATGTACAAAGCCCATGTCAAGCATTCTGTCAGCTTCATCCAAAACAAAAAACTGGATGCTATTCAAATTAACATGTTTTTGGTTCATTAGGTCTAATAATCGACCCGGTGTAGCAATCAACACATCCACTCCTGAACGCAACGATTCAACTTGCCCATGCTGACTTACACCACCAAAAATAACTTTATATTTTAGGTTGGTATTTTTTCCATAATTAGCAAAACTCTCACCAATCTGAATAGCTAGTTCTCTGGTAGGAGTTAAGATCAGACTTCTGATCAACCGTTTTCCTGGAGCTAAATTTTTATCCTGAGTAAGCAATTGAATGATGGGTATAGCAAATGCTGCCGTTTTCCCTGTTCCTGTTTGCGCACACCCTAAAACATCTTTTCGGTTAAGAGCCAATGGGATTGTTTGCGATTGAATTGGTGTAGGCTTTGTGTATCCTTCTGTTTTTAAAGCCTGAAGGATGGGCTCAATTAAATTTAAATTTTCAAATGACATTATAGTTGTATTTAGTTATAGACCGAATAAAATTAAAGACATTCGTATTCATCGGTCTGATGAAAATGAACTCTTATTTACTGGTTAAACTTCTAATTTTTGGGATGATGATACTCCGAAAGCATTGAGAGAGAAATGGTATTCTTCGAAGAAGAATGTAACAATGAGTAGTTTAATTCATGTAATGTGATACAAAGGTACTCATAATTAACGGATAATAGAGGAATTACTATTTATTGTTTTTTTTATAGATGCCATCAATCTTCTTCGCCATAAAATTTTCAGGAATTGGAATTTTTTTGAAACCAAATGGTTCATATAAAGTATGCGCATCACTTGTCATCAAACAAAGGTTACGTAACCCTTGTAATTGCGGGTGTTTCAAAATACATTGCATTAACCATTTTGACAATCCTATTCCTCGTTTTTCTTTAATAACAAATACATCTGCTATGTATCCGAAAGTTGTATAATCTGAAATGACTCGAGCGAAGCCAACCTGTGCAACGCTATGCAGGGCTGAACTATCTTCTTTATAAATCCCGAAGCATAAAGAATTTTCAATTGACTTTTTTACAAGCTCCAAAGGAATCTCTTCAGCCCAATAAGATGAACTCAGAAAATCATGTATCACAGAAATATCCAGCTTCGATTTATCTGTACTGATTAAATATTCATCTTTTGTGTATTGCGCTATTTCCATTTGTGTTTCAAATTTACAACATGGTCGTTTATCCAGGCAACTAATAAAACGTATTATTTCACCAAAAATGAAATTGGTTTTCCTGTGCAGCCATTCGGAAACTGAATATTCAGCATCATAGCTAAGGTAGCAGCCAGATCAGTAATATAAATTTGTTCTGTTGAATTACCTTGTTTAATATTCCATCCATAAAACAATAGTGGAACATGTGTATCATAACTATAAGGTGAACCATGTGTAGTGCCTGTTGGCATATAATCTATATACGCAGGTAAATAATTAAGAAGCACATCTCCGGAACGTTTTGCATTATAGCCCTTTTGCATAAGGTAACGTGAACCTTCCGTAAATTGATTATTGTTTAATGTTGTTGCAGTTAACACTTCCGATACTTCAGTAAACCTTTGCAAAAACAAGGCAACATCTTCCTGGATCTGCTGCAATATATATTTCTTTGAATCGATTGCTTTGTGATCTAAAAATAATTGTTGATTGGAAAATGACAGAACCAAGGAATCACCATATGTTTTTGTTAAATATTTTTTTAACGAATCCACCATTTTATTTTCTTTCACATATCCCGAAGGTATTTTTAGATCTGTTAAATAAGCGGGCACCTCCGGTGCTGCATGATCTGCCGTTAAGAACACCAATGCATTTCCTTTCCCTACTTGCAATTCAATTGCTTTTAATAGCTCTGCGAGTTCTTTATCCAAACGGATATAATCATCTTCTTGTTCAACAGAATTAGGGCCGTAAGCATGACCAATATAATCAGGAGAAGAAAAAGAAACTGCCAGAAAATCGGTGGCTGCAGACTTTCCCATATTTTCTGATTTCATGGTTTGAATAGCAAAATCTTTTGTTAACGTATTACCAAATGGTGTAGCACGAATGAGATTCAATCCACCATTTAATTTCATCAACTCAGGTAAATTGTGCGGAAAAACAGGTTTCATCTCCCCTTTTCCAATCGTTTCATATTTATTATCATCCGGCAAACTCTCGGTATATTGTTCAAGGGGTAAAACTGTAGTCCAAGGTTCGCTCAAATATTTTTTTGCCAATTCTTTTTTATTAAATTCTTGAACCCATAGTGGCAATTCCTTCATATAATAAGTACTCGTTATAAAACTGCCAATACTACCATCGTACCAATAGGCTGCATTTGCTGTATGTCCGGCAGGAAGAATTGCGCTTCTGTCTTTCAATGCAATACCGATAACCTTTGATTTCATGTTGGATGAAATACGTAATTCATCTGTAATAGTAGTGGTCAATAAATTTACAGGCGACCGTTTCCCTTCGGCAGCTGTTGTACCTACAGATGCTACTTTGTCGTCTTGCACACAATACATGTTTTTACCAGAAGATTTATCGTACCAATCATTTGCAATAATGCCATGAACGGCTGGTGTAGTACCTGTATATATAGAAGCATGGCCCGGGCCTGTATAAGTGGGTACATAATTATAATTTGTATTCTTACAAAAAAATCCTTCATTCACTAGTTTTTTAAATCCATCATTTCCGAATTTATCCCAAAAGCGATATATGTAATCGTAACGCATCTGATCAACAACAATACCTACGACTAATTTAGGTTTTGATACCGTTTTAGAAGTTTGTGCGAAAGAGGAAATTAAAAAGAGGGATAAAAAGAATACTGGAATTATTTTTTTCATTTCGGTTAAATTATATTCTTATTTAGATTGATTCGCCTTGACGATTTGATTTTAATGAGGATAGGAATGGTATTCGACTAAAATTCTTTTTCACTTTCAACACCAAATAATTTTCCTTTTTTCCAAAGTTTTAATTCTTGTTTCAATTGTTTGCTATTTCGTTTTGTTAACTCAGACGGATCTAAACTGCTCAAATCAGGCTTCCCTGCATTTACCCATGCTGTGTACCAAAAATTTGCAACATCGATACAAGATAAATTCATTTGTCGCTCTACCATGCCCTTTAAGGAAATATGCAATTGTGTTGCATATTCATCCGTAAAAACGGCTTGACCGTATTTGCTTTTTATGACTTTACCGTTTGCATCTGTTTTGTATATTTTATCTTCTGTTAATTTCTTTTTCAATACTCTGTCAGCCTCCAACAATGTATCAATCAGCTGATGAGAATTGAAAATAATTCTCCACGTTTCCTTCTGAATATCATCGATAAATTTTGCATCCTTTGTATTATAATTATAGGTATTCCCAAACATCTCCGGTAAACGCGATTCCCAAATTGCATGAATCCCCTTTTGATTTGTTTGCTGCCCATCATAATTTGCAGAGGTATGCAAAGGCATGTGAGCATCGGCAAGATAGTGGCCCAGATCTGCTGCAATAAAAAGGATCTCCGTTTTCTTTTTTTCTTTAAATGCCTTTGTCAGTTTATCCATAAGATCTTGAACATACCAAGGCAATATACCATTGGAAGATAAAAATTTATCGTCATATCTTTTCTTTGCTTCCTCCATTGTTTTTGGCAAACTATCCAGAGAACCAAAATTTTCTAAATCAATAAAATGGCGAGGATTCTCTGCTTTATCATTCAATGTATATTTTCGAAGATCTGGAACGGTAGACTCTTGCGTAATAAAATCAATGTGATTATAAAAAAAGAGTTGTAAGGGTTCAGGCAAAGCGAACACAGCGGCTCTATCAATATGTTCGTGACCAAATGTTCCCCAAGAAATAAGGAGAAACGAGGATACTGAAATGCTGAAGATTAAGAGTAGTTTTTTCATTTTTATTTAAATCTGTTTTGTTAAAAAATAGAGGAGTGTTACACATACCGTAACACTTAATAAAATATTTGTGATTGCGATGAATATATTACCTGAACGGATCAATTCGACTGTCTCAAAACTAAAAGTTGAAAATGTACTAAATCCTCCACAAAAGCCAACAACAATTAATAATTTCAAAGTAGGATTTGCACCCAATTTTTCACTAAACATCCCAATTGCTAGTGCCAATACCAAACAGCTTACTATATTAGATACCAATGTTGCAATTGGAAAGGAAGATCTAAAATTTGATTTCACCAACTCAGAGATCCCATAACGGGATATGCTTCCTATTCCACCTCCCAAAAAAACTAAAAATAGATTGTTCATATGTTAACTGTGCAACAACAAATTTATAACTTATTTATTTGACTTATTTTTATGAATCCACTGGTTCGCTTTGTAACATACGAATGCTGAACCTGCACCAACAATAGCTCCTGCCAAAACATCACTCGGGTAATGAACCCCCAGATCCATCCTTGAATATCCAACAGAACAAGCCCACAAAAAAGATGGTGTGATTACATACCATTTTGGAAAAGCCAAACTCAAGGATGTAGCAGTTGCAAAAGCGTCTGAAGTATGTCCGGAAGGAAATGAATAACTACCTGCATCAGCAACCTTTTGAATATCAGGATAGGTGACAAATGGTCTTTTCCTATTGACACCATATTTCAAAGCAACAGTTGCAGCGGCTGAGACACAAAGAGTCGTTCCAATAAATAAACCCTTATTTTTTAACACAGAATCACGGCTGCTATATCCTTCAAAAAAAATCGAGATCGGAACAAGAACACTTATTGGCGTTACTGAATTAGAAATAAATACAAATGTATTATCCAAATTTCTATCACGACCTAAATTTATTTTCCGTAACATCTCAATATCTGTATTTTGAGCAAATACAGAGAAATGCATTAAAATAAATAGAAAAACAATAGAAAGTTGTTTCATTAGAATTTTCAAAAAGTTAAATTTATTTTAGCATATAACTTATAGACAAGAAAACCGATGACAACTCCGAGCAAAGCTCCTACAGCAACATCTGCGGGATAATGAACACCATTATAAATTCTGCTGTATGAAACAAATGATGCCCAAGCAAAAATACACAGTTTGAAATAGTTTATTTTTTTATAAAATAATAACCCCAAGAAAGTAGCTAGTGCAAAAGTATTTGCAGCATGAGAGGATACAAAACCATAGGTTCCGCCGCAATTTCCATTCACATGCACCTGCGACTGAATAACAAAATTTTGACAAGGACGGTATCGTTTAAAATTATTTTTGAATCCTCTGTTGGATATCTGATCACTTAAAACGATCAACATCAAGACCGCTAGAACAACCATCCATAAACGTTTTCCAACGTGCTTATAAACAAGATATCCAAAAAACATATAAAGGGGAATCCAAATAAATTTGCTACTTGCCCAATGCATAATAAAATCAAAAAATGCATTGTGCTTTCCATTGAGAAACAGAAAGAGTTGCGTATCTATTGATTTTATAGAATTGATAAAATCCATTTAATTATTTTGGAAATCGAAGTATGAATTTTGATTAGTAATCAAAGCCATTATCATTGCTATTCAGCTGCTTCCACAACTCGTCTTTCAGCTGAACCAATCCCATTCCTGATTGAGATGAAAAAAACATAACAGGAACGGTTGCTTTTTCTTTGAAACGTTTATTGATATCCTTTTTCATTTCGGCCAACAATTCTTCATCCAGCATATCACATTTCGAAATCGCTAAAATTCTTTTTTTATGAAGTAACTCAGGATTGAATTTATCCAACTCGTTCAACAATATTTTATATTCTTTGATGATGTCATCGGAATCGGCAGGAACCAAAAATAACAAAGAAGAGTTACGTTCAATGTGTCTTAAGAAACGGAGTCCGATCCCTTTTCCTTCACTGGCGCCCTCAATGATCCCAGGGATATCTGCCATTACAAAAGATTTATAGTCGCGGTATTCAACAATCCCTAAATTAGGAACCAAAGTAGTAAAAGGATAATTCGCAATTTCAGGTTTCGCAGCTGAAACAACGGATAAAAGAGTTGACTTACCTGCATTCGGGAAACCAACTAAACCAACATCAGCTAACACTTTTAACTCCAGAATCTTCCATTCATCTCTTCCATCACCACCGGGCTGAGCATAACGAGGAGTTTGATTTGTGGATGACTTAAAATGATCATTCCCTAAACCACCTCGGCCACCAGGAACAACAATAATCTCTTGTCCGTCTTCCGTAATCTCTCCTTCTACTTCACCCGATTCTGCGTCTCTGATAATAGTACCCAAAGGAACTTCCAATATTTCATCCTTTCCTTCTGCACCTGTCATACGAGCACTTCCACCACTACCACCCGGTTCAGCAATAATGTGTTTACGGTATTTCAAATGGATAAGCGTCCAAAATTGTTTGTTTCCTCTAACAATAATATGTCCTCCACGACCACCATCTCCTCCATCTGGACCTCCTTTGGCAGTTAGCTTACTCCGATGTAAATGAATAGAGCCGGCTCCACCTTTTCCGGAACGGCAACACACTTTCACATAATCAACAAAATTCGAATCCGACATAATTTTAGAACAAACTGTATTTACTCTTACTTTCTTTTTTTAGAACTTTTTTTGCTTGGTTTTAAGACTTTCTTAGCAACAATTTTTTTGGCAGTCTTAGTAACTTTTTTAATGATTTTTTTTACTGCTTTTTTAATCACTTTGTTTTTTGCAACTGGTTTCTTAGCAGCAACTTTCTTAACCAATTTCTTTTTTACCACCTTCACCTTTTTAGGAGCCACTTTCTTTGCAATTTTCTTTACTACTTTTTTCGACACCACCTTCTTTGCTGAAGTTTTAGCTGCTTTTCCACTCACCGGACGGGAAGCTTTTACTGCCGCTTTTTTAGCTGGTGCCTTAAGGGTTTTCTTCACCTCAACCTTAACAACATTATTGGCAGCAGGTTTTACAACCGTTTTAACTGCCTTAGGCGCTTCCTTTTTAATCACTTTTTTATCAGATCCTGAAGTAGAGATAATCACCTTACGCTGCGTTGGTTCAATAGCCGAACATAATGAATTGAAAATATCATCAACAGAACCAATACCATTCACAATCCTAAATTTATTCTGTGAAGAATAATACTCTTTTAATGGAGCCGTTTTGTTATTGTATTCATCGATTCTGTTACGAATTATTCTTTCATTTTGATCATCAGGACGGCCACTTTCTTTTCCACGGCTTAACAATCGTTTTATTAACTCTTCATCATTTACTTCCAATGCCAACATCATGGTAATAGAGGTATGTTTCTGATACAATAATTTATCTAATGCTTCCGCCTGAGCAGTTGTACGGGGAAAGCCATCGAATATAAAACCTTTTGCATCTTTATTATGATCCAACTTTGAACTAATCATTGCAATCACCACTTCATCAGGCACTAAAACTCCTGCATCCATAAGCATTTTAGCTTCAATGCCCAATTGGGTTCCTGCAGCAATTTCACTGCGCAAAATATCTCCTGTTGACAAGTGCACCAATTGATATTTTTTAATTAAATTTTCGGATTGAGTTCCTTTGCCGGCTCCCGGAGGGCCAAATAGCACGATATTTAACATGATTGACAGTTTTTAAGGGTTAGAATTAAAGAGTATAATTTTTTATTGAGCGGATTTTAGTTTTATATTTTTTGATTTTTATTAATTTAATTCATAAACACTTTCTGCCTCACTCAAACACCGCTTTAATTCATCAATTTATTTTCCATCATTTTCATAATCCAAAACATAGATATCTTCCAAATTTCTTCCTAATCCTTTATAATCTAGTCCATATCCTACTATAAAATCGTTAGGGATAACAATAGCAGCATATTCAATGGGCACTGTTTTAGTATAGGCAGCCGGCTTAAATAGCAAGGTGGCAATTTTTATTTCTGAAACACCAAGTGCTTTCAACTGTTCCCAAACATGTTCAATTGTAACTCCGGTATCTACGATATCTTCAACAATCACAACGGTTCGACCTTTAATATCTTCATTTAGACCTATTAGCTGCTTTACAGTACCCGTAGATGATGTACCTTCATAGGAAGCCAGTTTTACAAAAGAAATCTCACATTCGATATTCACCTTTTTCATCAAATCTGCAGCAAACATAAATGAGCCATTGAGCACGGCAAGAAACAATGGCTTTTTACCTTTCAGATCCACATTGATCTGATCAGCAACTTCTCCTATCGCTTTTAATATTTCTGAAGAGGTTATCTTGGTTTTAAATGTTCGTCCGTGAATTACTACACTACTCATAATATAGGTTTTTAAAGCCTCAAAAATACGCAAAATACAGCAACGAAAAACGTCACAATTAATTTTTTATTAGGTCCAAATAAACTATTTTTACGCCTCAAAACAACAAAACAGTTACAATATGAAACCTAAAGTGAGTATTATCATGGGGAGCACTTCAGACATGCCAATAATGCAAGAAGCAGCTAAAATTTTAAACGAATTTCAGATTCCTTTTGAAATAAATGCATTAAGCGCTCATCGCGTTCCTGAGCAAGTAGCCGAATTTGCTAAAACTGCTCATACAAAAGGCATCCGTGTAATTATTGCAGGAGCAGGTGGAGCCGCACATCTGCCTGGTGTAGTTGCTGCTTTTACTCCTATTCCAGTAATTGGTGTTCCTTGCCGTTCTTCTATCTCCATTGACGGATGGGACTCTGTTCTTTCCATCTTACAAATGCCTCCGGGAATACCTGTTGCTACTGTTGCCTTGGACGGGGGGCAAAACGCTGGAATACTTGCTGTACAAATCCTTGCGGCTGGAGATGATACGATTCTGAAAAAAGTAATCGATTTCAAAGAAAATCTCAAAAATAAGATCCTGAAAGCCAATAAAGAGCTCTCTGAAATCAAATTTGAATACAAAACCAACTAAAACATTCCATTTGTTTTAAAACAGATTAAATGATATTTTGGTCACATTTGCTTCATATTCTATTACGATTTTTGACTGCAAACTATATTAAATGAAAAAAAGCCTTTCCTTCATCATTGTTTCCTGTTTTTTTTATAGCGCAACTGCTGGAAACGAGGATTTCCCTATTGGTGCCAGATCAGCAGCTATGGGTAACGCTTCCGTTTCTTTAAGCGATGTCTGGAGTGCTCAGCACAATCAAGCTGGATTAGGCTTTGTAAAAGATCTTTCGGCAGGGGCCTATTATGAAAATCGATTTTTATTGAAGGAATTAAGTATAAAAGGTGGTGTTGTTGCCATTCCTGTAAAAGCAGGAACATTTGGATTGTGTATCACTAATTTTGGCTACTCGCTTTACAGCGAAAACAAATACAGCCTTTCCTTCGCAAAAGCGTTTGGAAATAAACTTTCTGCAGGAATATCCATGGACTATCTGACAACTAAAATTGCAGAAGGTTATGGAAACAAAGGTGTTCTGGCTGCCGAATTCGGTATTCAGGCAAGACCGTTGAAAGGCTTATCTATCGGAATGCACGTGTTTAATCCCACACGGTCCAAACTAGCCGCTTACAACAACGAACGCATTCCTACAATTATCCGTTTAGGTGCAGATTATTCCTTTTCTGATAAGGTGATCCTTGCCATTGAAACAGAAAAAGACATGTCTAAAAAGGCAATCTTTAAAGCTGGTCTCGAGTACAAAGTGGAAAAAGAGTTCTATTTGCGAGCCGGAATAGCTACAAATCCTAATTTGGGATCTTTTGGTTTTGGCATCAACATGAAAAATCTCAAGATCGACTTCAGCGCTAACTATCACCAAACACTTGGCCTTAGCCCACAATTAAGCTTGACCTATACTTTTTTCAAGTTTGAGAAAAAAAACGCAAAGATTTAAATGAATCATAATGAATAAAATTCATACCATCGAATACTTTCATTATCACATATCTCATTTAAAATATGGTGTTCTTTTGTTGTCATTTACCTTTTGTTTTTCCTCCTCTTCTTTTTCTCAAGATACGATTCCATCAAAAACAGACGATAATGATATTCAACAACGATTAGAGAATCTTGCAGAAGAAACGCAAACGGAAGATGCTGATTATTCAAGTTTGCTTGAAGGTTTGATCTATTACAAAGAGCACCCTGTTAATCTTAACAAAACTAACAAAGAGGAGTTGCAAGCACTTCAATTGTTAAACGATATTCAAATAAACAATTTACTTTCACATATAGAATCAGTCGGAAAATTGATCACCATATACGAATTACAAAGTATTAATGGATTTGACCTTCAAACAATACAACGAATATTACCTTACATAAAAGTTTCTGACAACTTTACTTCCGCTCATTTTAACAGGAAAGAAATGTTTAAAAATGGACAAACAAATGTAATCGTCCGCTATGGAAGGGTGATAGAGGAACAAAAAGGATTTACTCCTATTGATAGCATTTCATTATATAATAGCAGAAACTCCAGATATATAGGCAGCCCGGATAAAATATATACACGCTACCGTTTTACCTATGGTACCAATGTGAGCTGGGGAATTACTGCAGAGAAAGATCAGGGTGAATTATTTTTAAAGAACAATCAAAAATTCAAATACGATTGGTATGAAAATTCATTAAATAAAAATCAAAGATCTGGCTTCGATTTTTATTCTGCTCACTTCTTCTTACATAATATAAGATTTATTAGATCTCTTGCTATTGGCGATTACCAGGCGAACTTCGGACAAGGATTAACATTGTTCAGTGGACAAGCATTTGGAAAATCACCTGATGCAATGTCAGCAAAAAAATCAGGTCAAGGGATTCGACCGTATGCATCGGTTGATGAAAACAACTTTATGAGAGGTGCCGCAACAACCATTGGATTTAAACGATTTGAAGCCACGGCCTTTTATTCTAGAAAGCATATTGACGCCAACGTGAGTGACACCCTAGCCGATGGTGAAATTGCAGCAATATCAGCGTTACAATCCACAGGTTATCATACAACACCAAGTGAAATCGCTGATAAGCATTCCATATTGCAAACTATTTTCGGAGGAAATATTTCCTATAAAGGAAAAAATTTGAATGTTGGTTTAACCGCTTTAAGTTATAATTTGAATGTTGATTTCAACAGAGCATTCGACTATTACAACCAGTTTGAATTTTCCAGCAAACAAAATGTCAATATAGGTATTGACTACAATTTCATTTTTCATAATTTCAATTTCTTTGGTGAAGAGTCGACTAGTAAAAATGGCGGAAAAGCCTTTCTGAATGGTGCGTTGATAAGTTTAGATCCGAGATTATCATTGACCATTTTAAATAGATATTATGAACGTAATTTCCAAAACTTAATGAGCAATGGTTTTGCTGAAAACTCTACAGCATCGAATGAAAAAGGAACATACATAGGAATTGTTGCAAAACCTACCAACACCACAACCATTACAACTTACTATGATAGGTTTCAGTTCGACTGGCTAAAATATCAAGTAAACGCACCATCATATGGAAATGATTATGTTGCTCAATTTAATTACACGCCATCAAAAAAGGTGGATATGTATTTCAGGATCCGACAACGAGATAAACAAAAAAACACAACGAATACCAATGCAACGATAGATTATTTGGTTCCATTAAAACAAAACAATTATCGATTTAATATTTCTTATACTATTTTACCAGAAGTGAAATTAAAGAACAGGATTGAACTGATTGACTACAAACTGGACGAAAATAAAACTTCAAAAGGCTATGTTGTATATCAAGATATTACCTATAACAAATTAGGAAAACCACTTTCAGTAACGTTACGTTATGCGCTGTTTCAAACCGACAGCTATGATGCAAGAATATATGCATACGAAAATGATGTTCCCGGCTCCTATTCTATTCCGGCCTATTACGGAAGGGGTTCCAGATTTTATATGATGCTTGATTACAATTTAACAAAAAAAATCGAAATATGGCTGCGTTATTCTGAAACCTATTACGACAATGTTACTGTGATTAGTCCCGGCTCTATCAATGAAATAGAAGGGAATACAAAATCGGAGATCAGAGCGCAAGTGAAATTTAAATTCTGATTCTTTTTTATTTTTTACTTCTAAACTAATTTTTTACTTCCAATTCAATTTAAAAACAGGATGAACTTCCCAAACGGAGCCAACCTTATCTGAGCCATGATTTTTATTTGTTGGATGACCGCTATCCCAAAATAAATAACCCGTTAGATTAATTTTAATTGGCTCGCCACCATTATCTGTTTTATCAAAATGATATTCTTTCTTTTTATGAAGATGGTATTTGGTTACCAAGTCACTCAATATTTTTGCATGTAGGTTACAATATTCTTTCGTATTTGGTATCTCCGCTATCACGCGGCTTGCTGCTCTATCATTCGTCTCCGATAATTCTATATGTATATCACAATCTTCCGCCGACAATTTTATGACCCAAGCATATCCTGTAATGGAAACAATTTCATTTTCTTTTATAATTGCTTTATTAGGATCTGCTTTTATTTCATCTTTTTCTGATTTACTGATCTGCATTTTCAAAATATCTGAAATCAATAAATGTGTTGGTTCAACAGAATTAACAGGTAATCTGTTTTTTATTTGCTGACGTTTATGCGCTGCTTTCCCTAAATAATCACATCCGCAATCAACTGAAGGCTTGAATGATGTTATGGAAAACAGTAATACAAAAATTAAAATGGATATTTTTTTCATTCAATACTATTTTAATGCTTATGAATAATAAAAAAAACGCGTCTTGCGATGAACACAAAACGCGTTTAAGATGGTACAGGATTATTAATGCAGAATCTGGACGTACCCTGTCAAAGGTTTTTCTAATTTCGGAGCACTCAAAATATAGTAGTAAACACCATCTTTCTGACCGCCACCATTCCAGTTATTTTGGTAATCTGTTTTCTCGAACACCTTATTACCCCATCTGTTGAATACTGTTAAGTTTGAATTAGGGAAAAACTCAAGGTTTTTAAAAATTAATAAATCATTTTTTCCATCGTTATTAGGAGTAAAAACATTTGGCGCTTCTATGTTTGAAACAATAGTATATTCATGTCGAATCGTATCCCAGCAGCCATTAGAGCTTTGAACAGCCAATGTTACAACATAGGTTCCATTCAAATTATAAACGTGTGTAGGATTTTGAGTCGTATAAAAAACGCCGATTGAGTCACCAAAATTCCATACCCACGTTGTAATAGTAGCAGGAGATGGGACAGACGAAAGATCTGAAAAATTAACCGTTGTAGAAGGGTTAGAAACACCAAGAGGAGAACTTGTAAATTCTGCAGTTGGAGATGAAAACTGAATTATTGAAACCGTATCGGCCGTAGAACAACCATTCGTGTAATCAATTGTTACAATGACATCACCTGTGCCATTCACTGTTGTCGTATTTGTTGTATCGGAGGTTGACCAGGTATAACTTGCTCCGACAGGAATAGTAGGAACAGCGGTTAAGGTAATTCCATCACCAGGACAAAATGGTGCAACACCTGAAATGGTAACAGCAGGATTTGCATTTACAACATTCACAGGAGGAGAAGTTCCAACACAACCAAAAGAATCGGTAACGGTAACGGTATAGGTACCATTCAGAACATTTATTGAACTATTGGTACTTGCATTCGACCAAAGGAAAGGAGAATACAAACTAGCAGAATCAACATACAGTGTCGTTGGATTACTGAAGCAAGTGAACAAGTCTCCTAGAATAACAGGAGTTGGTAATGGATGTTCAACCACATCTACCAATACTGTTTTAAAGCAACCATTTTTTCGAGCCGTACAATAATATTGTCCGGAAGAATCCGCAACAATTGAGAATCCTGTTGAACCAGAGTTCCATAAGTAAGCATCATAAGTAGTCGGAGTCACATTCAATGTTGTGCTACCCCCTTGACAAAAATCTAACACTCCATTAATTAAAGGATTAAATGCCGCGAAACCTGTTGTATCAACAAAAATATTAACATTAACAACTGTAACACCTGCAGGTGTCCCATCATCTGTAGCTGTAAAAGTGATTACATTTAATCCGGCATTTGCAGCTGAAGAAATGATCTGAACATCAGCAGTTGCTGAATTGCCCGGAATATTATTGATAACACTAAAACCAGGTGTGCCATATAAATTTACAGCAATATTTGTTGTTTGTCCAATCTCTGGAGATAAGAAAAGGGCACTTACAACCAACGTATCATTCACACCACAAACCTTTAGCGTATCACAAGCACCACCACCGCCTAATAACGGAGGATTAATACTAGCAATAGGAGCGATATTATTTCCGGTACAGGAATTAAAATAAAAGGATTGATTATCTAACCAACTAACACCATCATTT
>Ga0209596_1002041_pt1 | contig 16848 bp, 17 predicted proteins | sample M_130807_MF_Meta_FD_187314 | JGI IMG/M metagenome (GOLD analysis project Ga0209596, IMG submission 187314) | Freshwater microbial communities from Lake Montjoie, Canada to study carbon cycling - M_130807_MF_MetaG (SPAdes) (version 2) | ecosystem: Environmental > Aquatic > Freshwater > Lake...
ATTATGGCTTATAAAGGTTTTGTTCATAACAGAAGCATCACTTTAAATGTATTTATATGTTTTTGGTTGGTTTATGTTTTTTTTATTCGAATTGCAATGCGTCCATCAAAAATATTTATTCCTAAAAATGCTATTACAAGAATAAAACACATTTCAGCAATCCGTTTTTTTTCAAAAGGCTATTTTGTGATTCGATATATGCAAAATGAAAAAGAAAAGAGAACCATATTAATTCTACCCGGAATATTGAATAATGATATTGAAGAAAAAGATAGAGCTATAAGGTTACTAAAGGAAAACAACTATAATATAGAATGATTTCAGTCTTAGATTTTATAAGTGAATACAAAGTATTATTTCCAGAACTACTGAATTTTCAACCATGGGAAATCACTAAAAATATTATTGCGGTACTTGAAAAGAAAATTGCTGACCTCAATTCAGATTACAAGATCGAAAACGGAATAGCTATTCATAAGGCTGCAATTGTTGAACACGGAGTTGTTTTAAAAGCACCGATAATTATTTCTGAAAATTGTTTTGTTGGAGCTAATGCATACCTGCGTGCAGGAGTTTATTTAGCTGAATCTGTTACAGTGGGTCCCGGATGTGAAATAAAATCAAGTTTAATTTTCCAGAACACAACAATTGCCCATTTGAATTTTATCGGCGACAGTATCATCGGCAATTATGTAAACTTCGAATCGGGAGCGCACACCGCCAATCATTACAACGAACGAACCGACAAACGAATTTCTGTTTTCTTCAAAGGAAAAATAATTGAAACCAACTCAGAAAAATTTGGAGCATTGGTTGGCGATAATTCCAAGATTGGTGCGAATGCAGTTTTATCTCCCGGAACTATTCTTCCGAAAAATTCAATTGTGAAACGATTGGAATTGGTGGAGCAGATTCCCAAAGAAAAATAAATAGCGACAAACAACTCCAAGCTTCCCTCTCCGATCTCCCACCCTTCAATAGCCGCAAGCCGGAATATCCACACCGGAACTTGAATACACTTTTCGTGTTGTATTGTTCGTTCAGATATTTTTACTGCGATGAATAAAATCAGAATCGGAATTTTTTTTGGCGGCAGCTCGCGCGAGCGCGAAATATCTTTTGCCGGTGGCAGAACTGTGTACGACAACCTCAACAAAACCATTTTCGAACCGGTTCCGATTTTCATTGATAGTTTTCACAACCTCATTCTGCTCGACTGGCAATTCATTTACAAAGGCAGCATTCGTGATTTTTATCCTTCAGTCAATTTCATTCCTGCCACTGCGCATCCCTTCCAGGTTTACATTGAATCATTGGGGAAACTGCCGCTCGAAAAACAAGATGAGATAATTGCTACAGTCGGAAAAAAAATTCTTCCAAACGAACTCAAATCAATTATTGATTTTGCTTTTCTCGCGTTGCACGGTTCGTATGGCGAGGATGGAAGCATACAAGGCATTCTTGATTTTTATCAGATACCGTATTCTGGTTCCGGCATTCTTCCCTCGGCAATCGGCATTAACAAAGCATTTCAGAAGCGCATGATGAACGAAGGTGGTTTTACTCCCACCCGTTTCAAAACTGTTACTCGCGATGAATGGTTACATGCTGATAAAAATTCCTTCATTGAAAAAAGTGTTGCAGCAGTTGGGTTGCCGTTGGTTATTCGTCCTGCCAATCAGGGTTCTTCCATTGGTGTTTCCATCATTCATGAAAAAGATGTTGCAGCAATAACTAAAGCAATTGACAAAGCATTTTTCTTTTTCGAATGGAATGCTGCTGATTGGAAAAAGAAAAACGAGGAAGAAAAAATAACTTTCTTAAATAACCTGTGTGATATACGGGAGAATGTGGGATTGCCATTGCGTGTAAACGGGAAAACATATTTTCATCCTGAAGAATTATTTCAGTTGTTTGAAAAATCTGTTGCAGAAAATATTTCACAATTAATTCTTGAAGCTGATGATGCAGAGATTGAAATTCTGATTGAAGAATTTATTGAAGGAAAAGAATTTTCGTGCATCGTTGTGGTTGACGAAAAAAATAATCCTGTTGCCCTTCCGCCTACTGAAATTGTAAAAGGAAAAGAAGTTTTTGATTACCGTTCAAAATACCTCGCCGGACTTTCGCGAAAAATAACCCCCATACAAATTCCCGACGAACAAATTGAAGCCATTCGAAAAGAGTGCGAAAAACTTTTCAGTTTTTTCGGTTTTCATGTTTATGCTCGCATTGATGGGTTCATTCGCCCCGATGGAAAAATTATTCTCAACGACCCGAACACAACAAGTGGCATGTTACCCTCTTCGTTTTTCTTTCATCAGGCAGCAGAGATTGGTTTAAATCCTTCGCAGTTTCTTTCGTTCATTATTCACACCAGTGTGCGCGAGCGCATGAGCTCGAATGTGCGACCTGCGATTTACGAACCACTGTTACAGCGACTCAATAATGGAATTAATAAACTATTACAACACGCAGAAAACAAAATCCGAATTGCAGTTATTCTCGGCGGCTATTCCACCGAGCGCCACATCAGTGTGGAGAGCGGACGAAATATATTCGAAAAGCTCGCCAGCTCCGATAAGTACCAACCTATTCCTGTTTTCCTTACTGGTAATAATGAGCAACACGAACTTTACCAGATTCCGATTAATCTTTTATTGAAAGATAATGCCGATGACATTCGTGAAAAGATTCAGCACTTTTCATTTCATCCTGTGATTGAAAAAATAAAAGCACAGTGCAAAAACATCACACAAAAATTTTCTTCCAGCAATTATTTATTTGTTCCGAAACAACTTTCATATGCTGAATTGCCCAATGAAGTGGAAGGAGTTTTCATTGCACTGCATGGTCGCCCGGGCGAAGATGGCAGTGTGCAACAGCAGCTGGAAAAATTCGGATTGCCATACAACGGCAGTGGAGTTTCTTCTTCGCAAATCACCATCAATAAATTTAACACGAACCAATTACTGTTACATCATGGTTTTCACGAAGCGCAGCAATCATTGGTTTATAAAAAGGATTGGAAGGCAAGCGAAGAAAAATTTACTGATGCCATTCTTGCCAAACATAAATTGCCAATCATCACCAAGCCGGTGGACGATGGTTGCAGCAGTGCCGTGAAAAAAATAAAAACGCGCGATGAGTTAATTGCTTTCAGTCGCCTCATGTTTCGCGAACAGGAAATGCTGAATACTAACGAAGCTACTACACTTCACCTGAAACCGAAAGAAGAGTTTCCGCGCAAGGAGCAATTTTTAGTGGAAGATTTAATTTCCTCTAATGGCGCAAAACATTTTTTAGAAATCACTTGTGGAATGCTCACACATCACAATGCTGATGGAACAATTACCTACGAAGTATTTGAACCGAGTGAAACTCTTGCCACTGCTGATGTGCTTTCGCTCGAAGAAAAATTTTTAGCAGGCGAAGGACAAAACATTACTCCGGCACGATTCGGAAAATCAAAAGAAGAATACACAAAAATTGCAACGCAGGTAAAAACAGATCTGGAAAAAGCCGCACGACTTTTAAATGTGCAGGGCTATTGCCGTATTGATGCATTTGTGCGCATTGATGCAAATCTCAATGCCGAAACAGTAGTGATCGAAGTGAATTCACTACCAGGAATGACTCCGGCAACTTGTATTTTTCACCAAGCTGCAATCAATCATTACAAGCCATATGAGTTTATTGATAAAATTTTAGAATTTAGCCGCCGAAAACATCATACTTCTATTACTACATAATATGTGGCAATTTCTTAAAAGCAGAATTTTTCTTTATAATATACTTGGGGCCATCGCCATGTTCATAATCGTTTTCTGGTTAGGCACATCGGCACTGAACTCTTACACCAAGCACGGTGAAACAGTTACTGTTCCAGATTTAACAGGAATGACTTTTGAAAAAGCCAAGCAAGTTTTGAGTGACCGGAATTTAGAAATTGCCATTGCTGATTCATCTTTCAACGATAAGAAACCGAAGCTTGCAGTTCTTGAACAAATCCCTCTTGCCAATTCAAAAGTGAAGGAAGGAAGAACTATTTACCTCACAGTAAATGCAATCATTCCACCACAAGTTAAAATGCCTGATCTTACTGATAATTCATTAAAGCAGGCTCAAATGATATTAGAAAACATTGGGTTAAGGGTTGGTCAGTTAATTTACAAACCAGACTTAGCCCAGAATGTGGTGCTTGACTGGATGGTACGAGGCCGCCATATAAATGCAGGCGATAACATAAAAAAAGGCTCAACCATTGATTTGATTCTAGGTGACGGATTAGGAAATACTGAAGTGGAAGTACCCGAACTCATTGGTCATACCCTCCGCGAAGTGAAATTCATTTTGGATGCATCCTCTCTGAACCTGGGAGCGGTTATAGCTGACAATACTGTTCGCGGTGATTCGTTGAATGCTATTGTTTACAAGCAAACTCCTTCGATACTCGATACTGATAATAAATTAAATCTTGGAGAAGCGGTGGATGTGTACATTACTCTGGATCAGTTTAAACTGGACACCCCAGGCGATGAAGAAGAACCCAGGTAATTCAGTTAAACATCAATCGTGGATATTTCTTTTATTGAACAAACAATTTTTTAAACACATTTGAGTTTCATAGTTGTGTCAAATTGATACAATAAATAATATTCTGAATGCAAAAAATTTTATCGACTATTTTTATTTTGTTTTTTATCCTGATGCACAATACTTCATCAGCGCAGGAAATAATTTCTGAATTAAAATACAACAGTGCTTTACTTTTTGATAGACATCATTCAAAACTAAGATCAACTGATACTTTAAGTCTGCCATTTATCGATGATTTTTCTTATTCACAGCTAGACCCGAATCACAAATATCCAGATCAGAATTTGTGGTTAGACAAGGATTGTTTTGTGAATACTACCTACCCTGTTCTTCCGCCATCCATTGGGGTTGCAACCTTTGAAGGATTGAATGAGTATGGAATACCTTATGATACAACAGGTGTGGTACAACAAGCCGAATCAGATACATTGACTTCGCTACCTATACACATGGAAACCCTTTCACCCGCTGATTCGGTTTATCTGAGTTTCTTTTATGAAAAAATGGGTATAGGAGATTATCCTAATATTGGAGATATACTTTTATTAGAACTTAAAAAGAGTGATGGAAGCTGGAATGAAGTTTGGCAAATGGATGGAGATGCCTCTGCACCAACAGTTATTAAATTCAGGCAGTTAATGGTTCCAGTTACTGATAATTCTTACTTCTTTAACAATTTTCAATTCCGATTCAGAAATATTGCAACTACTTCCGGCAACAACGATCACTGGCATATAGATTATGTGAGACTCGATGCTGGAAGAAATATTGCAGATACACTTATTCAGGATGTTGCGGCTATATACACCCCAGGTACTATTTTAAAAAATTATGAGTTTATGCCCTGGACTCAGTTCAGAAATAATCAATCAGAAGAAACACTATCAACTTTTCCGTTTACTATTTTGAATAACAATAATGTTACAATGAATACAGCAATTCAATATTTTGCTGACGAGGTTTATAGCGGTTCGAATGTTTTTTCAAGTTCTACTTCTGCTTTAAATTTTAATGCCGGCACTTCAGTTGTTCAGTCCAATAATACTTTCCCGGTTGGAGCAGTTCCTCCAGGTGATAGTGCCCTGTTAATTATTAAATGTAAAGCAACTGCAACTCCTGATGATTTACGGCAAAATGATTCAGCTTATCGTGTTCAACCATTTTTTAATTATTATGCTCACGATGATGGAAGTGCTGAAAAAGCATATGGACTAAACGCTGCGGGAGGGAAGATTGCAGTAAAATACAAAGTAAATACTCCGGACACTTTAAGGGCTATACAATTTCATTTTGCTCACATAGATGCTGATATCAGTGATAAACTTTTTTCAATCCTTATCTGGAAATCTTTGATACCAAACACTCAATTAATTTATGAGCAGGATTTTTTAAAACCTTCCTACATTGATAGTATTAATGGTTTTGCAACTTATATTCTTGATACACCCAAATTATTAACCGATACTTTTTATGTAGGCATGTTGCAATCATATCCTAACTTTTATAATGTTGGGCTTGATCGTAATACTGATTCACATTTGAATTCATATTATAATGTAACTGGTGTCTGGAGCCAATCATCTTATTCTGGTTCATTAATGATCAGACCTATTGTTGGAGCAGAACTTCCATTTAATTCAACAAAAAATATTTCATCTAACACAATTAAAGTCAATTGCTATCCTAATCCCGTTGAAAATATGCTTCATGTGAATGTTACAGGTATTAAGCATGCTGAACTAATAATCACAGACATTTCAGGCAGAACAATGCGAAAATCTGATGGTATTTATGAGGATATTTTTGTTGGAGACTTTTCTGCTGGTATGTATTTATTGACTGTAATTGACAAACAAAGCAAACAATCATTCACCACTCGTTTTATAAAAAATTAAATCATGCCTGATATTACTGTTGAAGAATTAAAAGAGCGCATAGACAAAAATGAAAATTTAATTGTAATTGATGTTCGTGAAGAATGGGAACACGATGAATTTAACATCGGCGGAAAATTAATTCCATTAGCTACATTGCCTGGAGCTCTTTCGGAATACGCTGATAATAAGAATGATGAAATTATAGTTCATTGCAAATCAGGTAAAAGAAGCGCAAATGCTCATGCTTATATGACACAACAAGGATTCACAAATGTCAGAAATTTAGCTGGCGGAATTGAGGCCTGGAAAGCAAAGTATGGTTCATAGGTTATTCAAATCAGTTGAAAATTACTGACTCTAACACTTTATCGCCGCTAATAATTTATGATGGCGTATGTCATTTGTGCAATCGCAGCGTAAATTTTATTTTGAAACAGGATAGAAAAAAAATATTTTGTTTTACTCCTTTTCAAAGTTCGTTTGCTGGTAATTTATTGAAAGATAATTCAATTGATCTTAATGCAATGGAAACGGTAATTTTATTTATTGACGGAAAATTTTATACAAGATCTGATGCTGCATTAAAAATTGCATTATTGCTTGGAGGAAAATGGGGTTTATTTTATCCGTTATACATTTTTCCGAAGTTTATGCGAAACGGGTTTTATAATATCATATCACGCAACCGCTATAAATGGTTTGGAAAAGCTGATTCTTGTATAATTCCGAATCAGGAAACACAGGAAAGATTTATTTTGTGAAAATTTTAAAACAATAAAGATGATTTGGTTTAAACCGGTTGATTTGAAATCATTAAATGATTTGCATAAAAACACTATGCAGGAATTTATAGGTATAGAATTTACTGAAATTGGCGATGATTATATCAAAGCTAAAATGCCTGTAAATGAAAGAACCAAACAGCCTCATGGTCTTTTACACGGTGGAGCTAATGTGGTTTTGGCCGAATCGTTGGGCAGCATTGCGTCGGTATTGTGTATTAATCTCGAAGAAAAAACCTGTGTGGGATTGGAAATAAACGCAAACCATATTAGAGCAGTCAGAGATGGATTTGTTCATGGTATAACGAAGCCAGTTCATATTGGCAGAACTACTATGATATGGGAAATAAAAATTTATGATGATGCCGGAAAACTCACTTGCATAAGTAGAATTACTAATGCGATTCTTGATAAGAAAAAATAAAAAAAGCTGACTGAAAAATTCAGTCAGCTTTTAATATGTATTCTTTTAAAAATTATACCTGTGTTCGTGCAATGTATTTTTCTATGTCACGGGCTTCTGTACTCTTTGGATACTTGTCATTAATCTCCTGATACATTTTTAAAGCCTCTTCTTTCTTTCCGGTTTTTTCTAACAACATACCAGCCTTCTTTAAAAATATTGGAGTTGTTAGTTCATTCTCGTGATTATAAGCAGCTTTCTTATAGTTATCAATTGCTTTTTCCATCTCCCCTTTTTCACTATAAGCATCTCCAAGGCAATTCAAAGCCATGCCTGAAACCAAAATATCTTTTCCGTTGAATGATTCAAGATACATAATTGCATCATCAAATTTTCCAAGTTTCAAAGAAATAACTCCGGCATAATAATGAGAAAGATTTGCAGCCTTAGTCCATTTATAATCTTCCATAATCTTCAAAAAACCAGGATAATTTTTATCGCCGTTTAATGCAAGATTCAAGGAATCCTTCTCGAAATATTTCTGTGCTACAAACATTTGGTTTTGCGCTTCGTTTTCCTTTGGCTCAAGATATAATTTATTAAAACCCATGTATCCTGCAACTACTAAGAAAAGTCCACCCACAACTACTGTAAGCATTGTTTTGTTTTCGTTAATCCAATGCTCAAACTTTGAGTATGTTCCTCCAATGTCGAGTATTTGTTCTTGTTTTTTGTCAGTCATTTTATTGTTGTTAATTTTTTATCAGGATAGTATGAATGGATAATCAGTTTCAGAGTAGTTGTCGGTAAATAATTCTGCGGCTTCAGGATATTCAGATTCTTCAGCAAATTTTACACATGCTTCAATCTCTGCTTGTATTTTATCATTGATTGAGTCAATTTCAACCTGTGTTGCAAATTTCTTTTCAAAAATCGTTGCAAGTGTTGTTTCTAACGGATCCTTTTGTTTGTATTCTTCAACTTCTTCCTTGCTGCGATATTTTGCCGGATCACTCATTGAATGGCCTTTGTATCTGTAAGTCTGGATTTCAAGGAAAGTTGGACCATCACCTTTTCTTGCCCTATCAGCCGCTTCAGAAACAGCCTCGTGAACATTTTCACATTTCATTCCATCCACTATTGCTGAATGCATGCTGTATCCTAATCCCAATTGAGAAACATTTGCCACATTGCTTGAGCGCTCAATTGATGTTCCCATTGCATAGAAATTATTCTCACACACAAAAATTACAGGTAACTTCCACATCATTGCGAGATTAAATGTTTCGTGCAAAATTCCCTGCCTTGCCGCACCATCTCCAAAGAAACAGATGCAAACATTATCAGTTCCTTTGTATTTTTCTGCAAATGCTATTCCTGCACCTAATCCTATTTGTGCCCCAACAATTCCATGGCCACCAAAGAAAAAATGTTCTTTGCTGAAAAAGTGCATAGAACCACCCTTACCTTTTGTACAACCGGTAACTTTCCCGTACAGCTCTGCCATGCAAGCATCAGCACTCATACCTTTCGATAAAGCAAGACCATGGTCGCGATAAGCTGTAATCATTGGGTCTTCCTGTCTTAAGGCTGAAATTGTACCAGCTGCAACGGCTTCCTGCCCAATATATAAATGACAAAATCCCCGGATTTTTTGCATTCCATACAATTGCCCCGCCTTTTCCTCGAAACGACGAATGCGAAGCATGATTTCATACCAATTTAAATATTCCTTTTTTCCGAATTTTGCTTTTGTCAAAGCCTGTTTTTTTAGGAGCGGCAAACCTAATTGAAATCCGCTTAAAGACAAATAGGCAAAAAATTCAATTTTGAGAATAAATATTAATTAAAATCAACCAAAAATCTCGAATTTCCATAAAAAGCAAATGGCTCAAATCAAAGTTAATGTGAATGCTGAATCGAGTGCATATTTGCATTTCTCAATTTCACTGGTTGCATCTATCTTATATTAAATTAAGTAATTTCAGAAACTATAAAGAACAAGATATTTCATTTTGTGAAGGGCTTAATATTTTATCAGGACCAAATGGCGCCGGAAAAACTAATTTACTTGAGGCAGTAAATTATCTCTGCTTAACTAAAGGATACTTTCATACCGGTGACTCAGGAGCAGTAAATTTCAATGAAGATTTTTTTCGATTACAAGGAAATTTTATTTCTGAAAGCCGAATAGAATCCATTTCTCTCGCTTTTCAAAGTGGATTGCCAAAACTTCTGAAGCACGATGAAATCTTATATGAGAAATTAGCCGATCACATTGGAAAATTCCCATTAGTTGTTATTGCTCCTGACGATATTATTTTAATACTTGATGGAAGTGAAGAAAGAAGAAAATGGCTTGACAATACTATTTCACAGGTTAATCGTCTTTATCTCGATGATTTAATGCAATATAACCGTGTGCTTATGCAGCGAAATGCTCTTTTAAAACAATGGTATGTTGGCCAAAGTCGGGATGAAGATTTAATGAATGTTATTGACGAACAATTGGCAAAACTAGGAGCTCAGATTTATGAGGAAAGGAAGGCCAGCTTAAAAATTTTAATTCCATTATTGAACCAGCATTATGAATTCATTTCAGATGCGAACGAAAATGCTTTGATGAAATACGAATCAATACTGAATGAAAATAATTTCACTAATACCCTTTTAGCCAATCGCGAAAAGGACATGATCCTACAACGAACAACAGCGGGTGTCCATCGTGACGATTTGGACTTTCTGTTAAATGAAATGTCAATTAAAAAGTTTGGCAGCCAGGGACAAAAAAAATCTTTTCTCATTGCACTTAAACTCGCACAGTTTGATTTCATTGCTAAGAAGAAAAATGAAACACCTCTTTTGCTGCTGGATGATATATTTGATAAACTTGACCAACATCGTTCTGAAAAATTAATAACTGATGCAGCGAGTAAAAATCGTGGGCAGGTTTTTATAACCTGCACCGAATGGAAACAAAAAATCAAAACAGATAAGCAATTACGACATTTCAAAATTGAAAGTGGTTTTATAAAATAAAATTTAATGAAAAAACATAACGACCAACCTATTGGTGATATTCTTAAACAATTAATGACAGCGAATAAGTGGAATGACAAGGTAAATGAAATCCGTTTATTGCAATGCTGGGAGGAACTCTTAGGAAAGACTATTGCCCGATATACAAAAAGCATAAATCTCCGTAATAAAAAATTATATGTTGAAGTGAACTCAGCTCCTTTAAAAAATGAACTTATTTATTCCCGATTGCAAATGATTCAGCTCATTAACACCAGATTCGGGGAAGGAATTGTTGAAGAGATTATTATCAGATAAAAATATTTGAAAAATATAATTTATTTTTTAGGTTTGACTAAATTTATAATTAGTCTAGCCAATGATTCAAACTACTTCTGAAGAGAATTACCTTAAAACGATATTTCATCATGCTGGCATTGGCAATCAAGTTGTAACCACCAATGATATAGCAGCAACTTTAGGTACTAAACCTGCATCAGTAACTGAAATGCTTAAAAAACTTGCTGCTCAAAAACTTATTCGATATAAAAAATACAATGGAGTAACTCTTACAGATTCAGGCAAGCAGCAGGCATTACTCATTATAAGAAAGCATCGTTTGTGGGAATATTTTCTGGTGGAAAAATTAAAATTCAGTTGGGATGAAATTCATGAAGTGGCTGAACAACTGGAACATATTCAATCTGATGCTTTGATTGAACGGCTTGATTCGTTTCTTGAAAATCCAAAATTTGACCCCCATGGCGACCCTATACCTGATAAAAAAGGAATAATAAAAAACACTGATTCACAAAAACTGATAGATCTATCAGAAAAAAAAGAAGCCATTGTAAATCTTGTAAGTGACCAGCCTGAATTATTACGACACCTCAGTAAAATTGGAATAACACTCGGTTCTAAGTTGAAAGTACTTGAGAAAATTCCATTTGATAACAGTATGCTTTTACAGATAAATGGAAAATCCAAAGTGCAGGTTAGCGCTGATATTGCTAAAAATATAAGAGTTCAAATATGAAAAGAGAAAACACATCATCTAAATCACTGGAAGAAGTTCATTCAACAGTTGAAACAAAAGATAAAAACTGGTGGCGAACCTTATTTGCCTTTGCAGGTCCTGCATATATGGTTAGTGTCGGCTATATGGATCCTGGAAATTGGGCCACGGATATAGCAGCAGGAAGCGCATATGGATATAAATTAATTTGGGTACTCCTGATGTCAAATCTTATTGCATTGTTATTACAAAGTCATTGCGTACGACTTGGGATTGTCAGAGGAAGAGATTTAGCTCAGGCTTCGAAAGAAATGTATCATTCAATCATTAATATTCCTTTATATATTCTTGCTGAAATTGCTATTGCCGCCTGCGATTTAGCTGAAGTACTCGGACTTGCAATAGGATTAAATCTGTTGTTTCATATTCCATTATTAGGCGGTGTAACTATTGCAGTATTTGATTGCCTGATTCTATTAACCTTAATGAATATAGGTATTCGAAAAATGGAAGTATTCATTATTGGAATGGTTGTAATAATGGGTGGAAGCTTTCTTATAGAATTATTGATGGCAAAACCTGATGTTGGAGATATTGCAGCAGGATTTATTCCTTCAATTCCTTATGGAACTGCTCTTTATTTAACCATTGGAATTATTGGGGCAACAGTAATGCCTCATAATTTATATCTCCATTCATCATTAGTTCAGACCCGAAAAATTGAACGGACGGTTTTAGGAATGCGAAAAGCGATAAAATTTAACATTATCGATTCTGCCATTGCGCTCAACCTTGCTTTATTTGTTAATGCAGCAATTTTAATTCTTGCTGCATCGGTTTTTTTTACTAGAGGAATGTTCGACATTGCAGATATTACTGATGCACACAAGTTGCTTGAACCATTACTCGGTTCCTCGCTCGCTCCGATCTTGTTTGCTGTTGCTTTAATAGCAAGTGGACAAAGCAGTACCATTACCGGTACACTCGCAGGTCAAATAATTATGGAGGGTTATTTAAATCTTCGCATTACACCATGGTTGCGCCGTCTTATTACACGAATGCTTGCTGTTGTTCCAGCATTCCTTGTATTATGGTTTTATGGGGAAGGTGCAACTGGAAGTTTATTAATTCTTTCGCAGGTTATTCTAAGTATGCAATTAGGTTTTGCTGTTATCCCGTTAATTCACTTTGTAAGTGATAAAGATAAAATGGGTGAATTTGCAATCGGCATTTGGCTGAAGTTAGCATCCTGGGTTTCAGCGTTGGTAATAGTAACATTGAATGTCAAACTGGTATCTGAAGAGATTATTTCGTTAATGACTGAATATGACAATGCCTGGTGGATTTATGTTTTTGTTTTACCGATTGCTGTAATAGCCGGCATCCTGCTACTTTATATCACATTTGGTCCATTTATTTTCAGAAGAAAGGAAAGGGAAAATAAAATTCACGATTTCAGTTTACCCGAACTCAAAAACAAAGAGCAATTTAAGAGAATTGCTATCACGCTTGATTTTTCAAAACATGATAGTAATACTATTTCAAGAGCACTTGCAGTTGGAGGGAAAGAAGGAGAATATCATTTCATACACATTCTTGAATCGGCTGGTGCTTTATTAATCGGAAACCAAATTTCCGATAAAGAAGAGCAGGAAGATCTTGAACACTTAATTCAAATAACAAAAGAATTAAACGACAAAGGTTACAAGGCAACATTTGAATTAGGTTACGGAAAACGAAGCTTTGCCATTGCAAAAAGCGTGTTTGAATTTAAGGCCGAACTACTTGTAATGGGAACTCATGGACACCGGGGAATCAAGGATATTATTTTCGGTGAAACCATTTCGAGGGTCCGACACCTTGTTAAAATCCCTGTTCTTGCTGTAAGTTGAATTGTGCTCAAAGAATTTCTTTTATCACCTTTGTATCATTATGCACAATCCATTTAAATTAGGAGATAAGAAAATATTCATACACATTGTAAAAGATGAAGACACTGTAAATTTTCCAAATGAGAAATTGCATGCTGTTTATTCTACTTATGCAATTACTCGGGAAGCAGAATGGGTTTGCAGGTTGTTTGTTTTAGAAATGAAAGATGAAGATGAAGAAGGAATTGGCACCATGGTTAATGTCATTCACCATTCACCGGTTAAGGTTGGAGATGAAGTGTTATTTACCGGAATTATTATGTCAATAGATAAGAACGAAATTATTTGCCAATTTGAAGCAACTTGCAATAACAGAATAATTGCCAGCGGAGAAACCGCTCAAAAAATTTTGAAAAGAGAAAAACTGGAAAGAATATTTAACAGCATCTGATGAGTGAGGTAAAAATTAAAAATATTGTAATAAACAATAAGCGCGCTTTTTATGAATATGAAGTGATGGATAAATACATCGCCGGAATTATGTTAACGGGAACTGAAGTAAAAAGTGTAAGGGAAGGAAAAGCAAACATGGGAGATGCTTTCTGCGCTTTTCAAAAAGATGATTTATGGGTTCGGCATTTAAATATTTCAGAGTACAGTAATGGTTCGCATTTTAATCATGAACCAATGCGACCCCGGAAACTTTTGCTAAAGAAAAAGGAACTTGAAAAATTAAAAGCCAAAGTAAAAGAGAGAGGTTTTACAATTATTCCTATCAATTTATTCTTTTCTGAAAGGGGGTTTGCCAAATTGGAAATAGGATTGGTTCGTGGAAAGAAAGTACATGATAAAAGAGATTCAATAAAAAAGAAAGATTCAAAAAGAGACCTAGACCGAGCTTTAAAGGAGCGGTAAAAAAACAAAACCCCGATTCGCAAATGCGAATCGGGGTTTTTAAAATAAGTTATTCTTAAAATTTATTGATTTCCGTTGCTTCCGGTGCTGTCAGCATATGGACATAAAGTCCATTCCCATTTTGTAACAACTCCTGTTAATTGGTCTGTAACGGATTGTCTGAACTTTAATTCTTTCTCTCTAACTTCTATCAATTCATAAGATTGACCGGTAACCTGATCCACCCCATCAGTTAATTGAAGCAATTCTTTATTGCGATAATCACCTACTCCGCCGGCTAAAGTCCAAAGACCTTTTGTAAGATAAGTAGTATCTTTCCAAATGTATTCACTTGAATCGGTACATTGTGGTGTATTTACATTCCAATCACGACTTACAGTCCATAAGAATGTGTTTCTGAATATATAAAGACCATTATCATCAAATTCCATAATATAGGTCTTTTTTCTGGTATAAGTCATTTTACCGAGACATCCATAAGGAATTGAAGCAGTATCAAATTTTGAAATATTATCAATTAAAGAGTCAGCATCATTAATCCGATAAGAGCAAACCTGCCAAAGTCCGGTTACACGGTGCTTTCTTGAACGGAATGAAAGAAGTGGATCTTCAGGTCCTTTCTTGCAACCGTAAAAAATTTCGCCGGCAGTAACAAGTGCCAAAACGATTAAAAGGATTTTCTTCATGTTATTTTTCTTTTTGAATTGTGGGCAAATATAATCGAAAACTTTATTTAGATACAAAACCTGAATAAATGGTTGCATATGCTTTAAATCCTTTCTAAAAATCAGTTAATTGATTTATTCAGCTTTACCACTCAACATAGGCACAAACTTGAAATTATCGAAAATTTCCTCGTTCCATTTTTCTTCCGATGCCCGGGTTATTCTTTTCATGCTCTGAATATTTTCACCTACAGGAATAACAAGCCAACCTCCTATCCTTAACTGCTTTAACAATTGTTCAGGTATGAAAGGAGCTGCAGCAGTAACAACAATTTTGTCAAATGGAGCAAAAGTTGGTAATCCGGCAAAACCATCTCCATAAAAACATTTAATGTTTGAATATCCTAAATCGGAAAGCATTGGCTTTGTTTTCTCATATAATTTCTTTTGCCTTTCAATGGTAAAAACCTTTGCACCCATTTCAGAAAGTACGGAAGCCTGGTAACCTGAACCGGTTCCTACTTCCAATATTTTTTCACCTTTTACTTTTTCAAGCAGTGAAGTTTGATATGCAACAGTATAGGGCTGAGAAATAGTTTGCCCCTCGCCTATTGGAAAGGCCTTATCCTCATAAGCCTTTTCTAAAAAAACAGAATCAAAAAAATATAAATGCCTGGGTACACGGTTAATTGCTTCTAACACATTTTTATTAGTAATTCCTCTTTTCGAAATTGATTCCACTAATTTATTTCTCATCCCTTTATGGAGATAAGTATCCATTTTTTCTCTGTTAATCATTTTTATATGCTAAACCAGTAAGTAAATTTTAAAACCAAGGTCCGATTTTTATTATCCAAAGTATTTGTATCATAATTATCTCCGTAAACCAGATAAAAATCACTTAATGGTTTAAATCGCCATTGAAAGCGACAATTGACATTAAAGTTTTCAATCTGAGTATTGTATTGAAGAAATGTGGTAAAAAACAAGTTGTGAGTGAAAGTTAATTCGATTTTCGGACCGATTAAAAACAAATTAAAATCCTGGAAAGGTGAAGGCAAATCAACTTTGTTATAATTAAGCGTTAAAGAAACATTTGCATATGGTTGAAAACGATAAGTAAATGAGGAATTAAAAGTCAGCTTGTTTCCGGAATAAAATGAACCGTACTGCCCATATAAATTGTAATTAAATACTTTCCGAAGGTTTGAATTAAACTTAAATGCAACGCTTTGATAATTATATTTTCCCGGAAGAAAGTAAAGTGTGTCCTTCGGATTCAATGAGGTTGCATATTGCAAATCCAAATCGGTGTTATCTAAATCCACTTCGAACAAAGCACTATTCTGAAAGTTAGCTTGCAATACTATTTCCTGATACAATTCAGTTGGCTTGTACTCTTCATTAAAGTAATCGCTACTATATAGCTGAACTGAAAAATTATTAACGCTCTTTTTCATGCTTCCTGTAGGGAAGAATCGCCTTGTTATAACCGGCTCCAATCTCCAGTATGAATTTCTTATTACTTTTTTAGTTGCAGCATCATAATTATTTATTCGCGGAACAAAACCTACATCGGCAATAAAGTTTTTTCCTACATACTCATGATTGTAAGTAAAAGTCCACTTGGTAATGTTGTATTGCCAGAAAGCTGCATGAGAATAAGCCCTGAAACCGCTTACTGTGTTGTTTGAATACATGAA
>Ga0209596_1002042_pt1 | contig 16844 bp, 13 predicted proteins | sample M_130807_MF_Meta_FD_187314 | JGI IMG/M metagenome (GOLD analysis project Ga0209596, IMG submission 187314) | Freshwater microbial communities from Lake Montjoie, Canada to study carbon cycling - M_130807_MF_MetaG (SPAdes) (version 2) | ecosystem: Environmental > Aquatic > Freshwater > Lake...
AGAATTTAGAATTTAGAATTTAGAATTTAGAATTTAGAATTTAGAATTTAGAATTTAGAATTTAGAATTTAGAATTTAGAATTTAGAATTTAGAATTTAGAATTTAGAATTTAGAATTTAGAATTTAGAATTTAGAATTTAGAATTTAGAATTTAGAATTTAATTTCTGAAATTTAAAACATCAAGGTAATATCACCTTTTACGAAATGTTGTTTGTACTTACTGTCATAATAAATGAGTGAATAAAAATAAACACCTCCGTCACATAACTTTCCTTTATATCTCCCACTCCAAGCAGCAAGAATATCAGAGCTGGTAAAAACTAATTCTCCATATCGATTATAAATAGTCAATTCAGTAAGACTAATATTTGTGCCTTGAATTCTAAACACATCATTAAGACCATCACCATTAGGAGAAAAAGCATTCGGGATAAAAATAGTACTCTCCAATGTGTCCTCAATGGTAATGCATTTGGTAATATTATCAGAACATTGTAATGCATTATAGGCAATTAAATTGTAACAGAATAAACCCAAACCTGGGTTTGGAAATGTGTAATCGGTACTGGTTGATTGCAGAATATTATTGGTATACCATGCATAAGTCACTGCGTTCTGACTTGTATTTTGTAAGGTGATAGTTGCATCATTCAAACTCGGTGATGTTGGTACAAAACTAAAATCAGCATTTGGATTTGGTGTAATATTAATGGTCAAAAAGGATGTGTCATTGCTCCCACAAACGCCACTACTCACTATAGTATAAGTAGTTGTAGTGGTTGGGAAAAATAATATCATGGATGAATCTGCATTCACAGAATATAGATTTGATGGCGTAATGGTAAAGTGTACTGAAGATACTTGCGGTGCATATACAGTATCACCAATACAAATGTCTGTAATAGCTGGAAAGTCAATAGTACTTGGTGGGCCAGGCGATAGGAAACTTTCTACTATGCCCGGTAATCCAATCAATGAGATAGTACCAGGTGCGAGATTGATAGCCCCCGCTTGATACATGCATGCAGCACCTATAGCATTCGGGTTATTGACTACATCTAAAAAAGATTGTTGATAAAGAGAAACATACATTTTACCATCAGGACCATTTTGTAATCCCCCAACAAAATATGGAGAACTCGCTACAGTAAATCGACTTGCTAGAATTGCTGCCCCATTACCTGCATTCATATCGTACTGCAACAATGAATTTGTGTTCGAAAAATTGCCGACATAAAATTTACTATTGTCTGGTGAAAAAGAACAACCATACGGAATTTCTGCTTGCGAAAACACATCCGTAATCGGATTGGAAACAATGCCAGTAACATCGTCAAAATCAAAAATTTGTACGGTGTTCAAATTTTGGTCAATCACCACGCCTAATTTTTTTGCATCTGACGAAAATTTCATGTACCCAATAGATTCTGCATTGACACCACTCCCAATATCTTGATGCACGATGCCTGTTTTACTTTTTACAGGTGCTGACAATCCAGTAGCAGTCAATCGAAAGGCATAAAAACTATCGCAATTCCATTTATGCCCTACTATCCAAAACGCTGAATTATTACAATTTCCAACCACTGCAATTTTCTCTGTACTCAAACTCATTAATGAATTATTGATGGAAGTTAAATTGCCATTCCCGCCATTCAAACTCATGTCTACAATGCTATAGCATAATGCATCATTTGATGATAATAAATTCACTTGTGCTGGCGTAGTAAAAATATAAAAGATAGTCGGGCTTCCTGGCTTTGGCACAATCACACCACTTTGCGTACTAGATGGATTTCCATTGAGCGGCGTTGTTATGCTTGCCGGCATGGCAGTGTGTGTTTTGTCCCATACCCTTATACCATCTGTATAAAAAAGTAATTGTCCTGTAATTGGATCCGCTATGCTCGCACATCCTTCTGTTGTATTCAATGCACCATTGGATAAAGCAGTCGGCGGGGAAGTATTGAAATCTAAGCCAGCGTTTTGTCCGAAGTACCATATATTTCCTGCATTCTGTGCAAGACCAGTTGAACTGAAAAAGATCAAGAATAAAATAGCTAACTTGCTCATGCGTTAATTTTTTAAAAAATAAATTTACAACAAATGCGAATAGAAATTTTTTATTCTTTCAACAAACAATGCGGCATAGGTTTAAATAAAAGTTTTCTACTTTAATAAGTCGTAGTCACATCTTCATCTACACAAATAATAAAATCCGCTTTACCAATATTTTCTTCGTCCAAGCTACTAATGTCTGTTTGCGTAACTGTACTAATAGTAATATACATTAAATCAGGTTGTTCATTTTTCAAATACCATAAAATCCCTTGATAATAATCGCTATGGTATGCGCCATTGAAATGAATAAATAAATTATCCGGTTTATAATTCTGTAAAATAAAATAGGCCATAGTTGCATCTTTTATTGCTTGTGCTTTCGGCATATTAGCACCACCGTGTCCACCCATCATTTGTATCATATTTTCATATTGCGAAAGCGTAGAGTCATATGCAATTGGCAATGGTGCTATCCATTTTTTTTCTTGCGTGGAGATGGTATCCAATCTCTCAAAGCCTCCTTTAGCCACAAGTGAAGCATGTCGACGTGGAATATTTGTAGCCGCAAAAAACAAATGACTGTCTTTCGCTATATCTACTAAAGGTTTATAATCCGTAGTAAAATTTGGCCATAATCGCGCAACACTATCTAATTTTTTTGCCGTGATATTACCAGATAAATATTGATTCAATGCATCTTGATTATCTGCCTCAAACATTTCAGCACCTAAGGTTAACGCTCGCTCTTGCAGTAAATCTTTTGTCAATTCCAATTGCAACCAATGTGCTATTGCATTATTATGTTGTTCGCCAAATAATACCATATCGGATGCTGCGGCTGCTCTATGCATTTTTGCATACGATACTTTTTTTCCATTCGAATTATAAATGATATATGCTGGCTTACTTTGTGCAAATAGCGATACAGAAATTTGCACTAATAAAATAAAAGTCAATAATATCTTTCGTAAAATGTTGGTTCGCTTTTTCATATTTCTAATTTGAGTAATAACAAACGTACTGAATTAATTTACAAAAAAAGTATAGTTGCTTTCAAAAAGAACAACAGGCATTCATTTCTTGCAATTTACTTTACCTTATTTTTTCTTCAGCACCTAAACCGAATAAAGCAAAATCATATTTAGCCGGATCCTTTGCATCAAATTCTCTTAATCGTTCCGTAAGGATTTGGGCTATTTGCCAATTGGCTTTTTGCTGTGGAATCAATTGTAAACGAAAAGCCACATTAGAAACATGTATATCCAATGGACAAATTAATTCATGCATTTTTATTTTTTTCCAAATGCCAAAATCTACACCTTGTTTATCTTGTCGAACCATCCAACGTAAATACATATTCAAGCGCTTACATGCAGAATTTTTAGCTGGTGATGAAATATGTTTTTGGGTTCGTTGTGGATGCTCAATAGAAAAAAAATATTGATTAAATGCAATAAGTCTTTCTTTCATTCCTTCTGTTTTGTTTCTACAAAATGCGGATTCTAAACTATCATTTTGTTTGTAATGAAAGTGTAAAAAATGAATAAAATAAAGCAAGTCTGTTGCGTTGAATGTTCGATGCTTGATATCTAAAAACGCTTTCAAATCATTGTCTGTATGATGACAAATAAAATCATGCGGCGCATTGTCCATGGCATGCATAATTTTTGTTGCATTTTGAATTATCGTTGTTCGATTTCCCCAAGCCAATATAGCTGCAAAAAAACCTGCAATTTCAATATCTTGTTTTTTAGAAAATCGATGCGGGACACAAATTGGATCCCGCTCAATAAACTTTGGCTGATTATATTCTACTACTTTTTGATCTAGAAATTTACGTAAATCTTGCATCACAGAATTCTACTGAAGATTGGAAATGCATACATAAAAATAAGTCTAGAGAAATTTGTTTTATCCAATAGCTTGTTGCAAATCATCCATTAAATCTTGTACATCTTCAATACCTACACTTAAGCGGATAAGTGAATCTGCTAAACCATTTTTGATACGTTCTTCACGAGGTATAGAACCATGTGTCATGCTAGCTGGATGACCAATCAAACTTTCTACACCACCAAGCGATTCAGCCAATGCAAATAATTTTGTTCCGCTCAATACTTTCATAGCATCTTCTAATACATCTCCTTTCAAAATAAAAGAAATCATACCACCAAAACCACGCATTTGTTTTTTCGCTACATCATGATTTGGATGGTCTTCAAATCCTATCCAATATACTTTTTCTACCTTTGGATGATTGCGTAAAAAATGAGCAACTTTTTCTCCATTTTCGCAATGGCGCTGCATACGAACATGCAAAGTTTTGATACCACGCAATACCAACCAGCAATCATGTGGACCAGGAACAGCACCACACGCATTTTGTATGAAAGATAATTTTTCATTCAACTCATCCGAGTTTACAATGATGGCACCATGTACTACATCCGAATGTCCACCCAAATATTTTGTCGCAGAATGCACCACAATATCAGCACCTAAAGTCAATGGATTTTGCAAATAAGGAGAAGCAAATGTATTGTCCACCACCAATAATAAATTATGCTTTTTTGCAATAGCTGCACAAGCTTCTATATCTATAATATTGAGTAAAGGATTTGTTGGCGTTTCTATCCAAATCATTTTGGTATTTACATTAATCAAAGATTCAATTGTAGACATATCCGCCATGCCTGTAAAATGAAATTTAATCCCGTAACGTTCAAATACTTTTGTAAATATTCGATAAGTACCACCATACAAATCATTCGTAGAAATGACCTCATCTCCTGGATTCAATAATTTCGCAATCGCATCTGTTGCTGCCAAACCAGAACCAAAACACAATCCATGTTTCCCTTGTTCAATTGCAGCCAAAGCATTCTGCAAAACTGTTCGGGTAGGATTTTGTGTACGTGCATACTCATATCCTTTATGTACACCAGGTGCTTCTTGCACATAGGTAGAAGTTTGATAGATTGGGGTCATGATGGCGCCAGTAGTTGGGTCTGGACTAATGCCTGCGTGTATGAGTTGTGTGTCTAGTTTGTACATGTTGTTATAATTTGAAAATTGGGTGATTTGAAAATTTGAAAATTGGAGTACGTATTTGGAATTTGGTATTTTGTATTTGGCTTTGGAATTTACAGTTTATTGCACGTTAAGCAAATCAATTTGAAAAATTAAATTTGAATTCGCAGGAATGCCACCTTGTGCGGTGTTGCCATATGCCAATGAAGGTGGAATATATAGTTCTATACTACCGCCTTTTGCAATTAATGGAATTCCTTCTTGCCATCCGATGATTAATTTACCCAATGAAAAGGTAATATTATTGTTTGCATCAAATACAGAACCATCCATTAATCTACCTGTATAATTCACTGTTACGCTTGAACATAAATCTGGTTTATCGCCACTTCCAGCATTATTGATTTTATAAAAAAATCCATGACTATCTTGTGTTGCATTAATTCCTTGCGATATCAGTTCTTGCTTCAATGCTAAAATTTCACTATCCGGAGCTGTTGTTGTAGGTATCGTGCAGCCATCATTTTTTTTCTTGCAACTTCCCATAACAATGCAAACCATTCCAATTGCAAATACGATTCTCTTCATGCGGCATTTTTATTTGAGGGCAAATGTAGGGAATTTTTTAGTTTGGCGTGTGAGCGAATAAGCGTTATACCACAAGTTCTTAAACCAAATTTATCTATTAGATAAATCTTCTGTTGAAAATAGAATACAAAGAAAATTGATTGACCTATCCTAACGAACTGAGTACCATTTCAATTCACTCAACTTTTTCTTTGTAATCTTCAAATGTTAATGCTTGGGATTTTCAAACTAAAACTATATATCTTTATTACTTAACAAATAAAACTACATTGTATGAAAACAAAAAAATGGATAACACAAATAAGAATCGTAATTTCAAAGATGTACTAAATGTTCAAAAAAACTTTTATTTTATGCGAAAAGAATTCATCATCTTATTTTGTTTTTTAAGTTTTATTAGTAAGGCCCAGCATCAAATGGAATGGGTAAAAAGTATTGGAGGCAATAGTGTCGATTTTTTATATAAGATAATTACCGATGAAAATGGGAATATTTATACAGTAGGATATTTTAATGGTAATGCAGATTATGACCCTAGTAATGGTAGTTATGTTTTAAATTCAACTGGTACGGGTACGATATATAATGGGTTCATTGCCAAATACGATAGTTATGGCAATTTTATTAGAGTCTTGCAAATAAAAGGGACAAAAGAATGTTACGTGAATTCAATTGCGAGCGATTCACTTGGAGATATCTATGTTTGCGGTAGGTATAGGGATACCGTAGATGTAGATCCAAGTAATAATCAATTAATATTTGCAACTGATCCGAATCATCCTTATCAAAATGATTTTTTTGTTTCAAAATACGCAAGTAATGGTTCACTAATTTGGGCAAAATCTTTCGGGGGCAGCGGGGATGATATAGCATTGGATATAACTGCAAGTAAGAATGGTGATATATATTTAACTGGGGTGTTATCAGATTCATTTACGGTGCGCAGTGGTGGCAGTTTTACAGATACTTTTTATTGTAATTCTCAAGACGCTTTTCTATTAAAATTAAATACGAATGGTGATATACAATATTTGAAACAATTTAAAGGTACTGGTAATGAGGGAGGCAATCGATTATGCATTGATCATGATTTTGTATATATAGCGGGTGCGATGCAAGGGGGGCATATGTATTTTGATAGTACTATGTCACAACCACTTAATTCGATTGGTGGCTTAGGTGATATCTTTATTACAAAATTTTCTTTACAAGGTAATTATATTTGGTCTAAGGTGATTGGGGGCAAGAGTTTTGAAACACCCCAATCAATAACCGTTGATCAAAGCGGCAATGTGTTGACTGTGGGTGGATTTGCTGATACAGTTGATTTTGATCCAGGTGTTTCCGTTTATAACCTTTCCTCTCATAGGTTGAATTTGACATCATCTTATTTTTTTGATAACGGTTTTATTTCCAAATTGGACAAAAACGGAGATTTCATTTGGGCAAAAGTATTAAACGGTGTTAGGAGAACGGTCTTTAATTCAATAGAATGTGATACTAAAAATAATTATTATATAGCAGGACAATATGAAGATACAACAGATTTTGATTTTGGTAATGGTACAAATTATTACGTTCCAATAGATACATCTAAATCTATTTTCTTTGTATTATCTATAGACAGTCTTGCAAATATGAATTGGATTAGAAATATGATTGAAACAGGGTTTGCTTATCGCAACTACTTTCTTACTATAGATAAGAATGATAATATTTATGCTGCAGGTAATTATAGTGGAACGAAAGATTTTAACATAGGCTATTCTCCGCCCATGAATGTAAGTGCAGTATATGGCGATGATTGTTTTTTTCTTAAAATGAATACATGGCCTTTATCCGTTAGTCAATATCCTACTATACCAATAAGTAGATTGAAAGTTTATCCTATCCCTGCAAATCAAAGCATTCATATCAAGTATAATTTGGATGAAAATGAAACAGCCGAATTTATTATTTATGATATGCTCGGTCATCCATTAGATAAAATAAAACTATATGGCAACGTGCAAATAAATACCATGGATGTGAGCCATTTGACAAAAGGTATGTACACATACAAAGTAACTACTTCTAGTTATCATAGCTATACTGGTAAATTAATTATTGATTGATTAAAGGCAGAAATTATTTACTGTCTTCGTACTGTTTAGTTTTTTATTGGCTAGTCAAATTCGTTATCATACCAAGAGAAATTAGTTTGTCGATTCTGTATAAAATACTGAAATCAAACACATGCTAAATTTATGCCTAAACCAAAACCCCTACCCTATACAATCCATTCATTGGTTTATTATGCCAGAATAAATCAAAATCTTCTAAACCAGCTGCTTCATAACTATGCATCGCATCTTGAACTGTAATCGTATTTGAATTTTCTATAGAAGCACTTTGTAGTAAGGCTAACAACCATTCTCCATTCTCTTTTGGTATTTGAATTTTTATATTTTCTATGGCTGTAAAAAAAAGTAAACTCATCATGTCGCGTTGCATTCCTTTTTTACTTTGTATCGAAAACGAAACAGATGGCATAGTACCTATAAAGATAATCTTTGAGGATGGTTTGAATACAGGCATTTCCTCATTGTTTAACACCTTCAAGATATAATCTTTCGGAATGCTGGTAAGTGGTGTTTTAAAATCGAACCAATGTTGTAATGGTTTATCCAAACAAGTATGGTGCATATAATTGAACAATGATTTTTTTAAACCAAAACTAAATGCATCATGCTTAGCCCCTTTTTTATCGATGTGCACAATATCATTATTGGCAAATGAACCAAGCGTATTTTGTTCTTTCTCTACTTGATATTTCTCAGGATGCAGTCCTATTGGGCTGTGTGCAGTCATCGCAAATTGATGCCAAAAAGCAGATTTCAAAATTCCAGTTTCAAACATTTGTCTTACCATTTCTAATGAATCAATGGTCTCTTGTGCGGTTTGTGTTGGAAATCCATACATCAAATAAGCATGAACCATAATACCTGCCTGCGTAAAATAGCTGGTTACTTTTGCCACTTGATCTACTGTAACTCCTTTTTCAATTAGAAGTAATAATCTATCTGAAGCAACTTCTAATCCACCCGAAACAGCAATGCAACCGGAAGCCCGTAACAATAAACAAAGATCTCTTGTGAAACTTTTTTCAAAACGAATATTGGTCCACCACGTGATAACTAATTTTCGTTTTAATATTTCAATTGCCAAAGCACGCATTAATGCTGGTGGTGCAGCTTCATCTACAAAATGAAATCCAGTTTGTCCAGTTTGTGCTATTAGCTCTTCGATTCTATCACACAACAATGAAGCGGTAAGTGGTTCATAGGTTTTTATATAATCCAATGATATATCACAGAAAGTACATTTGCCCCAATAGCAACCATGTGCCATAGTCAATTTATTCCATCTCCCATCGCTCCACAATCGATGCATCGGATTTACTATTTCAATGACCGAAATGTATTTATCTAAAAGTAAATCTCGATAATCAGGTGTACCAAGTTCATGTTGTTTATAGTCATTACAACCTGAATTATTTATATACATCACCTGTTTGTTGACTAGGCAAAATGTTCTTTTCAATTGCTTCCATTCTCTCTTGCCTTCTATGTATTCCAGCAAACATTCTAATGGTGATTCCCCGTCATCCAACAAAATAAAATCTACACATTCAAATACACGTTCATCTGATACAGAACGCAATTCTGTATTAGCAAAACCACCACCCAATGCGACTTTCACATGGGGCATATTTTTCTTGATCCATAATCCACATCGCAATGCACTATATAAATTTCCTGGAAATGGAACTGAAATCGCGACTAATGTTGGTTGTAGTTTTTTTAGTTTTTCTTCTAAAATACCTAAGCAAATGGTATCAATATAAGTTGGTTCATTTTGCAAAGCATCGTATAATTCATCAAACACATTCGCGGAGCGTCCCATACGTTCAGCATATCTACTAAAACCAAAATGAGAGTCAATGCATTCTTGTATTAAATCAGAAATATCCTCCAGATAAAAAGTGGCAATTTGTTTTGCTTTATCTTGAATACCCATGGCGCCAAATGCCCATTGAAAATCAGGCAAAGCATCGAATCGTGAAGCACGTGGTAAAAATCCTTCTTGACAAATGCTATCCGCCAATGTCGGGTTCTTGCCCTGCAAAAATCCAATTACACCATCTATTGTTTTAATATATTGTACTTGCAGATGTAACATACGATCAGCATTATCCGATAAGGGTAAGTCCGATTGTTCTATTCGCTTGAAAATAGCACTAAGTCCCTCTTTACAGAAAATTGCCAAGACAACCTCTATACCTAAATCTGCTTGAAATGAAGTTATATTTTTCGTATTTAAAAACCCCTTCAAATATGCAGACGCTGGGTACGGTGTATTGAGTTGTGTAAATGGCGGTGTAAATATGAATACAGACGTTGACAAGGATAATATTGTTTGCGCGACAAAGCTAAATGAATTTCACAGAAAGTAGTTGTTGTTTCAAAAGACAAAGGCTTTATACATTTTTATCCAAATAAAATTTTACGAGCTACATCTATTAAATACTTATTTTGTTTTACCTTAGCAACCACTTTAAAAAATCCAATCATGAAAAAAATAACCATATCCTTGATTTTTATTTGTTCAATTGGAACTGCATTTGCACAAACAAGTTTTAATGTGAGTAGCCATTCCGCTGTCATTAATGGAAATACTTATGAGTACAGTATTGGCGAAATGACTTTGGTGTCTACTGAAAAAAATGCAAATTTAATTGTCACACAAGGCTTTTTACAACCCACATCAAAAGGAAGTGTGTCGTCTACAAATCCAATCAGTCAAGGCATTGATAATAATATAGACAACATCAAAGTATATCCAAATCCAACAGAGGACATACTTTTTGTAGAAACATTAGAAGCGGCAGAAGCTACAGGTTCATATCAATTGTTTGATGCCGCTGGTAAAATTGTTTTAAGCAAAACCCTTCCATTGAAAGAGGGTATGAATAAATGGATTTTAAATGTACATTCTTTAGCAGGAGGATCTTATTATTTAGTAGTAAAAAAACCTGGGAAGAATGGAACCTCTGAAAATTTTTCCTACAAAATTCAAAAGGTTAATTAGAGAAATGGTTCATCTGGATTTGGAGACATCCTCCAAACTAATATTATTTTGTAGTTCCAAAAACATTTGCAATTAGCCAAAATTATATTCCTGAGATTTTAAAATAATTTAATCGGATATACGATTAATTAAATCCAAAAGAGACTACCCATAAAAATAGATATACTTATCCATTACCAAAGTAATGAGTACTACAGGCAAATAAACGAATGAAGAAAACATAACTTGACGAGCTTTAGTATCTGAATTGTCTTTTAAAAATTGAATGGAATTATATAACATCCAAAGCCCTGCTAAACCTAAACCTATAACAGAAATGATTCCACCTAAGCCAACTACCATAGGTAAAGCGCTCAAAGGAATCAAAATGGCACTATACAAAACACATTGAAAGGCAGTGAAATAACCTATCTTGCCAGCACGTGGTAACATCTTCATACCTGCTCTTTCATAATCTTCATGGGCTATCCATGCGATAGACCAAAAATGTGGAAACTGCCAAAAGAATTGAATAATAAATAAAGTCCATGCAGGCCAACTCCAAATATGCCCTGTTGCAGTTGCTGCCGACCATCCAATTAAACAAGGCAATGAACCTGGTATGGCACCAACCAATACAGAGATAGACGAAATCCGTTTTAATGGCGTGTAAACAAAAGAGTAGAGCAAAAAACTAATGAATGCAATAAGAGCAGAAGAATAATTAAAATTTTTGGCTAAGATAAATAATCCAATTGCCAATGTGATTACGATGAATGAACAAACTTCTATAATCCCCATTCGAGAATCAGGCAATGGTCTAGCCATTGTCCTTTTCATTAGTTTATCCGTATTTTTTTCTATTAATTCATTCGTTGCATTAGCAGAAGCGGTAACTAGCAATCCGGCTATAAATAATAACAACACATTACGCCATTCTACTTTCAATTCAGGAAATATAACATAACCAACTACGCTAGAAAAAACAACTAACATACTCAAATTCAGTTTCATCAACTGTTGATAATCCTTTAATTTCTGAATTATCTTAGTCATGGTATACGATAAAATAGTTGATTGTAAAATCATGTCGAAATACAAAATGAAAATTTCATTTTGTCATTTGGCCGATGAATAAAAAGTCTAGTGGCTTTCCTCACCCTCTTTGAGCGGAATATGCTGTGGTATGAAGTCCCCACCATTTCCATCGTCCTTATAATCATAAGCCCAACGATGTACTTCAGGAATCTCTCCATCCCAGTTACCGTGTCCAGGTTTGATTGGCGTGGTCCACTCTAATGTATTTGATTGCCAAGGATTTGGATCTGTAACTTTTTTCCCTTTCCAAATACTTACAAAGTAATTGAATACGAAAAATAATTGGGCAATGAATACAATGATAGCAGCTATACTAATCATTTGATTTAATTCGCCAAACTGTTTGAATGATTCCCAATTCGAGAAATCATAGTATCTACGTGGCATACCAGCAACACCTTCATAATGCATAGGCCAAAATATGACATAAGAACCAACAAAAGTGATAAAGAAATGAATATAGCCCATTGTATTATTCATAAATCGACCGTACATCTTAGGGAACCAATGATAAATGCCTGCGAACATACCAAAGAATGCAGAAATACCCATTACAATATGAAAGTGTGCAACTACAAAGTAAGTATCATGCAAGTGAATATCCAAAGCCGAATTCCCTAGAAATAAACCAGTCAATCCACCAGAAATAAATAAGGAAACAAATCCTAGTGCGAAACACATGCCTACAGTAAATCTAATATTTCCTTTCCAAATTGTAGTCAACCAGTTGAAAACTTTTACTGCCGATGGTATCGCGATAAGCAAAGTAAGAAGCACAAAAACACCGCCTAAGAAAGGGCTCATACCTGTTACAAACATATGATGCGCCCATACAAGGAATGCCAATAAAGTAATTCCGATAAGAGATAATATCATAGCAAAATAACCAAAAATAGGTTTACGAGAATTTGTAGCCAATATCTCAGAAGCCATACCCATAGCTGGTAACATAATGATATAAACTTCTGGGTGCCCTAAGAACCAAAATAGATGTTGGTATAAAATTGGTGATCCGCCTACATTAGGTAATGCCTTACCAGCAACATAAATTTCTGATAGATAGAAACTAGTTCCTGCATGTCGGTCAAACAATAATAATACAGCTGCTGATAATAGCACAGGGAATGAAAGAACACCAAGAATAGCAGTAAATAATAAAGCCCATATAGTTAATGGCAAGCGAGTCATACTCATCCCCTTCGTACGCATATTTAAAATAGTAACTATATAATTTAGTCCACCCAACAAAGACGACACAACAAATAATGCCATACTCACTAACCACAAATCCATTCCTAATCCTGAACCCATAGAAGCTTCTTTCAATGCGCTTAGTGGTGGGTAAGTGGTCCATCCACCAGATGCTGGACCAGTAGTGATAAATAATGAACTAAACATAATTACACCTGCAATGGCAAAAAACCAATAGGATAACATATTTAAAAAAGGAGATGCCATATCACGAGCTCCAATCTGTAAAGGAATTAAAAAATTAGCGAAAGTTCCGCTTAGTCCTCCTGTTAATACAAAGAATACAAGTACAGTTCCATGAATAGTTATCAAACCATAGTACATTTCAGGATCCATCTTACCACCATGAGCCCAATCGCCTAAAAACATAGTAAGCACTTTAAACGTTTGTTCAGGAAAGCCTAGTTGCAATCTAAAAAAGACAGACATTAATCCACCAACAATTGCCCAAAAAATACCCGTAATCAAAAACTGACGAGAAATAATTTTATGGTCTTGGCTAAATATATACTTTGTGATAAAATGTTGTTTGTGTTCATGATGTGCATGATCATCATGGTGACCATGACTGTCGTGTGTATGAACATCGGTGTGTATAGCAGCTTCGTTACTCATTTTTTACTTATTTATTCATTGTTATTTTTTTTGAAGAATCTACTGGCGCAACTATAGGTGCTTCTGCAGGAAATTCTTCAGGATGATTTTGTACATAATAGGATTTTTGTTCCTTCAACCACTTATCATGTTCAGCTTGTGTTTCTACCACTACTATTGCACGCATTGAATAATGCCCTTTACCGCACATTTGGTCACATGATAATTCATAAACAAAATTTTCATTTCCTGTTTTGATTTTCATTTCAGCAGTAGTAATAGTTGGTGTAAACCAAATTCTAGTGGTGATACCTGGAACTGCATCCATCTTCATTCTAAAATGAGAAAGACCTACATCATGAATTACATCGCGCGAACCGATAATTAATTCTACCGGTACATCCTTTACTAAACGCAATTCTCCATTTGGAATAATGATATCATCCATATTACGTTTGTCTTTCCAATCTTGTCCAAGCAAATTATCCTTATCATTGATATTCAAAAAATACTTTTTTCCCAATTCACCATCAGGTCCAGGATAACGAGAAATCCAATTGAATTGTTTACCAACAATTTCAATTTGCATAGCCCCTTTCGGCGCCTCACCTGTCATTGTAAACCAAGCTTTCAAACCGATAGCAACCAATACAGCCATGGCAATGGCAGGTACCGTTGTCCAAATTAATTCTAATTTATTGCTATGTGCAAAGAAAACAGGTGCTTTATCACCATTACGTTGATATTTGAAACAAAACCAAAACAATAATACTTGAGTCAGAACGAATACGATACCAGTTACCCATAGAGTAACTTTAAACATGAAGTCATATTGCACGCCATGATTAGATGCAGCTTCTGGTCCCATTAATGGCAACATATATTCGTGACACCAAACTATTCCAACAAAGAAAGCAATCATGAGTATCAACATGGAAAACCCAAGTATTTTATTTCTCTTCTTATCAAATTGCTGTTCACCTTGTATTTGTGCAACCATTTCGCTTGATCTAGCGACTTGATAAAGCACTACAAATATTAAAACAACAAGAAATACTAACATTAATCCTGACATAAATAATTTTATTTTAGCTTATATGAATGATCGTTTCTTTTAATAATGGATTGTTTTGTGGCACTAAGGGAGCTTTGGTTAATTTGTTACTTACTAAACTAATTATTAATCCAATAAAACCGCAAACTATCCCTATTTCGAACCACCCGATATGCCAATTTTCACCGACTGTTGCTGGCATTACCATTTGATAAAAATCAATCCAATGCCCGGTGAGAATAATGATAGCAACCAAAGTAACTACGAAATAATTTCTTTTATTCGGTCTTGGCATAAGAATTAATATTGGGCATACAAAATTCAAAATAATATTTATCCAATAGAAAAATTTATATGGTCCATGCATACGTATCTTGAAATAAATAGTTTCCTCTGGAATATTTGCGTACCAAATCAACATAAATTGAGAGAACCATAAGTAAGTCCAAAATATGCTAAAGGCAAACATAAATTTACCAACATCGTGAATATGCTCATCATTAACATGTCCCAAATAACCATGTCTTTTAGTATACAAAATCCACAACATAATCATACTCATGCCACTCACAAAAGAACTTGCAAAAGTGTACCAACTAAACATAGTTGAAAACCAATGTGCATCTAAACTCATAATCCATAACCAAGGAATAGTAGAAGCTAGAGACAATGCAAACACAAATATAAATCCTGCAGAATAATTAAAATTCAACCAATATGTTTTTGTTGAACCTTTAGGATCTGAATCTTGCTTGATTGAAAGTTGACGAAGTTTAATCCCAAACCAACTCCATAGTCCTAAAACAATTAAAGTCCAAATGGTGAAAAAGTTTCTATTTAAGAAGAAGTTCTTCAACGCGTTCAATTTGTTATGAACTACATAACCATCTTCTAGCCATTTATAAATGTGGTGGTTATTTGTCCATACTATAGTTAATAATACAAGTCCGGCAATCATTGCCATTACCCATACGATACTACCAATTGCTTCAGGTATTCTTCTGAAAGAAACTATCCATGCACCTTGTGCTAATGAAGTAGCACTTAGTATAAAAACACTTGCTAATGAAATTAATAAAAAGAAAACACTATTTTGAAGCAATACTGCCCAAAATCTATTCTGACTCATTTGGTCATGGCTCATTATTAATAATGAATATCCTGCTAACAAGGTAACAATACCTATAGCTAACAATGTTAGACTAGTGGTCTTCAGTTTGGCGGGTACTTTAAATTCTTGATTCAACATTTCTTACTTTATTTTATAAATAATCTATTTATTTTTTGTCCTTTTTATCAGCAGTATTTGCTACTGTAGTATTTACTGGTGGAACAACCGTAATTGATTTGGTCATTGGGCCTTTTGCACTTGAATCGCTTCCTACTGTTTTGATCATTGAAAAAACTTCACCACCATTTTCACTTTGCACTTTTTTGATATAAGCCACTACCATCCAACGTTGCTTGGTATCCAATTGACTTGCATAGGCTCCCATTGCATTCTTACCATAAACAATGGCATGGTAAATTCTGCCTTGGCTCATTTTCAAATATTTTTCACCACTTTTCAAATTTGCTGGCATTGCTGCAAATTTACCACTACTGTATAAAGGACCATTACCATCTAATTGTTCTCCATGACAAATACCACAATAAATTAAATAAAGTCTTTTCCCTTCTGTCAAATCTTTTTCTTTAAGTTCAAACTTACAAGTAGCCGCGTTAGCTAATGAGGTATCATTTTCACCGATATGATCTGGTAATGATTGCTCACGAGCAATGCTTCCGGGTACTGGCATTTTATTATATGTACCATGTTGTGAATCTATTTTGGCAGTGCCATTATAATAATCAACTGCTCTAGAATACACCATATCTGGTGCATAAGTTCTGCCTGGTTTTCTACTGTATTCACTACAGGAAACAATGACTGTTGCAGTCAATACGAATAGAATGTATATCGTTATCTTATTCATTTGCTTAAGCTAATTGTTCTTGAATTTCGTAATCTTCTCTTTTGTCAAAACGGCCAAACCACCAATCTGCCTCTGCCACTT
>Ga0209596_1002044_pt1 | contig 16841 bp, 21 predicted proteins | sample M_130807_MF_Meta_FD_187314 | JGI IMG/M metagenome (GOLD analysis project Ga0209596, IMG submission 187314) | Freshwater microbial communities from Lake Montjoie, Canada to study carbon cycling - M_130807_MF_MetaG (SPAdes) (version 2) | ecosystem: Environmental > Aquatic > Freshwater > Lake...
GAGTGAGGCGGCGCACGAGTGGCTGCTGTAATTGGGCAGCCCGAGTTTCTTCATATAGGTCATTTGGAGAATGACGGCCATGGTGTGTGGTTCCTTTCTGGTTTGGGTTTGCTGTGAAAACGAAAAACCCCGCCGGAAGTGGCGGGGCGTTCTCGTCGGTGATCTGAGTTTGCAGCCGGATTATTTTTGTGCCGGCTGCGGTGGTGTCTGCGGTTCCTCGCGGACGAACGCGCTTTCGCTGTCAGCGGGCTCTGCCAGCCGCTCCAGCCCTTCACGCACCAGTGACGACGCAAGCCGCGTCATCGGGATGCGCCGGGCCTTCGCGGCATGGTAGAGCGCCGTGATGAGCGGGCGTTCGATGCGGGGTGAGTAGTGACGGGATTGCGCCATGCGGCCTCCTTTCCGAATGCACGGCACTTGGATGCCGCGCGGGTTTGAACAATTTACTGCTGTGACGGACTCGCCGGCGCAGCAGTGCAGATCACGGAATGACCGTGTTCCCTTGCAATTTCATATAACGCGGGATGGGTGGTTGTTTCACCGAGTGCGACGGAAGAGTGCGGCGGGCTCGGAGACCGGAGGCAAAGCCCAGCTGCGTCCGTCACTTTCTCGCATCGGTGAAGCTACACTTCGCACCGGGCGAACAGATCGTCCCACTTCGCGGAAAGAGCGGTTCGTAGTTTGATCAATGTAGGCAACGCCGGGAAATATTCGCCCGCCTCGACGCTCTGGACATACCGCGCGCTAATCCCGACCTTCTCGGCCAAGACTTCCTGCGTCAGCCCTTTGGAGAGCCGCAAGCGCGTGATGTTCTTTCCGAACTTTGATCGCACGGGGCAGGGCGATGGCTTTCGCGAGGGCACTCGTCATCCTCGCCCTTACAAAAAGAATCGAACACGAGGCTTTACCTCGTGTTGTGGAAATCCTACGAGTCACGCGTTTCCCTAAACTCAGGACCATGCCAAGCACCGCCGAATCCACCCGTTCCTGTTTGTTGCAGTGGGCGAAAAACTGCCAATCCACCTGCCAGGACGAGGGAGACTCCGCGGCCGTTTCCATGATCGAAGCTGCGGTATCCAGATACTGTGAAGATCGCTTCGTGCTTTCCATCATGGGCCTTGCCAAACGAGGCAAATCCACCCTCATCAATGCCCTCTTGGGACGCGCCGACGATTTGCTGGCCCCCGTTGACAAACTTCCCGCTACCAATGTCACGACCACATTTTCCTGGGGTGAAACGCTGGCGGTCGAAGCGATACTGCGCGACGGGACGAGCGTCCCTCTGACTCCGGAAGACATCCGTGCTTACGCGACGGAGGAAGGCAACCCGGACAACGCAAAAGGAGTCCAGTTGATCCGGGTCTCAGGCCCGTTCCCGGAGCGTCTGAGAGGCCTCACTCTGGTCGATCTCCCCGGACTCGGCTCCATCCATGAGCACCATGACCAGATTATTCACCAATTCCTGCCCCAGAGCGATGCGGTGCTGCTGCTGACCACCGCCCGGATGCCCATCAGCCAGCAGGAAATCGATTTGCTCAAGGAAGCCCGCAAGGTGGACATTCAAAAACTGTTCGTCGCCATCAACAAGGTGGACGAGACCGATGCCGGCGAACTGGCGGAATGCGAAGCGCACAACCGCAAACAACTCGGCACTCTGGATGTATCCATCCCCTCCATTCACAGAATCAGCGCCCGGCAGGCGCATCAAGGTGAGTGGGAGTCCAGCGGTGTTGCAGAGTTATGGGACGATATTGGCCGCTTGCTTCAGCGGGAACGCGGCTTGGTCATGGCCAGACGTTTCGTGTCTTCCGTCATCCAGGCGGCATCTCCATTGTTGAACTCTCTGGCGGTTCGCGCCGAATCTGCAGGCAAGTCCGCGGAAGAGATTGCGGCGGAACGATCCAGCCTGGCATCGGAAAAGAAAGCCATTGAAAGCCACCGCCCGATTAGGGAGCGTGAGTTTTCCCTCCGATGGCACAATGTCATTCACGAGGCCGAAAGTTACCTGCCACACGCGGAAGAGACTATCCGTCAGAACATGGCGCAAAAGATCAAGAGCACCAGTCTGGCCCAGATGAAAGCCTTGGAAAAGCGCCTGCCCACCCTTTTCAGCGAATGCGTCGAAGGGACGTTGACGCCGATTTTCTCCGTCATGGAAAAGAAACTCCGTGCGCTTGTCGTGGAATTGGACGCCACATATCCATGCGTGATCATCGGCGGCAGGGGATCTCCCGTCATCAAAAGCGGGCAGGATCATGCAGTCGTTAAGACCGCCGTGGCCGGAGGTGCCCTGGTCGCGGGAGGCATTGGCGTGGCGTCTGCTGCTTCTGCCGCCATTGCCGCAGCCGCAGCCGTAGCCGTGGTTCCCATGGCCGGCTTGGGACTGGTCACCTCGGGCCTTGCCGCTTATGGGTGGGGTAGCTTGGCTCCAGTTGCCGCCGCGCTTTGGCCCACCACGACGGTCGCCACCGCCACTGCGCCTTCCGCCTTTCTTCTTGCTGCCGGTCCCGTGGGATGGGCCATCGCTGGCCTCGGTGTCGTGGCAGTTCCCGTCGCCTGGGGCATTTCCCGCAACAAGCTCAAGCGTGGCCTGCAGGATCAAATGGAGGAACACGTGACCAGCCTGTTCGCAAGGCTGAAAACCGAACGCTTGCCCGCCATCCGCAGCCTGGGAGACAAGGTTCTGGAGGAGTTCCGCCTCAATCTGGAGCGCCGTCTGCTCGCCATCGATCAGGCGCTGGACAAGGCGGCCCTCCAGTCCGGGGATGCTGATGCCGTGAAACGGGATCAGGAGCGCTTCAAGCGATTCGACGAACTCCTGGCAGAATCACCTGCTCTCATCCTCCAATAATCGTGCTAACCACCCAGGAGATCACCGAAGATCTGCTGCTGCTCGTCGCCAGATCGGAAGGACTTTATCCTTCCTCGAACAAAAAGGCCGGGAAAGTCCAGGAGCTGCTCGCCAGCCTCGGACGCGAGCTGTTATTGCTGCACCAGCGCTGCCTGCGCTCCAGCGCGGATTACAAGGTGGCGGTCGTGGGGCTTGGCAATGTGGGAAAATCCAACCTGCTCAATGCGCTTTTCGGCATGAAGATCGCCCCGGTCAGCAACGCTCCCTGCACCGCGAACATTGTCGAGTTCCACCACGGCGACGAGTTTCGTCTCATGGCCGAGGCCCGCGAACGGCTCTTGCCGCGTCACTGGACTTTCCCCCAGTCCGGCGGCCTGCATGACCAGCTCTGCCAAATGGTTTCCCACAACGAAGGGGGCGACCGCGGGTGGACGCGCATCGAAGTCACGTTGCCCGCTGAAATATTGTCCGACGGATTGATCCTTGCCGACACCCCAGGCTTCGGCGCGGCCGGTGACGAAGGCTTGCAGGACAATGAAACAATCGCGCATTTCCTCAAAAACGATGTCGCCCAAGTGTTCTGGGTGGTCATGGCAGACCAGGGCATCGGCAGACAGGAACTTGGCTTCTACCAGCAATACCTGGTGGATCGCTGCGACGACCTGATCGTCACCAACGCCGAGGACTGGCAGCACGAAGACAGGACACGCTGGAAGCAACGCTTTGCTCCCAAATTGCGTCGATCCTTGCAGATTCACTTCGTCGAGGGGAAAAACGCGAGGCTCGCGTGGGAACGGCAGGATGCTGCAGGCTGGGAAGCATCGGGAGCGGCTGATGTATGCGAGCGCATCAAGAACCTGAAGCATTTCGATGGCCGCATCGAAGGTGTGGCCAGCAACCTCGACATCCTGGGAGAAATCGTCTCCCGCCGCATCCGGGAGATGAATTCCCGCGCACCGGTGTTTTGCCCCGTCGAGAGCGCCCGTCTGCGTGGCAAATATGCCGGCGACGCCGCGATGCGGCACTGGCTTCCGGCGCTTGCAGTTCCCGATCACTCCTGACTTATGGCTAAAATCTGCATTGTAGGAACAGAAGGCGCGGGCAAAACCATCTTTCTCTCGGTTTTCGCCATGCGCTATCAGGACGCCAACACAGAGCATCCTTGGATGGAGTTCAAGAACCGGGAAACTGCGCGCTATGTCGCCGAAGTTTGGGGCACGCTTGCCAGTCAGGAATGGCCTCCCTCCACCCCTCCCGGTGATTTCACCAAGCTCGAATGGAGTTTGCACACCGCTGTCAAAACGGACCAGAAAGAACACAACATCACGGTGCTGGATGCGCCCGGGCAGGACATCCGGGCCATCTTTGATTCCGATCCCGACAGCTTGAATGCAAATCAGCGTGAGCTGCAGCGCAGGCTGGAGGAAGCCGATATTCTGCTCGTGCTGGTCAACCTCGTCGAGGCCATTCGGGCCACCGACCCCGTGCAGCAGGCAAATGTGCAGATCCCCATCAAGCTGATGCTCGACAGCGTGCTCGCCAGAAAAAACGCCCGCGTGGCGATTCTTCTCTCCCAGCATGACCAGTTGCGACCCTACTTCGACAGCATCAGCGTGTCCCAGGACGATCCCATGCAGGCCCTCCGTGCCTGCCTGCCGACGGTTTACGGAGTTGCCGCCAGGACAGGGGACCGCCTCAAACTCTTCTTTGTTGCCTCCGTCGCCGAAACCGAGCCTTTTGTGGATGAGCAGGGTAAGACTTGGTCTCGTCCGCGGGCAGACTTCACATCCGAGGGGCTGAACGAAGTCATGCTGTGGCTCGTCATGGCCGCGAAGGGGGTTCGTGGCGATGAACAACACGCGGAAACAACCCGGAAAGAAGCGGAAATCTCCAGTTACAAAAAGGAACTCAGTCGACTCAAACAACTGCGGACAAAATTCAGGGCTCTTGTCGGAGCCATCGCCTTTGCCGTGCTGTTCGTGCTGTTCGTGATTGGCACCGTCTACATTGAATCATCGCTGAAAGATGAGCATGCAATACCCCCTCCAGATTTTCATTTTGGTGTAGACCAAGGAAAGTGGAATGAAAATGATGGCATCATCCTGACCAATAAAAGCCAATACGATTTCATATCGCCTCGTATCGAAGTGTATTTCAAGAGTAAGACAATCTCACAAATTTCAGGTGACGGCTATATCCTTCGAGCAGGAAGTAGATACACATGGGAAAAGGCCTACAACTTCAACAAAGACCAGAAGCAGGCTACGGCAGGTGTATTTTGCAAAACCGTCCTTTCTACAGAAGAAAAATCACACCGAAAATATCTATTGATCTTGGCATTGTTTGCCGCGTTCGGTATCATCTTGTTCAGCACGTTCAAGCTGCCGCATCGAAACGACAACATGATCCGGGAAATGGAACAACGTCTCGGGTAAACCATTGTTTTTCCCCATCGACCCTCGCCCCTTATGAACTGGTTCACTTACGATTTCTTTGACCCGCTGCTGCCTTCCGAAAAGTGGCGGAGCAACGATGCCTCGTCCGTTCCGCAATACATCCAGGATCTGGCCGTGGATTTGCCGGAACGCATCGGCGTCATTCGGTGCAACGACTGGAGCACGGACGATTATGTCGGCGGCATCAAGACCTTCGAATCCCGCGTTTGCGTCTTCCGGGTGTGCAATGGAGGTCGGGACAATCGAGGACGGCCTCACCGCTGGGTATTGCTCGCCTTCGAAAATGAACTCACCCAAGGGCGATCCTTCGATGTCCTCCACGCACTCGAATCAATCGTTTTCAAACGGTATGCCGCCGCGCCCGTGCCATCGCCAGCACCGTTCCCATCATCTGCTCTCGAATGGCAGCCGTTTGTGCGGCTCAACAGCAGTGCGTTTCAAGACAAACTGAGCATCCAAGGAGATGACGCCGAAAGACAAATCCGTGACGTTTCGTTCTGGATGACATCAGGCAAGGCACAGGGTGCCCTTTTAATCGTCGAAAAGCAGAAATCGCAATTCCGGGCATGGTTTCGGAAAACTGTTCCACCGTCACCCATTGCACAATCGAAAATCACGGATTCGCAGCGGACTCCTCCGCTGCAGGTGCCTCAAGAAAATGCAACCTCAACAACCTCCGAAACTCCTAACATGAAGAAGCATATGTTCATAAAAGCCAGTTTGGTCTTGGCGGTTGTGGTGGTAGGTGTGGTGGGAGGTGTGCTGGGATGGTTTGCGCGGGATTGGTGGCATAAGCTCCCAATTTCCGAGCCTCCCACTGGTCCCACAGTTACAGAAGTGAAGCTGACAAAACTCGACGAAAATGGCGGCTATAGTCTGCGGCTTCCCTTTTCTGTCCAAGATGTTCAAGTGCACTGGTTGGAGCCCCAAGAGGATGGTAACTATGCTCCGAAGGTAAAACGCATTGAACGGCCCAAGCATCAGTCATCGGAGACAAAAGGGACTTCACCTTCTCTCCAGAAGACGGGTTCAAAAGCGAATGAAGTGCATGGGGACCGACAACAGCCGGGCGACAGGTGATCCCGCCGGTTTCAAAAGCAACCCGTCCGAATAGCCATGCATCACTTGTGCCTCAAATGTGGACGCATGCAAAATGCCGACCCCGAAGGCACTTGCCCTGTTTGTGGCCAGATTATCCATCCCTCGCTTCATCGGCAAACTGGAACCAAGGCTGAATCCGGGACTGCCAGACAGGAAGCATTTTCGGCACACATCAGCACGGCCGTGGTCGTGCTCTATTGGGGGGCATGCATCAGTTATCTGCTGGGGATCTTCCTTCCTTTGATGACCATCAAGAAGGAAGTTGTCCTTGGAGGATTCACCTTTCTCAAAGAAGCCAATACCGTTTCCATGCTCTCCGGCATCTGGTCCCTGCTGAAAGAGGGGCAATGGTTTCTGTTTCTGCTGCTGTTTCTTTTTTCGGTGGCCTTTCCTTTGCTGAAGCTGTTCCTGCTCTATGGAATCTGCTGCGACTGCGATCCCGATGGAGCAGAACCGAAGCATCTCAAATGGCTGTCCGTGACCGGGAAATGGTCCATGCTCGATGTTGTCGTGGTCGGGCTTCTCGTGGTGGTTCTGAAACTCGGCGATCTGGTCGAAGTCCGCGTTCATGCGGGTATCTATTTTTTTGCCGCCTCAGTGACCATGACCATGGTGATCACCATGCTTGCACATGCAACCTCTTGTCCCCGCTTTCTGCGGCGCTGACATTTCATCCCAATCCGGTCATGTGAGCACGGCGGTTTATCGGTCCTACGAACAGCATCCGCCGCTTGGGCGCTCCTTCGTCGTCTGAGCGCCAGTCCGGGAGCGGCCCGCTTTTTTTCGCCCCTCACGTGGTGAGTGCATGAATGCCACCACGAGCCTATCTTTCCCCACGAATTTTCCCGTGCGGAGCAGTGTCGCCAGCGCGCTTCATCCTCTTTTCGCCCCTCGCTCCCCCGATACCCCCTCACCCCCCGACGCCCGTCCCCGTTCTGACTGTTTCCGGTGCGGCGGGCGCGAAAGCAAATTCCTGCAGTTAAAGCCCCGCAAGAGGCCGCACACGCCGCGCAAATTGCCCTCGCAGGGGACCGCTCCTTTACGGGCGCTTCCGCGTGAGCATAATTTCATTTCCCTCCGTGTCCACGCACATGGCCAGATGCGGTGCATCGCCATCTTCCGACTGCGGTTCACGTACGAGCTGACCGCCTGCCGCCACGATTTCCGACGCGCCCGCGATCACATCGGGCACTTGGAAGCTGAGCCCCGTCCACGTCCGCTTTCCTTCGCCCCCGCCGTGTATGCCGATCACGCCGCCACAAACAGACACCTCGCTGATGATCTCGTTCTGCTTCAGCACCGTGCCGCCGAAGACCTTGGCGTAAAAAGCCACCGCACGCGGCATATCCGCCGCCCAGATCACATACTTGAGTCGTTCCACATTCATGCGCCGTGTGTGGCACAGATGCTCTGGAGATGACAGGGAATCTTCCCCAATATTGCATTCCAGACGCCCTCGCAACCATGCACGAGCGTCACGGCAACAGGCGGGTGGCGAGATCGCCCGCGGCCGAGTCGGAGCCGTCGAGTTGGATCAATTCCTGGAGCATCCGATGTGTCGGTTACTCGCGTGGCGTGAAATACGCGAAATACGCGAAAGCGAGATTGCGTACTTCGCGCCGGGTGTCGGGCCTCCGGGTCCGCGAAGACCACACACTGCGATCGCTGGCGAAATCCGTGCTACACGAGTTGAGCGGGTCGAAGCGGTTGTTGCTGCCTCACCGAATTTTCTCAGCCGCCATGCGCGTTCTGAACCGCGAGCACGGTGTGACGTCCAGATGCGGAGCGCGCGGGATGATGAATTGAAACTTCAGCCGCGACGGGCGCACGCTGCCTGATGCCCCGGCCCCCGAAGATCGTCGTCATCGGTTCACTGAACGTGGATCACACGTTGCGCGTTCCGCACATTCCGGCACCGGGCGAGACCCTCGCTGCCACCGCCGCCTTCACATGCTTTGGCGGGAAGGGCGCGAACCAGGCACTCGCTGCCGCACGGGCTGGCGGGGATGTCACGCTCATCGGCTGCGTGGGCGAAGATGATGCTGGCACCCGTTACATCGAGCATCTGCGCAGCGAAGGCATTCACACCGGGGCCATCATGAAAGCCAGTCAACCAACGGGCTGTGCCTTCATCACCGTCGATGATGCCGGCGAAAACAGCATCGTCGTCAGTCCGGGTGCGAATCACGCGCTCATGCCCATTCATGCGGAGGAGCACGCCGCGCTCATCCGCTCCGCCGCTGCCCTGCTGCTCCAACTGGAATGTCCGTTGCCGACCGTGCTTCACGCGATCCGCATTGCCTCTGCAGCCGGAGTCCCGGTGATCCTCAATCCATCACCGCTGACTTCCGAGTTCATCCAAGCCCGAGTGGAAGTGGACACGCTCATCCTCAATGCGCAGGAGGCGGCCGCGCTCGTTTCCATGACGCCCGCTGAGATCGAAGCCGAGCCGCAACGCGCACGCACCGCCGCTCGTTGTCGTCAGATAATCATCACCCGCGGCGGCGATCCCACGCTCGTCATCACCGCGAGCGAAATCCTGAATATCGCTCCACCGCAGGTCATCCCCGTGGACACGGTCGGTGCGGGAGACGCCTTCGCGGGCGCATTCACAGTCGCCACCGCGAGCGGGATGCCGTTGGAAGAGGCGATCCGATTTGCAAACGCTGCAGGAGCACTGGCGACTCAGGGCGTGGGAGCACAGGTTTCGATTCCGGGGCGTGATGCGATCGTTGCTCTCGTGGGGCCGCGCAGCGCGGAGACGGTGTGATGTTTGATGATGGGAGAATGATCATTTCCAATCAGGCTCAAAGTTTGGTCAAAAAACTTGTGTGCCTAAAAACCTGTGCCAGAGTGTGCCTAAATACTGCACATGTGGCACGAATTGCACATGCTGCACGTTGTTGAGAGACAGATTGTTAGTCAGAATTCGGGGCTCTTCAGAGATAACCCGAATGAGGCTCATAACCTGAAGGTCGTAGGTTCAAATCCTACCCCCGCAACCACTTTAAGCGGCTCGCAAACAAAAGTTTGCGAGCCGTTTCTGTTTCCCGGCGGAATGTCGCGAAAAGCCTCTGAAATGGCCTTTTATACCAACTTAAGTTGAAAATAGGACGTTGGTTTTTTGGAGGAAGCGTTTGTTTGAGAGTGGACGGCGTTGTCACCGATCAGGGAGTGGACGCGACCCGGGGTGTTCCAGAACGGGCGCATCTCCTGCGCGATGGCGGCCTCAATTTCCTCATGAATTCGATCTGCGTATCCCATGTTTTCATTCTGCGGGCGGATCATTTCACAAACCCCGTTGCCAGAAAATGAAATCGTCTTGCGCGATCCCTGCCGCTTGCCCTCCCTGTCGAATTTAATTGAATCACGAGGCTCTTGCAAAACCCCTCCGCAGGGATTCAAAAAATCGCAGCGCTCTCTGATGACGTGTTCTGCGGGTGGAGATTTCGGAGGGTTTTGCAAGAGCCTCTCACGAATGAACAAACCGGAGGCACTCGAAATCTTGCTGCATGAGGCGACAAAATACGCCGAGTTCTCCATGCGCAACATCGGGCATGTGCCACCCACCAGGTCGCAATGACGCCAGAAGGCGCCATGTGGGGCGCAGACCGGCGAAAATGGTCATTTACCCCGGCAGAGAAATTCCCGAGTCTGCGTCCCGGTTCAAATGAAAGGATTCACCCCCGGCGCGGTTCTTCAGGAGTCTTTTGCTCCTTCGTGGTTTCCCAACGATGACCGCAGCCCATTCCGCCTCGTCTGCCTCGAGACCCTCCTCCACAGCCGTTCCAAGTTCCCCATGATCATACGCGATTACGCCCTCGATCTCCAGGCACGCCGGCCCGCCGCTGCGTCGGGAAAATCAGACCTGCTGCTCGAATTGCCCGCCTTCGCCGAAGGCCGCTTTCTCACGGTCCATCCCTTCCGCGATTTCAATGGTCGCACCATCCGCGTCTTCCTGCTCGAACTTCTCCGACGCCCGCACCCTGCGCGAGCGCAACAGCTTCACCCGCGACGACGGCACGCCGCTGAATTACACCTTGGACAACATCAAGGACTGTGCAAAAACACCTTCGAGGTCGGCAACCAGTTGAAACCTGCCGGTTAAATCCGCTCAATTAATTTTCCATGCCTCGCATCGCCAAAGAAAAAGCCCCCAACGCCCCCTCCACCGCTACTATCGGCTTCGAGGCCAAGCTCTGGCTCACCGCCAACAGCCGGAGCGCAGCGGAGACCGCCGCAGGCAACCGTAGCAACAACATGGACCCGGCGGAGCCGAGCGGAGCGAGACAGCCTGCCAAAGGCAGCCCGCAGGGTGACCGCGGGGGCGTTCATCAGTTCAGCGTCCCGCCCAAGGGCAACGCCAAATTCGCCTGGGTGCAGCACTTCATCCACCACCTCGCGCCCCACGGCATGGCCGACTTCGTCCTCGCCAACGGCAGCATGTCCTCCAACCAGTCCGGCGAAAAAGAAACTTGGCTCCCATCATGATAATCGACCTCTCAGCCATTCTGCCAAATGTCGCCCAAACCCTAGATGGAACAGGATTCCTCTTCGGTGCGGGAACATCGCGTGAAGCAGGGTATCCGATGATGCCGCAGCTCACACGCGAAGTAATCAGCGCGCTCGATGCTGCCGAGCGCTCCGTTCTGGATGAAGTTCTCAAACTGGCTGGAGAAACCTACGACGACGTGAAAGCGACCCCGAACATCGAGCAACTCTCTGACCTCGTAATCGCCCATTGGACAAATTCCGGTGACGCCCGGTTCAGCGGTTTGGAAAGTCGCCTCCGCGAGATGATCCTCGCGCGTATTCTCGCCGTGGCGAGCCCGACGCTTGATAACCATTGCCGTTTCTTCGAGGTATTAAAGCGACGCGCGTTCGGGCTCCCATGCTCAGTCTGGATTTTCACGACGAACTACGACCTGCTATTTGAAACTGCGGCCGCCCGCGTCGGCGTAGCCCTTGAAAATGGATTTTGTGGGACAACCGAGCGCTTTTTTCAGCCAGCACAGTTCAAGAGCACGTCCGGTGTAGTTGTTCGGCGAGAATTTACTCCAAACAACGGTTTGACGGTAAGGCTAATCAAGTTGCACGGCTCAATTTCGTGGGCCGAAGAATCGTCGAAGTTCTACGAACGGCATCCTGCAGCTTTCGCACCGGGAACTCGCCGCGTGATGGTTTTACCGCGGCGCAAAAAGGTCATGGATACAATGACGCCGCCTTACGACACGCTCTTCGGCCAAGCGAACAAGGCGCTCGGCGGAGAATGCAAATACCTCGTCAGTTGCGGATTCAGTTTCGCCGACGAGCATATCAATCAACAGCTATTGCTTCCGGTCATGCAGGCGAACCGATGCCGTTTGTTCGCGTTAAGCCAGGAGGAGCCGGCAGGGCTTGCGGCGTTTAAGCCGCTGCCAAACTTCTCGGCTGGTTTCGAGACTCATGCTCACGTCGGCACAAAAACTGACCAAACAACGACAGACGCTTGGAAGTTCAGCAAGTTTGTCAGCCTCTTTGAATAGAAAACACTATGAGCGATTACCAAATTGGAAAAGTTGTTGGAGTAACGGGGGACGAAATCTTCGTCGCTCTCGTTGACCATGAACCATCGGCGGATAGCGAGCGTGGTGTTCCTGATTCCATGACCATCCATCTGCCAGCCGCTGCCGGGCCAACACCGGTGCTCATCGGGCAACCGGGCACTTTCATCACGGTTGCGCTGCCTGCGGGAAAGCTGCTGTGCATGGTCACAGGAATTGAAATGCGCGAGGGTAAAGTCAGTTCCTCTGAATCGAGGGAGGCGGAAGCCGACGGAACAATGCTTCTCGACAGAGCAACTCGAGGGCTTTCGACCATTCCAGTCGGGACGATTGACGCGTCAGGGAAGTTTGAGCGAGGGACGGACGTCCTTCCGACAGTCAACGCGCCGGTATTCGCCGTCTCGCCAGCGTTGCTCGACCAAGTTTACGCAAGTTATGCCGAGGGTGACTTTGCCATTGGCAAACTTTCGATTCTGCCTGGGCAACTGGCGAAGATTAACCTCGATGCGTTCCTCACCCGGCACGCCGCCATCCTCGGCCAGACGGGAGGCGGAAAGTCGTGGACGGTAGCATCGCTCATTCAGAAAATGTGCGGCTTTCAGCAGGCGACCATCGTGCTCTTTGATTTGCATGGAGAATACACCAAGACCTTTGGAGCCTCTGCCGACGTGATTGCGGCGAGTGACTTGGAACTGCCCTACTGGTTGATGAATTCCGAAGAACTGCTTGGGCTGATGGTTGACCGGAGCGAGTCGGCGGCACCAAACCAAATCGCCAAGTTCAAAGAGCTGCTGCAAGGAGCCAAGGAGGCGCACCCCGAAAACCAATCTCTAGGCCTCAAGAAAATCACCATCGACACTCCGGTCTTCTTCGATTTTGAGGCTATTCTCAGCAAATTCCGCGCACTCGACACGCAAATGGTGCCGGGGAAAACGGGGGAGAAGCAGGGGCCGCTTTTCGGGCAGTTCTCTCGGCTTCTCATGCGCGTCGATTCGAGGCTGAACGACAGACGCTACGACTTGATCTTTAAGCCCAAGACATACAACACAAGCGCTTCGATGGAAGACTTGTTCCGTCGCCTGCTCGGCGAGAAGAAAGGAGACCGAAAGAAGGTCGTTGTTGTTGATTTGAGCCCGGTTCCTTTCGACGTCCGGTCCTCCGTCATCTCGCTAATCCTCCGGTGCCTGTTCGATTTCGTTTATTGGCACCGCCGCGTCCACACCACGCGATTCCCGATTTCCGTTTTCGCAGACGAGGCCCATATCTATTTGAGCGACGGCGACCCTGCGACCGAGGCGGCCAAGCACTCTGCTGAACGCATTGCCAAAGAAGGACGCAAATACGGCATCAGCCTGACCGTGATAAGCCAGCGACCACGCGAAGTTTCTGCGACCATTCTCTCGCAGTGCAACAGCTTCCTCTGCCTCCGTATTTCAAACCCTGACGATCAATCCTACGTCCGAAACCTCCTCCCAGATTCGGTGCGCGGAATTGCGAGCATGTTCTCGACGCTCCGCCGTGGTGAAAGTATCTTGATCGGAGATTCCGTGATGATGCCCACTCGTATCAAAATTGACGTTCCTAGCCCTGCGCCTGAGAGCGACGACGCATCTTTCTACAAGGCTTGGAACGAAGCTCCGAAGGACGTCGATTTTGCGAAAGTGCTTCAAGCTTGGAGAAATCAGGAGATTGTTCCGTAAACCAATTCTAAACAACATGATCGTCCCACAACCATTCCAATACCAAGGTAGTAAGCGCGCTCTTGCTCCGCTGATTCTGAATTACCTACCCGTCAAATATCGCAGGTTGGTTGACCCGTTTGCTGGATCGGCGGCGATGACGTTGGCTTGTGCCGCTCGGATGCGGGCTGACCGTTATTGGATTAATGACCTGAATAAGCCATTGGCGGAATTGCTGAACCTCATGATTAACCGTCCGGAAGAGTTGGGGGACGCGTATGCTGAACTTTGGAAGGGCGAGGCTGATGATGCGCTCGAACATTTCTACACGGTGCGGGAGAAGTTTAACAGGACTCAGGAGCCGAAACTCTTTTTGTATCTGCTGGCGCGGTGTATCAAGGGTGCCGTTCGTTACAACAGCGAGGGCATGTTCAACCAAAGCCCCGATAAACGGCGACTGGGCACGCGACCCGAGACCATGCGGCAGAATATCATGGCGGTCTCCATGTTGCTGCGGGGAAGGACGGTTGTGACTTCGCATGATTTCCGCGATGTGTTGGCGGCAGCGGAGTCCGAAGATGTGATTTACATGGACCCGCCGTATCAGGGAACATCGGGCGAGAGGGATTCTCGTTATCTTGCTGGGTTATCGTTCGATCATTTTGTGGTGGCTTTGGATGGCCTTAATACAAGGGGGCTGCGCTATGCGATCAGCTACGATGGCAGGACGGGCGACAAATCCTACGGTGAGCCTCTGCCTGCTTATTTGGGCCTCGCGCATGTCGAATTGGAAGCCGGACGCTCAACACAATCTACGCTCCTTGGCCGCGAAGAGCATACTGTCGAGTCCCTCTACATTTCGCCCGCACTCGCCTCGGAAATCGGGGTGATGTCACAGAAGGCGAGTCGCAAGCCGGTGAAACAACCCGAACTCTTTTGAATCTGCCGGTATGCCCAAAAAACAATATCCGAAGGAGTTTCTGGCACTTTGCCAATCGGTGACCGCCAAGCGTCCTAGAACTGTCATCACGCATATTTTAGAACACGGGCAAATCACCACGGAGGAGTTGAAGAACCTCTACGGCTACAACCATCCGCCAAGGGCCGCTCGTGATGTGAAGGAGCACGGAATACCCATCGAACGTGTAACGGTGACCGGTGGTGACGGCAGAAAAATTGCGGCCTATCGCTTTGGTGACCCCACGAATCTGAAGGTGCGTCGTTTTGATGGGCGCACTGGCCTGTCCAAGCAGATCAAGGAGGCACTCATCGCAAAGTATGGCTGCCGTTGCTTCATCTATTTGGAAGAGATGCCCGAGGCAGCACTGCAAATCGACCACCGCGTGCCGTTTGGAGTTGCCGGAGAATCGGAGACAATGTCTCCGGACGAGTTCATGCTGCTGTGTGGCTCTGCGAATCGGGCGAAAAGCTGGTCGTGTGAGCACTGCGACAACTGGACGAAGCTCAAGAAGCGGGAAGTCTGCTTGAGTTGCTATTGGGCGTATCCTGAAAATCACTCGCACATCGCCATGCAGCAATTGAGGCGGATTGATCTGCTCTGGCAGGGAGACGAAACAAAGCAATACGAGCGACTGAAAGCGGACGCTGCCGAGGCAGGGTTGGCGATTCCTGATTTTGTAAAAGACGTGCTGCGCAAGGCTCTTGCAGGCGGGAGATGATCTGACGTTTCCCCATGCTGTTTTTTGCCGCCCGCATGGTGTGGCATCCGGCGAAGTGCTGGATGACTTCAGGAGTTCAGTTGTAAGGGAATCCTTTACAACTGAGCAAACGCGGCGCGCTGAAGGGCACCGCAGCCAGTATGGATTCGGCGGCAAGGTGAATGAGAAGACCGGCGAGATGTCCTACGGCTTCGCCAGCAACCTGCGCGATGCCTTGCCGAATGCGTCGTTCATCGGGTTGACTCCCTCGCTGCCGCCGCTCGTTCGGGCTTCGCCCGATGCTGTGCATTGTCTCTGTCGGTCGGCCCAGCCTCTCTCCAGTCACCGGCACGCCCATCGAGAAGACGGACGCGAACACGCGGGCGGTCTTCGGCGATTACATTTGATGCTCCCCTCCGGTCGCACCCTTCGGGCACATCGCTTCGCTCCTGTCCATCTCGTTCCGCGCGGTTCCATTTACGACATCCAGCGCGCGGTCGCCGACAAGGCCACGGAGTGGCAAATGTCGAATGACGAATTCGGAATGTCGAATGGTCTGAACTTCGACCTTCGCACTTTAGCATTTGCACGTCGCCCGCCATCCCGGTGTGCGTCAGCCCCATCGGTTTCGGCTACTGAGCGGACTTCGCCTCGCCTTTTCGTTCCGGCTGCATAGCGTTGCGCGGTCATGCAAGAGCACCATTTCAAACTTCAGTTCCAGGACTACTCCGCCGAGTTCGTAATCGGTGGAAATCACACGCTTTACGAACTGGCGGAGTTCATCATCGGGACGATTGGGTTCAACTTCGACCACTCCTTCGAGTTTTGCGACAACCTCAAGAATCCCTACCGCAGCAAGGAGCGTTACACGCTGTTTGCGGACATGGGCGTAGACGCCAACCATGACGATCCGGGCGTGAAGGAGACGCTGGTCTCCACGGTTTTCCGGCCCAGGCGGAAGATGGTCTTCTATTTCGATTACGGGGACGACTGGATGTTTCTCGTCACCTGCACGGCGGTGAAGGAATCGGCGGCTAAACGGCCCTTCAAGAAGGTGCTCGGGACGACGGGGACGCCGCCGGAGCAGTATCCGGATTGCGAGGAGGAGTAGCTGTGGAAAATTGTGCCCCACGTCATGAAACCTGACCTCGGAAAAATCGATGATGCCGTGCTGGCGATGCTGTTTCTCACGAGTCATCGTGACCGGAAGGATGCGCCGGGGTTGAGCGTCAGCCTTGCAAAAGACGGCCGAATGTTTCATTAATGCCCTTTTTGAAAATGCCCCTCAATCTGTCTGCCCCAAGCCGCACTTTCTCCATCGCATGGTGGATCGCCATTGTTCTCGCCCCGGTGGCGATCGGGGCAGAACTGACGTCGCCCTCGCCCTCGCCTGACGGACTGGCCTTTTTTGAAAAGAAGATCCGGCCAGTTCTCGCGGAATCCTGCTACAAATGCCATTCTGCGGAGGCCAAGGCACAGGGCAAGCTGAAGGCCGGGCTTTTCCTGGATACCCGCGAGGGCGTGCTTGTGGGCGGCGACACAGGGCCGTCGAT
>Ga0209596_1002046_pt1 | contig 16837 bp, 17 predicted proteins | sample M_130807_MF_Meta_FD_187314 | JGI IMG/M metagenome (GOLD analysis project Ga0209596, IMG submission 187314) | Freshwater microbial communities from Lake Montjoie, Canada to study carbon cycling - M_130807_MF_MetaG (SPAdes) (version 2) | ecosystem: Environmental > Aquatic > Freshwater > Lake...
GCCAACGTTTTGCATCAATAGTTCCAGGAGATCAAATTCAGTTTTCGTCAAGATCAATTCACGTTTCCCACGATGTGCGGTCCGCGATCGAAGGTCAAGAATCAAATCGGCAACAACGAGATTTTGGGTTTCTTCTGTAACGAGTGTTCGGCGCAACATTGAGCGAACACGAGCAGATAACTCTTCGAGGGCGAATGGTTTGACCACGTAATCATCGGCGCCAGCATCGAGCCCAGCGACGCGATCTGACACTTCGTGTCGAGCGGTCAACATCAAAATTGGAAGTGCACGGTATTTTTCGCGAATCATGCGACACGCAGTCAGTCCATCTACATGCGGCATTGAAACGTCAAGAATGACTAAGTCGGGGAGTTGTGCATCAACTGCCTCGAGCGCCTGGGCCCCATCATTAACTGCAGTGACTTTGTAGTTCTGAAATGTTAAAGCTCGGGTGAGCGAAGTTCGTACACCTTGGTCATCTTCGGCGATCAGAATGCGTGCCTGCTGGGTATTTTCTGGTGTGGCCACGAATTCACCTTACGGCACGCTTGCAAGAACAGTGTAAGAAGGTGTTTCTTACAGTCTTCTTGCATTTTGTTGCAGTAGTTCTTGCTCTGGCGGGGGAGGCTGAAGATGTTCAAAGGAGAACTTGATGAGCCTGTTCCAGAACATCAACAAAAAGAGTCTCACCATGACGGCGACCGTGGTTGCGGTATTGGTTGGAGGCGTGGGCGTTGCCTACGCCCTTTCAGCACTTCCCAGCTCGAAAAATGACAGCCCAACAACCACAGTTGTTGTTGCCCCGCCTCAAGATGTGATGAACCCCAACGATCCGACAGTGACCTCGACTGTGGCAACACCTCCATCGTCAACGACCGCTGGAACTACCACGACAACAACATCTCTCGGTACGCCGCCTGCAGCGAGCATCAGCGGTGGCGTTTCCGGAGGCGATGATGACGAAGACGAGGGAGACGAGCATCGCGACGATGACGATGGCGATCATGATGGTGGCGAAAATGGCGATGACGATTGATCCGAGTCTGGTAAAAAGCAAAGCAAAGAAAGCTCATGCTGTGGCCCCTGATACGAAAATTCCACCGCCGCCATCGACTGCGATGAAACGTCTCACGCCGAGTCGTTTGACCGACACCGACATCGCGGCGGTGCTTGCCGCGTACAGTTTGTGCGTGGTCGGCATGTGGTCGGTTCACGGTGGGATGACAAAGTTAACCAATGGATGGGCTGATGCTTGGACCTCCGTAACGTCTTTGTCTGGATTGCTGACCTCGGCGATTGCGTTATTGGCATTGGTTTTGGTGGGTCGTCCTCTGTCATTGGAGCGACGTTTCGGCCTTGACCGGATGTTTGTGTGGCACCGAATTCTTGGAGACTCAATGGGCCTCCTGCTTGGGGTGCATGTTGCTGCTGGAACCATTGCTTGGGCGGCTGATTCAGGTTGGATCAATGCGATCATCGATCTGACCGGTCGTACGTCGTATATGGCATTGGCTTTTGTGGGAGCTCTGCTGATTGGCGTGGTCACGATCTCTTCCTTGAAATCAATTCGACAAAAGTTTTCGTACGAAACCTGGTATTTCATTCACATGTTGGCGTATGTCGGTATGGCAGTGTCGTTTGGGCACGAGATCTATCTTGGGTCTGATTTATCTAACGACACTGTGGCGCGCTACTTTTGGGTTGGGCTTCACGTCGCTGTACTTTCTTTGATGGTGTCCTCACGTTGGGGTCGCACGATAAAAGCAGTCGTTCGCCCGTTACGAATCACTTCGATTGAAAATGTTGGCCATAAGACTGTTGCCATTGAAGTATCTGGCAAGTCACTCCGGCATCGTGAAGGAGACGCTGGACAGTTCTGTTTCGTTCGGCCGCTCAAAAAAGGTTTGTGGTGGCAATCGCATCCGTTCTCAATGTCGGCCGCACCGACGAAAGATCGCATTCGTTTTACGATTAAAGATCGGGGCGAAGCGACACACTCAATCACGCAATTGGTGAAAGGTACCAAGGTCATTGTTGAGGGTCCATTCGGTGTCGTGACACCTGATGTTCTCGAAGGTTCAAAGGCACTATTTGTCGTTGGTGGCGTTGGCGTTGCTCCGGTTCTCGCAATGGTGCAACGACTCGTCCCAGATCACGAACCAATTGTTTTATATCGAGCTCACAGTGAGAAAGACCTCGTCCATTTCGAGGAGCTCAAGGCGGCAGTTGAACGTCTGGGCGGCAAGATTCTTACGCTGACTGGCCCGACGGCAAAGTTGGCTGTAAAAGAGCCGTTCTCAGCCAAGGTGCTCACTGCGGCTATCCCTGACGTTGCTCAACGAGCGGTCGTGTTGTGTGGACCGGATCGTTTGCTCCATGCTGCACGCACTGGTTTGAAAGCAGCGGGAGTTCCCGTTGCTCGTATTCACTCTGAACATGTTTGGTGGTAAATCATGAATAAAGAAACTTTTTCGCGACGCGTTTTTCCAGCACTGACCTTGGTTGGTGCAAGCGGCATCTTGTTGGCAGCACTTGATCGGCCAAGTACTGGCATTGATCTAGGTGCTGCACCTCCTATGGGGACTAATGCAGAAGCATCTGTAGGTGCCACGACAACGATTGTTGGATCTGTACCACCAGTTGCTACACCAGCACCCGAGACAGTTGCACCGGCAACTGGTGCAACTGTCACTGCTGCGCCCGAAACAGCAGCCCCTGTGACGGCTGCTCCGGTCGTTGAGACAACTGTGCCGGCTGCGCCTGCCGCATGTAGTTCAACAATTGTTGGTCCGATTATTTCGATGAAGTTTGGACCTGTTCAAGTGCAAGCGTCTGTTGATGGCACCGGTCTCGTGTGCTCGTCGCAAGGAATTCAATGGCCGACCGCTGATCGTCAATCGGTAGCGATCAATAATCAGGCGATTCCATTACTTGATCAATGGGCAGTGCATACTGGAAACGCATCGTTCAATTCGATTTCGGGAGCGACTTACAGCAGTAAGGCCTACAAGCAGTCATTGCAAGCAATCATTGATGGAGTCATTGGGTGAAGACATCAGTTGTGCAACCAGTTCGCCGCTCCGTGCCGATGATGGGATCGGTTGCGAGCGTTCATGTGCATGATGATGCCCCGGTTGATCTTATTGACGTGGTGATTGCTGAAGTTTTCACAGAGCTTGAAAAATATGAAGCGATGTTTTCAACATTTCGTACGAGCAGCGAAATCAGTCGCATTAATCGAAAAGAATTACATTTACTTGAAGCATCTCGTGAAGTCATTGATGTGCTTGATGCATGTTTCTTTCTTGAAGGCGCGAGCGACGGTGCGTTTTCGACGCGGCGGAATGACGGGAGTCTTGATCCCGCCGGATTTGTTAAGGGCTGGGCTGTCGAACGGGCCTCGCGACGTTTTGACGCTGCAGGATTGAAACATTGGTATGTGTCGCTTGGCGGAGACATGCAGATGGGGGATCCTCCGCCACATAGTCATCTGCAGGACGGTTGGAAAGTCGGTATCGCTGATCCCTTACGTATTGGCGAAGTGGTCGCTGCGCTTGCAAGGCAACGCGGAGCTGTAGCAACTTCGGGTTCGGCCGAACGAGGACGACACATCATTGACCCGCGTACTGGAGCGAGTAGTGAATATTGGTCATCCGTGACAGTTACTGGCCCAAGTTTGACGTGGGCTGATGCATTCGCGACGACCGCTTGTGTGATCGGTGAAGAAGGACTCACGTGGGTTCACCGATTTGAGGGATACGCCGCAATAGGTGTTCGGCCCGATGGCACGCTCGTTACAGTGCAGTGCTAAGTCGCTCTTCTTCGCGAGAACGCAACGCGGTATTGACGCGTTGACGCTCAAGTACTTGTTGCAAGGTTTTTGTAGCTTGCGGAATGCCATGTTCCGAGAAAAATGATCGAACATCGGCTTCAAGGTCGGGTGTATTGAGAAACTTGACGGGGTCAATCATGCGGACAATGGTGTTCGTCGGGAACTTCTGTTGGGCCTGTTCCCAATATTGACGGACGAAGTTCCATGCAAGAACACCATTCTCTCGAAGGGCGATGCAGCGAGCCAAGACGAACGGAGCGTTTTGACTCTTCACTTCGCCGCCAACGGCAAAGTTACATGTGCGCAGTACGAGTTCGGGGCTATCAAAATCTGTGAGTGCGTAGAGATAACGCAATTGGTCTTGCGGGTTGGCGGTCGTGCGGAATTTGTCAAGGAAATACTCGTAAGCACTTTCGCCGCTCGTTGATGCGACGACTGTCGTTGCTGCCGCAACTAATTCTGGATGTACTGAATTTGCTTGCTCATGGTGCTGCTCAAGTAGTACTTGACATTTTTTCTGAGCATCCGTGTCATTGCCATTGACCGCCAAAAGCGCGACGAGCAGTCCGCGAAGTTTCGCCCGCAGGTCATCTTCGCCAGATTGTGCCTGCCAACCGAGATCAGCAATGACAGGAGCAACGAGGGTGCGAATACGTTGTTGGAGTTTCGGGTAGTTCAATTCGTCCAAGAGACGTCCGCAACTGCGAAGCCCGATCGCGATGGCTTGCCAAACTGCAAGGTCGCGTTCGTCGGTAAATCCGCTCGCGAACGACACGAAGTCAATTGCGGCCAGTCGTCCAGCGACAACGGCGTTCCATGCGTCGTCGACGAGGCTGTAGCGCTCAATGACTGCAAGCTTGGCCAATTCTGGTCCTTGAAGTCGTGTGAGTAGTTCGGGGGAATAGGCCGCGCGGTAATAGCCAAAACCACCAGCATTGACGACGATTGCGGCGTTGTCATTGGCGACAGGAATTTCTAATGCCTGATCTGACAATAAGTACTTGGTCTCTATGCCGTTGATACGAATATGAATGGGGACGAGCCAATGCTGCGCGTCAGTCAGTAACTCGGGGGTAAAAGAGAAGCGCTGCTGTTGGAGAATCAGTTTCGTCTTTGTCGCGTCAAGGCTCGTCATGATGAGGGGATAGCCGGGTTGCCAGATCCACGAGTCCATTAAATCGCGCACTGGTTCGCCGCCATCGTTAGACACCGCGGTTTCGATGGCATCCCATAAATCCGAAGTTTCAGTATTCCCGTATGAATGAGTTTTCAAGTACAGGCGGATTCCATCCCGAAATCTCTTGGTTCCAAGATATTGCTCCAGCATGCGCAGGAGCGATCCGCCTTTCTGATACGTGAGAACGTCAAACATTCCTTCGCAATCTTGTGCTGACCGAACTTCAAACTCAACAGATCGAGTATTCAGTAGTGAATCAACTTCAAATGCGGCAGAACGTTCAAGTGAGAAGCTTGTCCAACGTTGCCATTCAGTTCGGAAAGAATCGACCGCGGCTACTTCCATGAATGTGGCGAATGCTTCGTTGAGCCAGATGCCGTTCCACCATTTCATAGTGACGAGGTCGCCGAACCACATGTGGGCAAGTTCGTGGCTCACAACATCAGCAACGTTTTGTTGATCGGCCTGAGTGCTCGTTTTTGGATCAACTAGTAAAAGGCTTTCGCGGTAGGTGATACAGCCCACATTTTCCATCGCACCCGCTGCGAAATCGGGAAGTGCCACCATGTCGATTTTGGCATCGGGGTAGGGGATGCCGTAATAGTTGACGAACCACCGCAAGCTTTTCGCTCCGACGTCAAGCCCAAAACTTGTGAGGTGACCTTTGCCAGGGGTGTGCACAATTCGAAGCGGAACTCCGTCAACGTCGATGGGTTCGGTTGCTTCAAGCTTGCCAACCACAAATGCGACGAGATAGGTACTCATGGGCATGGTGTCAGCAAAGGTGACGGCGACTTTGTTGTCTTGTTCGCGAGTGATTGCTACTCGGGAGATTTCTGGCCCATTGCTGATGGCTAAGTGGTCGGGGGAAGCGATGAGCGTTGTGGCGAAGACCGCTTTGAAATCGGGTTCATCAAAACACGGAAATGCACGGCGACAGTCAGTTGACTGCATCTGAGTTGTCGCAACCACTTGTTGTTTGCCTTGATCGTCGACGTAGGTGCTGCGATAAAAACCGCGAAGCTTGTCGTTCAAAATGCCAGTGAAGACGATGTCAATCATGGCTGTGCCGGGCTGTAGTTCTTCAATGAGTCCGATGAAAAGCCGTTCAGATTCTTCATCGAGGCTAAAAGGCGCGGGTTGACCATCAACGAAGACGGACTTGATGTCGAGTTCGATTGAATTGAGAACGATGAAGCGGGTAGTGGCTAACACGTCAACGGTGATAATGGTCTGACCATCGAAGGTGGCGTCGTTCAGATGGGGCTCAAGCGTGAGGTCGTAACGGCTCGGAATGATGTGTCGGGGGAGCCGATATGGATCCAGTTGACTACGGTCGGCGGGCGAATCAATTTGCGAAGAAGTCACGGTCAGAGCGTACTGTGGAAGTTGTTATAGGTGCCATGTCCGCCATCCAGTTTCACCTTTGGGAAACCTGTTCAGTTGGTCGTGAGGGAGTAGCGTAAAGGCTCGTGTCTACGCAGCCAATCTCTGAACCGATTTACGACGTTGTAGGAATTGGCAACGCTCTTGTTGATGTCATCGCTCATGCCGATGATGACTTTATTCTTCAACAATCTTTGGTGAAGGGCTCGATGACCCTCGTTGATACCGATCGGGCGCTGCATTTGTACAAAGCGTTGGGCACAGCCGTGGAGATGAGTGGCGGTTCGGCTGCCAACACGGTTTGTGGAGTCGCAAGTTTTGGTGGCAAGGCTGCTTATGTCGGCAAGGTGAGTCACGATGATTTGGGTGACGTTTTTGGGCATGACTTGCTGGCTGTCGGCGTACATTTCAGTCCCGGGCATCACCTTGATGGAATCCCGACTGGTCGATGCATCATTGTTGTGACGCCAGATGCACAACGAACTATGAACACCTTTTTAGGTGTCTCATCGTTCATGGAACCAAACGACGTTGATGTCTCGGTGGTTGCTTCTGGAAAAGTTCTCTATATGGAGGGCTATCTCTTCGACCGCGATGACGCCAAGGCGGCGTTTCGTAAGGCTGCTCGTGCCGCTCACGATGCTGGTCGTGAAGTATCGCTGAGTTTGTCGGACAGTTTTTGCGTTGATCGTCACCGCGATGATTTCCGCGCGTTAGTTGCTGACGAAGTAGACATCTTGTTCGGTAATGAAGATGAACTTTTGTCGCTCTATCAACTTGACACTTTTGAGGCAGCAGTCGCGGCGATTCGTCGCGACAGTTCGTTGGCCGTTATTACACGCGGTCCCCGCGGAGCGTCAATCATCACTCGTGAAGAAATCATCGATGTGCCAGCCGAAGATGTGCCCCATGTGCTTGATACGACCGGCGCAGGAGATTTATACGCTTCTGGGTTCTTATTCGGGTACACGAACGGTTACTCGCTCAAAGAATGCGGAGTTCTGGGTTCCATTGCAGCTGGTGAAGTTATTTCGCACGTCGGTCCGCGGCCGCTCGTCGAGCTGCATACTCTGTTACCAAAGTTCTAAGGACACATGATGAGTCGTGGCTCAAGTCGTGACATCGCAGAGAAATGGTTACAGGCCGAACCCGACGAAGACATCCGTCGCGAGCTGCTTGAACTCATTAAAGGTTCAGATGAAGATCGTTCAGTTGAAGAATTAGATGAACGATTCGCCGGTCGTTTGATGTTTGGCACTGCAGGTCTTCGTGCCGAAGTTGGCGCAGGACCGTTGCGGATGAATCGTTTGGTCGTTCGGCAAGCAGCAGCTGGACTCGTTGATTACTTGCTTCGTACTGTTGAAGGTTCTGCAGAAGCCGGAATTTTGATTGGTTTTGATGCGCGACGAAAGAGTGATGTATTCGCACTTGATACTGCGCGGGTTGCGGCAGCGCGGGGAATGAAAGCAATGTTGTTGCCCCATGTCATTCCGACTCCAGTTCTTGCATGGAATATCACCCGGCTTGGTGTTGCGGCTGGTGTCATGGTGACAGCAAGCCATAACCCACCTCAAGACAACGGTTACAAGGTGTATCTAGGTTCGGGTGCTCAGATAGTGCCCCCGCACGACACGCTTATTTCGGATGCGATTGAAAGTTTTGATCCGACGCTCATCGCATTAGCGCCCGAAGATTCGCCTTTGATTCAGGTACTGGGAGTTGAGTGTGTCGAGGACTATGTGAACTGGCTTCCATCGGTACGGCTAAGTCGTGATCTTCCCTCCGTCAAAGTCGCGTACACAGCGATGCATGGTGTTGGTGGCGAAACGGCACTCAAGGCATTTTCTGGAGTTGGTTTTGATGTCCCAACTGTGGTTGAGACACAACAGATACCAGATGGCTCATTCCCAACTGTTTCATTTCCGAACCCAGAAGAGCCAGGTGCGATGGACTTGGTGATTGAACTCGCCCAAAAAATTGAAGCCGATGTTGCGTTGGCCAATGACCCCGATGCCGATCGGCTGGGAGTTGCGATTCCGGTAGGCAGTGATGCTTCTAGGGAATGGCGACTGTTGCGGGGCGATGAAATCGGCTGGTTGTTGGGCGACCACATATTGCGCCATACGAAAGGCGATGACCGATTGGTAGTCACGACATTGGTGTCGTCTTCGTTACTCGGAAAAATGGCCCGCCAGCATGGTGTGGCCTTCGCCGAAACTTTCACTGGATTCAAATGGATCGCCGATGCGGTCTTGCGACATCCGAACAAGCGACTGGTTTTCGCCTACGAGCAAGCGTTGGGATATTTAGTTGCGGACCGCCCTCTTGATAAAGACGGAATTTCTGCGGCCTTGGTGATGACTGAAATTGTTGCGTTGGCAAAGCGTGACGGTGTGACATTGCAAGATCGATTAGATGAGATCGCCACTGAGTACGGACAACACGTGACTACCGAGTTGAGCATCAAGATGAGTCCGAGCGAGGGTGCGGCGGTCGTTGAGCAACTACGAGCTCATCCGCCTGAAATGATTGGTGGTCGTCACGTCGCTGGAGTTGAAGATTTTCTTGAAGCCAATTTGTTACGGGTATGGCTTGACGAAGTTGGCGGTCGGGGAGTGCGCTTACAAATTCGACCGAGCGGAACCGAACCTAAAGTGAAGTTGTACGGCGAAGCGGTCGATATGGCCGAGAGCGAATTGCGAGAACTGCTCGCCGCCCTCGCCCCCTAAAAATCCCATTGGGCGCGTAAACACCTCAGAAACGGTGGTTATTTTTCCCAACTCATCGCCGAATGCGAGGTATTGGGCTCTCAATGTTGAATGACACTTTGGAAACCGCAGTTACGTGAAATATTGGCCAGTCAATCAGGAATAGTTTCTCTCAAGCAGACTCGAGAAATTGGATGTCCGGTTTCGTCTCGTGAGAGGTTGTTGACGTCGGGTGAATTACAAACGGTTTTGCCGGGCATATATCGATCGGCTAGTTGGCCCATGGGGCGAGACCAACTGAAAGTTGCAGCGTGTCTCAGAAACCCACTCGCGGCACTTGCGTTTACAACTGCTGGTCAGGAATGGGGTCTGCGTCGAATGCGAGACGAAAAAGTGCATGTCCTCGTGCCGCATGGATCAAGTCCAGAACTCGACGGAATTGTCGTTCACCGTTGCCGCAAGATAGATCCGTGTGATCTCGTTGAGCGAGCAGGTGGTATTCGGATCACAAGTGTCGCGCGCACGTTGTTTGACGTTGGCGCAGTAGTGGGCGGCTTCAAATTGGAGTCAGCTGTTGAGCAAGCACTGGACAAAAAACTTGTGGCATTTGACGAAATTGCTGAAGCGGTTCAGCGCCTGTATCACAAGAGGAGGCCAGGATCTTTGGAGATTCGTCGCGTCATTACCTCGCGGCACGATTGGTCGCGAGCTGTTCAAAGCGAACTTGAGTTGCGTGTGTTGCGAATGATGCGAAAGTTGGGATTTCCGGAACCGACAATTCAACATTCAATTCTCGACAAAGATGGGAAAATTATTCGTTTTGATTTCGCCTGGCCACATATTCGGATCGCCTTAGAGGTTGATCATTCGTTCTGGCACTCGGGAAGTGATGAATCCCGTAAAGACAAAAGTCGGGATCGACGAGCGGCTTTGCTCGGGTGGCAAACGCTGCGACTGACCGAGGACGACGTCAATGCCAACTTGGAAAATGTCCTGTCGGAAATTTTGGTGATTTTGCGCGTCGAGGTTACGAAGTTGGGGAAATGAACCACCGAATTCGGGGTGTTTACGCGCCCAACAAGTTATTCGGCGGTACCGACTGGGACGTTGTCGATGATCTGGTCTAGGTACTCAGATAAGCCGTACCCGACTTTGCCCTTGTGCTCATCACTCACCATGGTCCACTGCGTCATACCTTCACTAATACGCGTGGTTAACCATTCGCCATCCGGAGTCTGGCGGCGATTACGCAATGGAATCAAACTCATCACGTCACCAGTGAAACGCCATTCACGATCGCTGCGGCTCGACTTCAGTACTGCTTCAATCTTGTCGTGGTACGTATCGTCACCCTGGAAAACGGTGGAGATTTCGGCGTGATCGCAGTAGTGCATCTGTCCGTCTTCCCAAACGAATCCGCCGCGGGTTCCGGGACCTTCTTTTTTGGCAACTCGCGACAGCATGAAGCCCAAGTTCTCATCGAAGTTGGCAGTGAGCCAGCGGTAGTACCACGGTGCTTGCCAATAGCGCGGGCCCCACGAGTGGTCACGTAATCCGAAGCCTTTGATTTCCCATTCTTGATCACCGACACGAATTGTTCCGTGGGCTTGGATGAGCTGCTCGTAATGACCTCTCGCAAATTCTTCGCCGGGAGCTTCGTGAGGTGTGTCGGGTTCGCCGCCAAACATGCTCGAGCGCCCTTGACCGGTGAACGTGATGTGCGCTTCGCATTCTGAGTACGGATTGTTTTTGAACGCAGTCTTTGGATCGACCATTTGCTCGGGTTCGGCAAGAACGACAACTTTGCCAGCGAAATCAATTTTGAGTTCTTCAAACGGCTTGACCATGGTCCAAGTGAGGCCACCGGCATCAAGTTGATCGTTGTTTTCAATCGCGGGTCGCTTGAACATGAATGCAACCGAGCCGTCGGGCAAGTAAATGCACACGGTCATTTCGGCCGTGCCCTCATTGGCGCGGTTGCCCATACGGAACCAGCCACCAACTTTGTTCACCGGATCAAAACAATTGATGTACATGCTCTCGTTGAAGTTCGATTCGGGACCGAGTTCGTGCATGTATTCGTCGGAAGGATCAAGTCGTACGCCCATGCGCCCACCGTAGTCGTTTAGAACAGAGTTAATTGCTCCCAGGTGACCGCCACATCGGTAACCGCTTGCCACGTCAGTTTCTTACGTTTGCCAGGGCGTTTGACCTCGAGGTGATCAGGGCGTAACGAGCGTGCGGCGCCATGGGCATCGTGCACCGTAATGCTGCCGTCGCGTTCAACATACGCGATCCGTCCGGTTTGCCAGCGGCCCCGATCGGCTCGGCGAAATCGCACCTCTTCGCCCGCAGTCAGGCCAATGCTGTGCAAGACCGCCGCCTGGTCAACCGAGGATTTTTCGGCGGCAGCTTTGGCCGACGCAGAGCGCGGGGCGGTGGCCTTAGGTGGCATTCTTAACCTTTTCTGTAAACCCGAGCTTGGAGTTTGCGCATACCCGACAGCCAACGATCACGATCGGCGGCCTTGCGTTGTTCGAATTCGGCAACTTGTGGGTGAGGAAGAATGAGGAACTTTTCTTGTTCGATTGCATCAGAAACAACAATTGCAACTTCATCAGGTTCAAGGACATCGCCCGCTGAACGAACGACATCACTAGCGATTCCGGCCCCAGGAGTATCGCCCTGGCGCAACATGTTGGTGTTGACACCTTGCGGGCACAAGCAACTGACACGAATGCCGCGGTCACCATACGTGATTGCCAGTGATTCAGCGAAAGCAACTGCTGCACTTTTTGTCATTGAGTAAGGCATTGAGCCAATTTGGCTAAGTAGTCCAGCTGCCGATGCTGTTGAACAGAAATATCCACGACCAGATGTGAGCCAATCTTCAATCAGATATTTTGCGGCCCAACGGTGGGCGTGAACATTGACATTAAACGCCAAATTCCAGTCGGACTCTGAAGTTGTTTCAATCAGAGTTCCGTTGCCAACTCCGGCATTTGCGAAAAACAAATCAATTCCGTTGCCACCGTTTTGGGATAAGAACTGGCGGGCAATTGCCACTAGTTGCTGATTGCCACTTTCGGTGGAAACGTCGGCAGTGACAGCCAACGCCGAATTTGGGCGTTTGGCATTGAGTTCAGCGGCCAAAGCGGTGATTCCGGCCTCCACGACATCTGAGACCACAACAAATGCTCCCAGAAGATGGAAACGCCGTGCGAGGGCCTCTCCGATGCCTCCAGATGCACCCGTGACGACTGTTCCGGCTCCATGGAATTCCATATGTAGATCGTAGGGGCTAGGTACTGTGCCCGACGACGCCTTGTCTGACCATGTGCAGAAAAAAGACTGAGATACGATGCACTTATTCGTTCGTTCTGTGCGTTACTTTCTCAGTAGCAAGTTGTTCAAGCCGAACGATTTTCTGACATTCCATAACCAGAGGAGCATTCAATGAGCGATACGCAGGTAGCCGATGTGATGACCGAACTTGAAATCAATGTCATCAAAGTTGTCTCCGCCGATGTCATTAACGAGGCTCTCTCGATCATTGACACGGCATTGTCCGACTTGATCAAGCGCGAATTGGTGTCAACTGGCGAAGTCAGTGACATGTTGCTTGATGTTCGCAATTTGTTGACCACCGCGATGCGTGGCTGATTCTCCGGCAACTTAGTTCTTTAGCGTCTTCTTTGGTGATGACGACTTTTCATCAAGAGCCCTGAGCCATAACAGTCGGGCTACGGTTATTGGGCGATGAAATTATTTGGGACAATGTTCGCGGTGGCGCTGACGGTTGCGACGATCACCGGTTGTGGTCGCGAACAGCAGGTCACGGGCATTTTTGATTCCGAAGCCTTGAACACGATGGTCCAGACCGAGGCGCAGTTTGGTGACATTGCACTTGGTTCAGACCCGTGGGAAGTGGTTGTTTGCCAAATTCCGCAAGATACAACCGACCCAATTTTTGATTCAAACGACGTTCGCCTCAATCTGTCAAGTGGCGACATCGTGGCCAAACTTGATCCAGTTATCGCTTATTTCTCTCGTTGGTCGCATGGTCAATATCAACCGAATTTCACCGCTGTCAAGGGCGTTTCGATCAGCGCTGAAGAGAAATCTGATCTGTGTGTCGAGCGTGCCTTAGATCAGGCTTCACCCACGACACGCGGCGTGATGGTGATTGCTAATGCCCAACATTCTGAATCAGCAGTTGGTGGATGGGGTCGGCCTGGTTCACCATGTGAAAAGAATTGTTCAGCGAAAGCAACTCGCCGAGCGGTGTATATCGGAGCCGCAGATTTTATGCCATTTTGGACAGGAAATCCGCCGTTGGATTTAGTTGAACACGAGATGGGACATGCACTTGATTGGCCACACAGCAGTACGTCAGTTGACAACTTTGGTAACGGTGTCTACGACAGTGACATTGACGTGATGAGTAATAGTGCGGCGCCTCGAGATGTCAATGCGGATATACGCAATGCTCCAGGGCCATTGGGTATCAATTTGTATCTTTCGCAATGGCTAAATGACAACAACGTTGCACTTATTGAAAATGGAACAAAGTCACTTGATCTTGTGGCGACCAGTACTGATCTTGCAGTTGATGGCTTGCGCTTAGTGCTTGTGCCGCTGAATAACTCCACAGTTGTCTCCGTTGAATTGCTTCAGGCATCTGGAGATAACCAGCATCTACTCGACAATCGTGTCGTCATCCACCAGATTGAAAGCGCAGGGGAGACTGGCTTTGAGCGTCGGCAGACAGTTTTAGATGCCGACCTTCAAAGTGGTGAATCGTGGTCTGGTGGAAAAGTCGATATCAGCGTGAAGCAAGTAAAAACTAATAATTCTGTGACGACAGCAAGGATTGAAGTACGAATCGCGTCGTAGTTGAGTTATCTCATCAGTTTGACAATGGGACGAACTGCGAGCCCAAGGACAAGTCCGACAAATGCTCCACCAATGACATCAGACGCGTGATGAATGCGTACGAAAGCTCGACTTGTGCCAACAATGGCGGCAATACCGAACCACAAAGGAGCCGATTTCTTTCCGTCTAAAGTTGTCAGCACAACAGCAGCGAAAGCGGCGGCACTGGCGTGTCCGCTCGGGAAACTGCTCGTTGAAGGTGTGCGGACTTCGAAGCGATCATCACCACTCGACGTTGGGCGATCTCGTTTAAAAAGTCGTTTGACTCCTTGATTGACGATCAAAGATTCAGCACCAAGTAGGGCGGCGATTGCTAACGCCTGTGAGGCTCGCTTGCGGCCAGTCATCGCCCGTGAAACTGCGATGAGATGCCACACCACGCTGAAGTCACCTAAACGACTTGCGGCTAAGAACACTCGAGCAGCGGTCTTTGATGAGCGCACGATTTCGAGCAACTGATCAACGCGCTCGTCAAATGCATCAACTGATGGGCCAAAGATTCCAGATCCTGGAGTCGACTCTTCGGCGGATTCGGACATCAGGGTTCCAGAGTGTCGGCAAAGGTGTCGATAATTCGCGCCACTCGTGTTGGATCAACAAAAGGACCAAAGTGATCGAGGTCGCTGTATTCAATGTGATTGCCCTGGGGGAGGCGATCGGCAATAGCTTCAGCGAATCCTGAAGGCTGGAATGGTTCGGGATGTCCACTCAAGACCCACACCGGAATATCAAGTTCGAGCAACTTTTTCCAAAGGTTGGGGATTTCGGGATTGCGGAAGTTTGCTGATTCAAGTGCTGGATCGCACTTGAGATGCACTGTTCCATCTGCGGCTTGAGTGAAACCACCACGCACGTAAGCCTCTAATGCTTCGGGAGTGAAGTGAGTCATCGGCATTTTGTCTGAATAATTGGCGATGGCTTCTTCGAATGATTTAAAGCTCTTCTTGCGACGAGCGGCACCTTCAGCCAAGTTGTTTGGACGATTGGCGGGCATGCGGACGTCATCAGGTTTCACGATTGGTTCGTACAACAACAATCCGCGAAAGAGACCTGGATTTTTGATGGCTGCAATGAGAAGAGTTGCGCCGCCCATTGAATGACCGACACCGATAATGCCACCTGGTTCAGTAATCGACTTCGCGCAAGCGGCAGCGTCTGCACCGTAACCAGCCCAGGCGACAGCCCAGTCCTTGGGTGCCTTCGTGTCGCCGTGACCGCGATGATCGAATGAGTAACAATGGAAACGCTTGATTAAGTTGTCGGCCACTGGCTTCCAGCACAGACCATGAAATCCGTTGGCGTGCGAAAGCAACATGTTGGGGCCAGTGCCACCCATGTCGTACATTTCGACTTTGACGCCGTTAGTAGATGCGACTTTCACGTTGAGGTTCTCACTATTTCTCGAAAGTGAGACTCAGTCGTCGTGGCGGCGACGCTTCCTCCAACCGATAAACAACCGATCAAGAACTACGCCGAACGCAACGGCGACGCTGAGGTTGACCCACTGTCGACTGTTGATTTCGAAGAAAAGGAAGTTTACGGGCATTCTGTCCCGGTTCTGCAGAACGAACGTCGAGAGGATCAGCTATTTTCGGGTTTTTTGACCGATGGTTCACGTGGGAGGCCGAGCAAACGTTCGCCAATGATGTTGCGCTGAACCTGGCTCGTTCCACCAGCAATGCGCCCACCAGGTGCTGAAAGCACTCCGAATGCCTCTGGGCCAACGAGCAGCGAATCCATGCCCGAGATATTTGAGCGCAGTATTGATGTTTCAAACATCATCTCTGTAATCCCCAATTTCATGAGTGACGCGGCCGTTGAAGCCACTGGTCCTTGGCGCTGGGCCATGGCTTTGTAGGCCATTCCCTTCGACAGCAACTTCGCAATCTCTTGACGTTCGGTCGGCGACAGATCGCGCCCTTCGGCAAGTCGGGAAATTGAATCGAGTCGTCGTTCGAGAGAAATGACACTTGTTCCGATGTGGCCACGCTCAGAAGTGAGGACCGCCATGCCCACGCCCCATCCACCATGAAGTGGCCCGAGTAACGCATCAGCGGGCATTTCCACATCTGTAAAAAACACCTCGTCAAATTCGGCTTCGCCAGTCATCTGCTTGAGCGGACGAATTTCAATTCCGGGCAAACTCATGTCGAGCAAAAAGAAGCTGATTCCCTCGTGCTTGGGTGCATCGGGATTGGTGCGGGCCATCAAGATGCCCCAGTTGCTATAGCGACCACCCGAGCACCAAACTTTCTGACCGTTGATGATGAACCGATCACCATCGCGCTCGGCTTTGGTGCTGAGTGAACCTAAATCGCTGCCGGCACCGGGTTCGCTGAACAATTGACACCACACATGATCGGCGCGCAAAGTGGCGTTGAGATGCATTGCCTGTTGTTCGGGTGTCCCGAATTTTTGTACTGCACCACCAGTGAGTACGAGGCCAACCATGTTGAGAACTCCCGGCACTCCAACAAGCGCGCATTCGTACAGCCATTGCCCTTGATGTGCCGCAGTAAGTCCTTGGCCACCAAATTCAACTGGCCAATGAATACCGGCTTTGCCCGATGCATAGAGATGCCTCTGCCATGCCAAACCTTCGTCGACCATGTCGGGAGGGCAAATGGCGCCGTAATCACGTGGAGCGAGATGCTTGTTTTCTGCCAACCATTCTTTGGCTTCCTGAGCGAATTCGTCCACTGTGATCACGATGCGACCTCCCGAAAGTATGAGTGAGCCTTATTTGAAGAAGTTCAAGAACAATGCAGTCTCTTCACCGAGGTTGCTCGGCACCGAGAA
>Ga0209596_1002047_pt1 | contig 16832 bp, 27 predicted proteins | sample M_130807_MF_Meta_FD_187314 | JGI IMG/M metagenome (GOLD analysis project Ga0209596, IMG submission 187314) | Freshwater microbial communities from Lake Montjoie, Canada to study carbon cycling - M_130807_MF_MetaG (SPAdes) (version 2) | ecosystem: Environmental > Aquatic > Freshwater > Lake...
AGCGCAAGGGGGAGAAGGCCGCGTGGAATCACGAAGCGAAGATGAGACTCTTCCTTATCTCTGAAAGTTGCATTAAGTCGGTAGCGAGCGCGACTTCAGCCGCGAGTCCGTACCGCGACCTCTACGACGCTTGCCGTCTCCAGTACGCGGAGCGGGTACACGAGGGCGAGTGCCGACGCTGCGGGCCATCGGGGAAGCCAGCGCTTCCGGGTTCGCCGCTAAGTGACGGTCACAAACACGCTATGGCTATCCGCCGGATGATGAAGGCGCTACTAAAGGATCTTTACAACGAGCGGAAACTTCAGCTGGACGGCGAGCTAGTTACCGAAGCGCCCGTGATCTACCTAATGGCAGACGACCGCGAGCTAGCCGCGTGATCTCCTCTACCCGTAAGGAGAAGAACTACTGCCCGGCCTGCAAAGAACGCACCGGCCTAACACTTCGCGGAATCTGCGAATGGTGCGACACGCCGCTCGTTAGCATCGGAACAGGGAAGCGAGGCGTCGCAAGGAAACTAACCGACGATCAAGTACGCGCGCTTCACGTAGCGCACGCTCGCGGCGCGTCTATTCGTAGCCTCGGAGAACGGATCTACAAGAACGCCGGCTATTCGTCGGCTAAGAGCTGCGCTAACTCGATCAGTAGCGCCTTCTCAGCGCTTGGACTTCAGGCGCGCGACCGCGTAGAGGCAACTAAGAGGGCTTCAACTAAACACGGCAGGGCGCGGCGAGTGCCAAAGGACTCCGAAGACTACCTTCGCTATCGCCGTGAAATGAAAGTAGCGAGCGGCGAGGTTCGCGGCGTTCAATGCGAATCTCCGCGGCTACGCTACCCGCGTAAAGGGGAGAGATGTCAACGGGCCGCGCTAAGCGGCTCCACGTTCTGCTTTGCTCACGATCCAGCTCGTCGAGACGAGATCCTCGGCATCCTTGAAAGGGCTCGCTCGTGACCGTTGAGGAGCGCCTACTAGCGCGCGGCATTGAGCCGACACGGGAGGCGGTCGCCGCGTATCACGTAGCGCAGCGAATAGCGGACAGGATGATCGCTGACCTAGAAGCCGAGAAGCCAAAGAAGAAGCCGGATAAGCCGTGACCGTTGAAGACAAGCTTCGCGCCGCGGGGATCACACCGACCATTGAGGCTTGCGCCGCGTATCGTCTCGGCTGCGATGAGGCGTATAAGGCCGCAAATGGCGCGAAGATCGTTAGAGACGCGACTACAGTGTGGCAACCTAAGAAGCGATGAAGCTCGACCGCGCCATAGACCTCTTCATCTCCGACTGGCGGAGCTACGGACGGATCAACTCGGCGCACACTGAGAGCGCCTACCGTCGCAAGCTCGCCGTTCTAGGAGAAGTGTCCAACCGCCGGCCAGTTGAGAAGCTAGGGAAGGCCGACGTGAAGGACGCGCTACGCACTTGGCCTAATCCAAACAGCGCGCTTCAAGCTCACAGCGTCTATACCGCGTTCTTCGATTGGTGCCTAGAGGAAGACGTAAGGAAGACCAACCCCGCTCGGATGGTTCACCGGCCCAAGAAGAAGCAGGCGATCATCACGCGGCTAACTAGAGCCGAGACGCAGCAGCTCCTAGAGTGGGCGATGACAGCGAACACTACTACCCGCTGGACGCTGTACTTAGGGGTCTGCGCTGGGCTAAGGAATCAGGAGCTCTGCCTGCTGGAGAAGCGCGACCTAGAGCGTCCCGGCTTTATCCACGTTAGGCAGTCCGCGGGGAAGGGCGAGAAGGAGCGGATCATCCCGGTTATCAAAGACCTGGAGCCGATCATCGACGAGATCCTTCAGGTCGGACAGCCAAAGGGAACGCTTCTGCGGGGCCGCGTTCAAGTTATGCCGCAGCGAAGCGACGAGATGCGCGACAAAGCCTCTCCGATCAGCCGTAACGGGATGTACAAGCTCGTCAAGCGCTCAGGCAAGCAGGCGGGCCTTCACGTGCCGATTACGCCGCACACGCTCCGACACGCCTTCGGAGACTTCGTAGCGAAGTACGCAGGATTACGAGTAGCGCAAGCCCTACTAGGTCACGCTTCGGTCGAGACGACCGCGGGAACGTATGTCGACCGCGTAGGGCTAGACGAGATGACCGTCGCTATGAACGGTTTCTCGTTATGGGGGGTATCGGTTCAAGAACGACTACTGGAGGCAGAGAATGGCAAGAATGCGCGATAATGTAGAAACTCGGGACTTGACGAAGGAATGGGACGACAGCCTCATAATGGGCCTTAGAAGGGGTCTGCCGGAACACAGCGGCGACGCTGAAGGGATACTCGTCTCACTAGCCGGAGCGAAGGTGATTCTCACGCTTGAAGACGGCGAGATGATCGAGCTAGACCGCGTAGAGCTAATGGCAGCCTTGCAGCCGCCCTTGCGCGAACTAAAGGCCGCTTGATGGCCTGGGCGAAACTCGACGACCGCTTCCACAGTAACCCGAAAGTCGCGCGGGTTTGGCACACCTGCCCGGGCGCTATCGGCCTCTACGTGATGAGCATTACACACTGCTCGCAGCACGAGACGGACGGCAGGATCGACGAATACTTCATCGTCGGCCTAGTGCCGGATAAAACGGCTAGGAGGGTCGTTGTCGACGCGCTACTTGAAGCGGGGCTTTGGATCACGGTTGAAGCCGGCGCGTACTTAATCCCGGACTATCTCGACTTCAATCCGTCACACGCCGAGCAGGAAAAACGCCGGAAGTCTGAAAAGGCTCGTAAGGCTAAGGGCCGGAAAACTCAGGCTCAGACGAAAGATTCTGTCCGCAAAGTGTCCGCGCGGACAACTTGCGCGCCTATACAGCCGGACAACTTGCGCGCGGGGTCGGACTTGTCCGGTGGTCCCGACCCGACCCGACCCGACCCGACCCGTAAGGAGGGTTCTAACCTTCCAAAGGGTTCTTTCCTTGAAAGTGCTGGCGGCTCATACCTAGAGGAAGTGACCATCGAGGCATCGAGGGGAATGTTTGGATGAGTTATCGAACACTTCAAGAGCAGGGGCGGGTCGAGGTGGAGCGCTCCTACCGCAGCAGGGATCGTCGCTCGTCGGATCTATTCGCTGACGTTGAGCGCTTCATCGCTTCTCGCCGCGAGTTTGACGAGATGCCCGAAGGCGACCCGCACCTTCGCTCCGCGGTTCTCTATTGCCGCAGTAAGGGCTTGCCCGTCGGCGCGATCCTAACCGTCCGCAAACAGATCGAGCAGCGATGGATCTAACAGTGGAACCGGAATACTTGAAGCTCGTCAACCTACTTCACCGCCTAGAGATGAAGAGTCACACCTCGGCCCTCGTGATCGACGCTGACCGCGTATCGGGAGGGAGTGGGACGACAGGCAACCGGCCACCTGGCGGAGCCGAGCGCAAGGACGACCGCGAGCCGGAGTATTGGCTTCGGTCGGTGACTCACTATCGCCGGCGCTTGACTGGAGCGCGCAGCGTCAAGGCCATAATCCTTATCACTGCTGACGTCGAGCGCACGTTGAAGGCGTGGGAGAAGGCACCCGTACCGTCTGCTCCGCTTCCCGGTTCGCCGTTCTTCCGTCGCTACATCGTGGAAAGCGACAAGACCGTAGGCGAGCTGGCAAGGTTGACCGGCGTGAGCAGGCAATACCTTCACCGGCTGAGGGCAGCGTGAAGATTCTCTCCGGTGACTGCGTTGAAGTGATGCGCGGAATGCCCGACGAGAGCGTTGACGCGATTGTGACTGATCCGCCGTACGGACTCGGCTTTATGGGTAAGGCGTGGGACGACCTGCCACCGGGGTTGGAGTGGGCGCAAGAGTGCCTACGGGTTCTAAAGCCGGGGGGTCACCTGCTCGCGTTCGGCGGGTCGCGGACGTATCACCGTCTGGCCGTTGCGATCGAGGACGCGGGCTTTGAGATCCGCGATCAGATGATGTGGCTGTACGGCTCCGGCTTTCCTAAGTCGCTGGATGTGTCGAAGGCGATTGATAAGCGAGGCGGCTTGGTTGCTTGTTTCGCGGAGTTCAGGGATGCGGTCAGGGAAGCGATGAAACAGAACAAAGTAAGCAGGCAGGAGCTGCAAGAAGCACTTGGAAATCAAATGCTAAGCCACTACCTAACAGCAGCATCGCAGCCAGCAGTCCCAAATCTACGCGACTACCGAATCATCAAAAACACTGTCGGATTAGGCTCAGAGTTCGATGAGCAGTTCAAGGACGAAGCCGAGCGGGAAGTCGTCGGCAGGGGCAAGAGCGCCATCGCTAATAAAGACGAAGGCCCGCGCCATACTGTCGGAGCGTCTAAGGCCGTCGAGTTTGACCTAACCGCCCCCGCTACTGGGCAGGCCAAAGAATGGGACGGCTGGGGTACTGCGTTGAAGCCCGCGCACGAGCCCATCGTCGTAGCGCGAAAGCCTCTCGTCGGAACGGTCGCGGAGAATGTGTTGAGGTTTGGGACGGGCGCGCTGAACGTGGACGGCTGCCGGATAGGGAGTGATGGCGGGACAGCTAAAGGCTCATTCCCGAAGGGCGAGAGCAACGGTATCTACGGCGACGGCATAAACGGCGCTTGCGAAATACGGGACATCGGCGCTGGTCGCTGGCCTGCAAATCTGATACTCGATGGGGAGGCGGGCAGGCTACTAGACGAGCAGAGCGGGGAGGTAGCAGGCAAAACTTCGCAGAGAAACCTTAGTGCTGCGAAGCCGGGGATGTATGGAGTCGGAGATGGCACTTGGAAGCCGTTTACTGAAGGCTTCAACGACACTGGCGGCGCGTCTCGGTTCTTCTATTGCGCTAAGGCTGGGAAGGCGGAACGCAACGCCGGACTAGACGCCTTTGAAATCAACCGTCCTGATAACCGAACTGTGACGGGCATGGGAACCTTTGAAGAAAAGGGAGTTCAACCGCAACGCAATCATCATCCGACCGTAAAGCCGATCAGCCTTATGGCCTACCTCGTGCGGCTCGTCACACCGCCGGCCGGAACAGTCCTCGATCCGTTTCTCGGCTCCGGCACAACCGGCTGCGCAGCCGCATTAGAAGGCTTTGACTTCATTGGCATAGAACGCGAGCCTGAATACATCGCCATCGCTAAGGCGCGGATAGCGTGGTGGGAGAAGCACAAGGGCGACGCTCAGGTGAGCGACATACTTTCAGCAGGTAAGAGCCGCGATGAGGTTGAGGACGCAGGGCAGCTAGACCTACTAGACGAAGCCGCATAGGTTCCGTCCGATCAGAGTGTCAACCTAACCCTATCGTCGCACTCGTGCGCGATCAGCTACCGCAGACCACGATCCTCTAAGCCTAAACACCTAGAGGCGCGGTAGCCAAACGTAAGGGAGGCAGCCGTGAAGACCTACGCCTGCCACAAATACCAGAACGGATGCACCTGTCCCGAATGCCGCGTAACGATCAACGCGATCAACGCACACCGGCAGGCCGGTCGCTATCCCTTCAATGCAGAGGGCAAGATAAAACCGCTTCGATCTATTCAACCTAGACAGCCGTGGGATCTCGCAGCATAGGAGGACTCAATGCTCATCGACGTAGACCTCGGGAAGCGGCAGGTCTTCGTCAAAGGCCGGCGCTTACATCACGGCCTAGTCGGAGCAATAGCGATCACGGCAGGGCTCGTCCTCGCAGTTCACGACAGGAAAGACTTCACTCGCTGGATACCAGACGTTCTAACCCGGCCAACCCCTCTAAAGAATGGGCCGCGATGACTAGACCTATCTGGCAGATGACCGACGAAGGATTAGCCGTGACCTTTATCCCCGTCTACGACGACAACGGTAGAGATCACGTCGCTATTGCAGTAGGCAAACCGACACCGCGCGTTCTAGTCAGCCTGCTATCAAGCGAGGCTACGGAGCGGGCGACAGCGCACATCGCCCTAGCGATGGTGGCTCACGACAACTTGGAAGCTAAGGGCTTGACGTTTAGGAGTGGATGAGATGGCGAAGACGAAACTAAACGAGCAGACGCACAAGGCAATCGTCCTAGCGGTACGCAAGGGGAACTACGTCGAGACGGCGGCAGAGGTAGCAGGAATCACCGCGGCGACGTTCTATAACTGGATGGAGCGCGGCGAGGCTGACGCTGAAGCCGGAAAGCAAACGATCTTCCTTGACTTCTTTGAGGCTATAAAAAGGGCGAAGGCAGAGAGCGAAGCCATCGACCTGGACTTGATCGCTGACGCGGCAGGGAAGGGCAACTGGCAAGCGGCAGCGTGGAGGCTAGAGCGCCGCTTCCCTACGAAGTGGGGCAAGCAGGAGAAACTTCAACTGGAGCACTCCGGCAAGATTGGCGCGGCGGAGATGACCGACGCGGAGCTGGACGCTTTGATCGCTGGCTTCGATGGCGACGGCAACTAAGGTCAGTCAACTAGAAGCGAGGCAGGAGCGCGACCGTAGACGCTGCGCCGCGGCTGCTGACTTCTTCATCGAGCGTCACTGTCTGATCGAGGAGCCGGACGGAACCGCTATCCCGTTCACGCTCTGGCCCTTTCAGCGTGACGTAGTGACAGCCTTAGAAGCCGGGGAGCCGGTGATAGTCCTTAAAGCGCGCAGGCTCGGCCTTAGCTGGCTAGTCCTTTGCTTTGCCCTGTGGCTAGCGATCTTCAATCAGGGGACTCGTATCCTCGTTCTCTGTAAGACCGAAGGCGACGCGACCGAGCTGCTCGACCGTATCCGCCGCACACTTGAACGTATCCGCTCCGATCCAGCCAGCCAGCACATCCTCAGTCGCCTAGAGCGTCCGGCGAAGGAGCGCGACGCGGTAAAGACCCTTGACGTTGGAGCCTCGACTATCCGGGCGCTTGTCGGAACGCCGGCAGCGGCCCGCTCCGAAACAGCAGGACTTGTGATCGCTGACGAGTTCGCCTTCCAGTCAAGAGCGGATGAAATCTGGCGAGCCCTAACACCGACCATCGACGGCGGCGGACGCCTAGCAGTTGTCAGCACCGGCAACGGCCCGGACATCGGCGGCGGAACCGGCGCGGAGTTCGCGTCGCAGTGGAACCGCGCGGTCAGCGGCGAATCAACCTTGACGCCGTTCTTCTTCTCGTGGGACGCTAGGCCAGACCGCGATGAGAAGTGGCACAAGCGAACGCTCGCAATGCTAGGCGACCTGGAGCGCTTTAAGACTGAGTACCCGTCGAAGCCTGCTGACGCTTTCACTAGCCCGGATACCGACCTTGTCTACGATCAGACGCACCTAGCCGCAGCAGTAGCGCTCGGCAAGCAGTATGACGAAGGCGACGCGCCTTCCGGCCCGCTATGGCTCGGCATTGACTGGGGCGTAAACACTCACGCTCTGCTCGCCTACCGAACCGCAGGCGGCGGGCTGTACGTCTTCGCTGAAGTGTTCGACAGTGGCCGCGACCTAGCAGTGACTACCGCCGCGATCCTTAGAGCAATAGCCGACACCGGGCAGCGCGCAGAGTTTGAGCGCTTCGACGCAGCGGAGCCCGTGATCCACACAGAGTTTCGCCGGCAGTTCAAGACCGCGACCGGCTACAACCCGCGCTGGGGTTCGATCCCTTTCAACAAGTACAAAGAGCTGGCCGTGAAGTACGCGACCTACCTAATGCGCCGCAGTCACGCGCACGAGCCGTCAGCAGTCCTCGCCATTAGCCCTACCGGATGCCCGGAGCTGATCCGTCAGATGAGTCGCCTAGAGCGAACCAGTGACGGCAAGGTGCAGAAGGGTGACGATCACGGCGCAGACGCCTTGCTCACCTTGACCGCAGAACCTGGCGAGCAGTTCGCAAACGTAACCGTCACCGACTAGGAGCTTCCTATCCCTAACTTCGCATACGCGCTCCTAAGCGAGCTAGACGCATCTCACGAATGGCCCTTGAAACGGGAGCGTCACGCCTTAGCAAAGGTGCAGCGTCGCCGCGCCTTCTACGAGCAGGACGAATCAGTAATCCGTTCTCTCGCTAACTGGGACATCCGCAGCCAAACCCTCTTCGTCGGTGACAGCCCGCGCCAGTACATCATCGACCCGCTCGCGTCCCGCATCGCAGAGGGCTACGGCGACTTCCTCTTCGGTGAAGACGTAGAGATCGAACCGGCAGCCCTCGACGGGGTAGAGGCCGCTAACGATCACGCCTTCCTGGAGAGCATCGTTGACGAGAACCACCTAGAAGCGGAGCTATGGACAGCGGAGACGCGCTGTATCAGCGAGGGCGAGGTTTGGTGGCACGTCTACGTCGACCGGGAAGTAGCAGACGTTCCGCTAGTCGAATGGGTCAGCCGTACTTCAGTGACGCCGCTGTACCGCGGGAACCGGCTCCTCGCCGCGGCCTTCGTGACGTGCGTAGCCGAGACAGACGACACCTACTACCGCCTCGCAGAGATCCACGGGGAAGGGATCGTAGTCAACGCGCTGTACATCGGGACGGCCGACAAGCTCGGCAGGCGCGTCGACCTAACCGCCCTACCTTTGACCGAAAGCCTCCTTCCCGAATGGCTGACCGGCCTTCCGATCCTTGCGGGAGTGGTGAAGAACGGCTTTAACATCCGCGGCAACCTCGGCTTTAGCGAGTACGACCGCATCGAAAGCCTTCTCCTGGAGCTAAACGAAGCGCGAACCATCGGCTCGGAGAACGCGAGGCTGACCGCGAAGAAGCGCCTCTTCGCTAACTCGTCGATCCTAGCGACTGACAGTAGCGGCGGTAACGCCTTCCCCGTAGGCGAGGACATCATCCTTACCGACACGGGCGGCGGGCCTATTGGCGGCGGCTCAGACAAGCCTCCAGTGACCGCAGTGGAATACAGCTTCGACGCTATGCCCTTGATCGCGCATACGCAGGAGGTTGAGCGCACAATCCTAAGCCGCGTCGGACTTGTGCCGCAGTTCATCGGAACAGACGTACAAGGACAAGCGGATAGCGGGACAGCGCTACGGCTTCGCTTCCTTCCGACCGTGAACGCTGCGAGGGCTAAGTCCCGCGAGTGGGAATCGAAGCTACCGCTGATAATGATGCTGGCAATGCTTGTAGATCAGATGCCGCTAGAGATGGGCGGCTTCGGACGCGAATACCTAACCGCAGGGCTCCGGCCTTCCGTGAAGCTCGGCAGCGTCCTACCGACCGATGACGCGGAGCAGGTACGCAACACTTCGCTCGCCGTCTCCTCGGAGATTATGAGCCGCGAGACAGCCATCGCAGAGCAGCATCCCGAATGGGATCAGCAGGCCGTTCTCGAAGAGATCGACCGAATCCAAACAGACCTTTCCGGCGCGCCTGTCGTATTGCCGCCGGCAGTGCAGTAAGTCAAATCCACCGAAGCCCGCTAGGTGCTCGCATCGCTGCGAGTAATAAAACGCGCGGGACTGAAAGGACGTACCTATGTCTGACGACGTAGCAGTAGAAGAGGCCGTCGAAGAGACGGTAGAAGCGGTTGAAGAGGTCGCAGAGACACCGGAGACCGTGACTATGAGCAAAGCTGAAGCCGACGCGCTACGCCGCGAAGTAGCGGAGCAGCGAAAGACGGCTAAGAAACTCGCAAGTGCAGCAGAAGTAGCGGAGCGCAAGCGCCTGGAGGAAGAGGGGCAGTATCAAACCCTCGCGTCTCAGGCGGAAGATCGCGCCACCGTTGCCGAAGCCCGCGCCAAAGAGCTAGAGCAGCGTCAGCTCATCTCGCAGGTTGCATCGCGTCTAAAGTTCCGCGACTCCGCAGATGCCGTCGCGCATCTGAAGGATCGAGGCATTGAAGCCGATGATGAGGCAAGCGTAGAGAACGCACTAGCTGCGCTCGCTACCGAGAAGTCGTATCTGATCGAGCAGTCCATCCCTACAAGGACGGGCGGCTCTGTCACCTCGGACGCGCCTCAGACCGTGACCATCGAAGCGCTTCGGGGAATGTCCCCTACGCAGGTTGCGGCCCTTGACCCGGCGGAAGTTCACCGGGCGCTATCCGGCTCATAACGAGCCTTCAATCCCTAAACCTAAAGGAGTCCTAGCTAATGGCTTTGACTAACTTCATCCCGGCCGTATGGTCGGCTTCGCTACTGACGAATCTTCAGAAGAGCCTCGTCTTTGGCAACCTCGCAAACCGTGACTACGAAGGCGAAGTCGCCGGCGCAGGTTCGACGGTCAACATCAACGCAATCGGCGCAGTGACGGTCGGCTCATACACGAAGAGCACCGACCACAGCGTGCCGGAGACTCTGACTTCAACTCAGAGCATCCTCGCCATCGACCAGCAGAAGTTCTTCAACTTCTTGATTGACGATGTAGACAAGGCCCAGACGGTTCCGAAGGTAATGGAAGCGGCTATGGCCGAAGCTGGGTACGCGCTCGCCAACGATGTAGATAGCTACATCTCTGGCCTTCACGCCTCCGCCTCGTCGTCAAACCTCGTCGGTTCGACCGCTACGCCTACCGCTCTCACGAGCGCGAACGCTTACGAGTCGCTCGTAACGCTGTCGAAGCTCCTGTCGATCAGCAACGCAAGCAAGCAGGATCGCTGGATCGCGCTTCCGCCGCAATGGATCGCTCTATTGCTAGCTGACAGCCGCTTCGTAGCGTCTGGCGCTCCTGAAGGTGACGCTCGCCTCGTGAACGGCCTTGTCGGTCGCGCCGCTGGCTTCAACATCTACGAGACAAACAACACAACCATCGTCTCGTCCACAAAGTACAAGGTGCTCGCCGGTACGTCGCAGGCAATCACCTACGCAAATCAGGTCGAGTCGGTAGTTGCTTACCGTCCTGAGCTGCGCTTCGCAGATGCCGTTAAGGGTCTGCACATCTACGGCGCGAAGGTAGTCCGGCCTGAGTGCCTGGCTTGCGCCACCGTCACCTTCTAGTCGAAGGTTTCAGCGACGCTCCGGCGCTACTCGTCTGAGTAGCAGGGCTAGGCAGGGTTCGACTCCCTGCCGTCGCTTTCAGTACCCGAATAGAAGGAGCCGACTTGCCTATCACCGTCTACTACTCCGCCGCCGCGACGCTCCGCGACGAGCTGGGCGTATCCTCCGCGGTACTTCCCGATGACGCTGCGAACCGTCTAATCCGCAAGGCCGAAGGCGAGATCGACCGGCTAATCGGGGTAAGACCGACCGATGACACTACGGGCCGCAAGGTAGTGCAGGCTGACGTGGACGCTTGGCAGTGGACAAAGCTCGGCAGGGCCACCGTCGTTATCGCCGCGGCGCTCTACTCCTCATCGGAGGGAATCGACCTACCGCAGTGGGAACGAGTTAAAGGCCCGGACTTTGAGTTTCAAGGCCCGAATCACTCCACAAGCCGCGAAGCCCTCAACGAGTTAGATCAGAGCGGCCTACGTCGCTTGACTGGCTCCGCTCACGGCAGGGTTCCCGGACGCTTTGATTCATTCCTACGAGCTACAAGACACGGGGGGCCATAAGTGGCTGACAACGTAAGCATAAATGCAAGCGCTGGAACGGCGAGCATCGGCACCGATGATGTCGGCGGCGTTCAGTTTCAGAAGGTCAAGATCGACATTGGCGGCGACGGCGTAAGCGTCCCGCTGTCGTCCTCTAACCCGCTGCCAGTTACGACTACCTCTGCCAACACGGTCGTCACCGATGGCCGAACGGTAGTCACGACCGCCGGCACGCGCGTCGCTTTGGCTTCTTCAACGGCCTGCAAGGAGGTCGTCATCACTGCCGAGACTGACAACACGGGCATTGTGGTCGTTGGTGCTGCGGCGACTGTCGTGGCTGCCGTTGCCACGAGGCGTGGCGTTCCTCTCAGCGCGGGTGATTCCATTGCGCTTCAGACCGACAACCTCGCGGACATTGGGCTTGACTCTACGGTCAGCACTGATGGCGTGACTTACGTGGCGTTCTCCTGATGGCTAGTGTTACGAAGGTTCCGTTCAGGCTTATTGACTCTCGGGTGTTCTCGTCGTCTACGACGTATGCGATGCCTGCGTTAGCTAAGATTGTGGTTGTTGAGGTTATTTCTGGGGCTGCTGGTGGTCAGGGCGGCGGTCGTCAAACTGGCACTACAACTTCTGTTGGTGGGTTGGGCGGGTCGGGTGCGGGTTTGCATCGCTTTACGTTGAACGCTAGTGAGATTACGTCGCCGGTTACGGTGACTGTTGGTGCTGGTCAAGCTGCCGGTGTGGGACGTACTGGGTCGGCGGGTACTGGTGCTTACCCGTCTGGTTATGGTGGCGATAGTATCTTTGGGACGGTTGGGACACCGGGCGCATGTGGCTGGGCGTCTAACACTCAGCAGCGCAGCGCCGTCTTTATTCCGGTTAGTACGTTGAACGGTGTTGGTGGTGCTGCCGCTGCCGCTGGACGAAGGGGCTGGTACAACGGTGGCGGTGGTGGCGGTGGTGGCAGCGCAACGGCTTCTAGTGCTGCCGGTACTGCTGGCGGCTACGGCTCAACCAATACGGCCGACCCTTTTCCGCCCGGATCTGACCTCAACCCGACTACTGGCGGTGGTGGTACTGCCGGAACTTCCGGTGGTGGCGCTGGTCAAGCTGGCTCTACTTTCCTACGTGCCGGTGGTGGCGGCGGCTCATACATTGCTGGTACTGGCGGCGCTGGCGGAACGGGTGGCGTTGGTGCCGGTGGCGGCGGGGGCGGGGGAGCAAACAACGATAACAATGGTGGCGACGGTGGCGTTGGCGGAGCAGGTCAAATCTCTATCTGGGTGTACGGCTAATGAGACACGCACTAATCAAAGACGGCACAGTAATCAACGTCATTATGTGGGACGGCGAATCACCATACGATCCTGGCGAGGGCGTCACGATCAAACCTTGTTCTGATCTAGTTGGTGGCGGCTTCACTTATGACGGCAAGAAGTTCACGGCCCCGGAGCCAGTAGAGCCGGAAGCCAGTCCGTTTCAGGGCTTACGTGACGAACTAGCCGCCGCTACTTCCACTGACGAAATCAGCGCTGTAGTTGCGCAGGTCATTGACGCACTAGAGCAATAAGGGAGGCGCCGTGACAAACGCGACACTAACCACGATCACGGTCCCCGGCACAGTAGACGCCTACGGCGACCCGGCCTCCAATACGTCAGCGTGGACAGGCGCAGTCAAGGGCTACCTAAAGCGCCCACGCATTGAGCGAACCGGCACCGACCTAGAAGAAGATCGCAAGACCGACACCTTCGTAGCTAACGCCGCAAGCGCCCGCACCTTGATCGCCGCAGTAGTCGCCGGAGCCGACGCGCAGGCCGCAACCGTAACGATCATCGACCGCAGGCAGGCAACGCAGGTCACAAACACTTACCGCGTCAAAGGATTAGAGCTGATCGCCGCGGGAACGCCGGCAGATAGCGTCCGCCTAGTCCTTCGCCGCGAAGAGCCGTAATGGCATCGCGGGAACCGTTCCCCCACGATAAGCTCGTAGAGGAGCTAGCGCGAACCTTCCGCGACGTGCAGCGCACACTCGCCGCGCAGATCCAGTCAGCGATCAGTCAAGGTCGCCTGGAGTACGCCGCAGAGCGCCGGATGCAGTACGCCGCAGTCCTAGCAACCCTTGACCGCCTCGGAGCGCAGACCGACCCGCTCGCCGCTAAGTCTGTCTCGGACGCTTTCAAGGAAGGCGCAGGAAAGACCGGCGCGCAGATCAGCGCTCAGGCGGGCTTCGCGGTCAGCGTCCCGTACTCATTCACCGGGGTACAGCAGGACGCTATCGAAGCGCTCCAAAGGGAAGTCGTCGACAGGCTCGGCATTAGCCGCCGGATGGTAGGCCGAAGCGTCGAAGACCTCTACGCAAAGGCAGGCCGCAGGGCGACCGTTAGGGCGCTTCTAGGCGCAGATGGTAGCCCGCAGATAGCAGCGCGCCGCTTGAAGGCTGACCTGCTTAAAGAGCCTTACGTGAAGCGGCTCATCGAGCAGGGCGGGACGGGTTTCGTTGACCGCGCCGGCAAGAAGTGGAGCCTCCAAACTTACTCAGAGATGGTCGTCAGAACTACAACCCGTAACGCAGTCATTCAAGGTCAGATCGCAAAGATGGCAAGCCTGGGGATTAACCTATTGCGCGTCAGCAGTCACGCCTCGGCTTGCAAGCTCTGCATCCCGTATCAAGGCCGCCTTCTAAGCATCGACGGGTCGATCACGGAGTACCTCGGAGAGTCGGTCGCGGACATCTCAAACGCACCGACCTATCATCCAAACTGTCGGCACACCGTTATTCCAGTCGTCGCGGAGTACGATGTAGAGCGTCTAAGAAGTGGAGGAATGGTCAATGCCTGACGTTAAGTATGTAGGGCTCGCCTTCCTAACTAATCGCGGGATTCAGGCAGTATCAAAGGCGGTCGGAGAGGCGGCAGCAGAACTCCAAGCAGCCGCCGTACCGATAACGCCGTTTAAGACTGGAACGCTTCAAGCGTCTATCCACGTTGAAGGGCCGGACATCAGAGGCAACGAGGCAACGGCAAGAGTCTCAACCGGCGGCGAGGCTTCGGACTACGCCATCATCCAGCACGAGGACACGAGCCTAAACCACGGAAACGGCAGACAGGCTAAGTTCATCGAGCGACCACTGCTCGCTTTGACACCTAAGTTTCAAGACAAGATCGCCGCCGCCGGGAGGGATGCGTTCTAATGCCCTACCACATCGTCGAAGAACTTCAGACCTACTTAATCGCGCAGGGCGTAGGGCAGTCACCGTCCGCTACACCTTCAGCCACTATCCCTTCAATCTGGATTCAGCCTCGGGACGGCGCAAGGCTTCCCGGTAAGCCGCGCGGAACCTTCACCGCCGCGCAGTCAAAGGTCGAGACAACCACGATCACCATCGTAGATACGCAGACCGGAAGCCCGATGAACGGCGCGCTAGAAGCGTACCTCGACGAGTCCTTCATCGACATCATCGTTCGCTGCAAGACCGCAGCTCCCGGCAAGCTCGTACACCGCACGATCAGAGGGCTACTAACTCCAGTAGGCGATCTAAACGGGAAGCATAACTGGACGATGGGAAGTATCAACGTGCAGTATTCGACCGCCTGGAGAGCAGAACAGCCTCTTCCCGCAAACCCGGAGTCCGACGTACAGACCTATGACCGCGTAGCGAGTTATCGCTTCGGGGTTCGCCGCACCGCACTCGCATAACCCTCCGCTACGCCGAAAGGTCGGCCCGCGGTTATTCATCCCCCTCGATCAAGGAGATCGCGTTGTCCGTATTCCTGAAGCTGCCCGATACCGTCGGCGTAGCGCCTAAGTACATCGTCAAAGGCGGCGAAGAGGTAGAGAATCCTCGCGCCGGCGAACTGGAGCCGCTTAGCAGTATCGGCGTCCCTATCGCTATTCCCGTAATGAACGGGAAGGAAGTTGTCGAGCAGAGCAGCACTTACCGAATCAAGCCCGCCGAGAAGCTCGGCAAGGGCGAATGGGCGCGCATCGTTCCCGGTACGCGGAGCGTTGAGGTCGATCACGCAGGACTAGCAAATGTTCTTATCCAGCAGGCCGGTTACGTGGAAGATTCCGCGTCCGGTAAAACTCAGACCCCGGAGGTCAAGTAACTATGGCGACAGTCATCGAGAGCGGTATCGGCACAATCAACTACGGTCGCCAGTCAGCGAAAGGCACCATCGCTACTGCTGCGACAACTACGGTCGGTTACGATCAGCCAAAGTGGAGCGGCGGGCATCTAAGCCCTAACAAGAAGCTCGGAGCCGCGGAGTACATCGACGGCTCACGCTTCGGCTCACCGTCTACCTACACCGATTCTGTCGGCGGCGAAGTCGGCTCGTTAAGCCTTCAGCTTCAGCCGGAGAACGCGGGCCTTTACGCCGCCGCGATCCTCGGAGTGGACACCGTTACCGGCTCGTCAGATCCGTACACGCACACGATTAACTCCTCGGCAGGCACCAGTGGCCAATGGGGTACGTGGTGGCAGAAGGTCGGCTCGTCAGTAGGGCCGGAGCGCCAGTACTTTATGGACTCCAAGATCGCAAAGCTCGCGCTTAGTTCGACGTTCTCCGACAAGGTTCTAAAGGCCGACATCGACATTCAATCGCTAACGGCCGCGACAACCTACGCGACCGACGCTGCTAAGACGCAGAACAGCTCCGATCCGTACTTCCACACCGAAGCGACCGGCTCGTTTAGCGTCGACTCACTCGTCATCGGCGAGGTTACGGAGTCGATGCTGGAGGTCGATACGATGATGAAGCCGTTCTACGGTGACAGCATCGCACCGGCGCAGCTCATCGAAGGCAAGGGTCTGATTTCTAAAAGTATGAAGACGATTGTCACCGATGACACGCTCGGCAAGTTCCGTAAGGCCGTCTACAACTCAGCGGCCCCGTCGTCAAGTACGGCAGTCAACGCGGCAGTGTTCTACGCTGCGATGACGGAGACGTACACGCGCTCCGCAACGCGGACGCTGACCGTCACCTGCCCTCGCGTAGCGATTGACCCGGCAACGATGAACGTCGCGCCGAAGCCCGAAGGCGGAGAGATCGAACTGACTCTCGGCGGAACTGCGCTGAAGAACGGCGCTACCGCAGCCCTAACTATCGTCGCGCTGTCAGCCGACGCGACCACCTACGCCTAATGGCAGCGCCTAAAGGCGCTTCTAAGGCGGGGGCGCAGAACACGAAGATCACGGTCGCAAGGTTTGAGTCGGCAATGCTGCTCCTGGAGGAGCTAGTTGCGGAGAATACCGACCTATTCATCGGCAAGATCCACGAGTACCGCGAGAAGCACCGCGCGGGAACGGATAGAGCCCTATCACCGGAAGAAGCGGCGCAGGTTGCCGCCGCGCTGTCAGTCGCTATGGCTGACGAGCGCGATCCGGTGCAGGTCGCCGCCGATGTACAGGCGTCAGACCTACGCGCCTACGATCAGCCGGGACAGACGGAGATCCTCGTAGCCGCTGGCGTAAGTACCGCGCCGGCGTTCATCAAGGCCGCACTACGT
>Ga0209596_1002049_pt1 | contig 16825 bp, 9 predicted proteins | sample M_130807_MF_Meta_FD_187314 | JGI IMG/M metagenome (GOLD analysis project Ga0209596, IMG submission 187314) | Freshwater microbial communities from Lake Montjoie, Canada to study carbon cycling - M_130807_MF_MetaG (SPAdes) (version 2) | ecosystem: Environmental > Aquatic > Freshwater > Lake...
AAAATACTATTATGAATAAACATCTTTTACATTTTTAATGAAAAAATTATTCATATTAATAATCTGTTCTTTTTTGTTTTCACAACCGATGAAAGCGCAGCCCATTTTATTTAAAAAGCTGTGTACATTATTATCTAAGGATATTTTAGCTAAGGCAAATGAGGATTTAAAATCAACGCCAATTACAGTAACTGCATTTCACAGTGATCGTTCAGCAGGTGGCAGGCATGATTTTTTTTCAGAAGCTGATTATTGGTGGCCAGATTCATTAAATCTAAGTGGTCCTTATATTCAAAAGGACGGACAAACAAATCCAGCTAATTTTTCAGAACATCGGCTAGCCATGATTCGTTTCAGTCAAATGGTGGGCAACTTAACATCTGCTTATCTTTTAACCAAGGACAACAAATATGCGTTTAAAGCGATACAACATTGCAAAGCATGGTTCGTGGATACGGTAACCAAAATGAACCCTTCTTTATTGTATGCGCAAGCAATCAAAGGTAAAGTAACGGGCAGGGGCGTAGGAATCATTGATATGATTCAAATGATAGAAGTTGCACAAAGTGTCATGGTTTTAGAAAAGCAACATGCAATTAAAACTGCCGACTTGATTGAAATCAAAAAATGGTTTCAAAAATATTTACAATGGGTGACCACTCATCCCTATGGCATTGATGAAAGAGAAGCCAAAAATAATCATGGCACTTGTTGGACCATGCAAGTGGCAGTTTTTGCCAAGCTAGTTAATGATAAATCACTACTTAATTATTGTGACAACCGTTTTAAAACACTACTACTTCCTTCACAAATGGATCCAAATGGCAGTTTCCCCTTGGAGCTTAAGCGCACCAAACCTTATGGGTATTCGCTTTTTAATTTAGATGCCATGTATACATTAGCGCATGTGTTATCTACCAAAGAAAATAATTTGTGGGCATTTAAAACAGCCAATGGTTTAAGTTTGAAAAAGGGCATTGAATTTTTATATCCTTTTGTCGAGAATAAAAATAGTTGGACACTGCATAAGGATATCATGTATTGGGAAAATTGGCCTGTTGCCCATCCTTTTTTACTGTTTGGTTACGCAGCCTATGGTAATCAAGATTGGCTAACCACTTGGTCAAGGCTGGAGCACTTTCCAACGACCGCCGAAGTTATCAGAAATTTACCGATAAGAAATCCTCTTCTTTGGATTACTAATAATTAAACATTTAATTTTAACCATGAATAATAATATAATGAAAAAAGCATTACTGTTTTTAATTTTAGTTTTTACTTTGGGTATTACGATATCCAATGCACAAAAAAACAGCAAACCCAATATCTTATTTATTGCGATCGATGATTTAAAGCCCGAACTAGGTGCGTATGGCAATAAGATGGTGAAGACACCCAATATTGATCGTCTTGCTAAAATGAGTACGGTGTTTATGAGCAACTATTGTCAACAAGCAGTTTGTGGACCTACACGTGCTAGTTTAATGACAGGTATGCGCCCTGACTATACAAAAATTTGGGATTTAAAAACGCAGATGCGTGATATGAATCCAGATATATTAACCTTACCACAATACTTAATCTCACAAGGATATAATGCCGTGGGTACTGGAAAAATTTATCATCCAAGTAGTGCCATTAAACAAATTGATCCTGTTTCTTGGAACCTACCTTACTTAATGCCTGAGGCGGCTGATTTTGCCAATGGTTTGGGTTTCCCTGCGAATAAGCAATACCAAAAACCTGAAAATAAAGCATTGTTTTTAGTAAAAAGAGAAAGGGTACAACGTGACAATGATGATGAAGAACCTACCAGTATTAAAGGCCCTTCCACAGAATGTATTGATGTTCCGGATAATGCCTATGAAGATGGCGTTATTGCATTACTTGCGAAAAAAGAAATGGTGAAATTATCAAAAAATGAAAAGCCCTTTTTTATGGCGGTTGGTTTTCATAAACCACACTTACCATTCGTAGCACCTAAAAAATATTGGGACATGTATGATCGTGCGAGTATGCCTTTGGCTGAATTTCGTGAGCACGCAAAAGATGCACCAGAAATTGCATATCATAAATCAGGAGAGTTAAGAAATTATATTGATATCCCTGAGTTCGCTACTTACAACCAACCTGGCGCACATGTTTATTTAAAAGAGGAAAAACAAAAGGAATTAATTCATGGCTACCTTGCAGCAGTTTCCTATACGGATGCGCAAATCGGTATTTTATTAAATACTTTAGATTCATTGGGTACTTTAAAAAATACAATCATTGTATTATGGGGTGATCATGGCTGGCATTTAGGCGACCATGACCTTTGGGAAAAACATACCAACCTAGAACAAGCTACGCGTGCACCATTGATTATTGCAGGCCCAGGCATCAAACCTGGCAAATCTAATTCCTTGTCGGAGCATCTTGATATTTTCCCTACAATTTGTGATTTAGCAGGACTTGCAATTCCTAGCCAATTGCAGGGTAAAAGTTTAAAGCCGATTATGCAAAATAATGCAGCATCTGTAAAGGAGTTTTCTATAAGTCAATATCCTAGGAAATTAAGTAAGGATGATTTAAAAAAATCAGGATATACTAGTGTAAATATGATGGGGTATAGCTTAAGAACAAGCAAATATCGTTTCACTATTTGGATGAATAACTTTACCACTAAAGATGCATTTAGTAATGAAAAGGTTTTTGCTAAAGAATTATATGACTATACCAAGGACCCTTTAGAAAAAGTCAATGTTTATAATGATAAAAATTATGCAGATACTGCAAAAGAAATGTATAATAAAATGATTGCCTTTTTTAAATCACAAGAGGGGAAATAATAATTTCTAAAAATCAATTGCCATGAAGTATATTAAAATAGTATTTATAGCTGCTTTATTTTATGCAAGCCCATCGTTTGCGCAAAAATCAACTAAGCCTAATATTTTATTTATAGCAATTGATGATTTAAAGCCTATCATAGGCGCATATGGTAATACATTTATTAAAACACCCAATATTGATCGTCTTGCAAAAAGAGGCACCACTTTTTTAAATAACTATTGTCAACAAGCGGTATGTGGGCCTACCCGAGCAAGTTTGTTAACGGGGATGCGTCCTGATATTACACAAATTTGGGATTTAAAAACCCAATTACGTGACGTAAGTCCATCCATTGTTACTTTACCGCAATACTTAATTACCCAAGGGTATTCAACACAAGGCATTGGTAAGGTGTTTGATCCTAGAAATGTAGACAAAGATATTGACAAAGTATCTTGGAGTGTTCCGTATCATAAAACCAATAATAAATATTACGATCCAGCATATGGAGAACCGGCACAAGGCAGATACCAATTACCGGAAACTAAATTATTGTCTGAAAAATATATAAAAGAGGCATTGGCAAAAGGAATGACCAAAGCTGAGGCAAATGAAGAAGCGAATATTAAAATAAGACCAACAACTGAAGGTATTGATGTACCCGATAATGCTTATAATGATGGTGCTAATATTTTACAAGCAAAAGATATCTTAGCACAATTAAGTAAAAAACAGGAGCCCTTCTTTTTTGCTGTTGGCATCGCAAAGCCACATTTGCCATTTGTAGCACCTAAAAAATATTGGGATTTATATAAAAGATCTGACATTGTTTTGGAACCGTTTCAAGAGCAAAGTACAAATCCAGTTTCAGTAGCCTATCATAATGCAGGTGAAATTAGGGCCTATACGGATATCCCTGCTGATATTGCAGTAACCCAACAAAAAGGTTTTGGACTTGCACTTTCAATTGAAAAACAAAAAGAATTGATCCATGGTTATTATGCAGCTATCTCCTATACAGATGCATTGGTTGGCCAATTATTAAATACCATTGATTCATTAGGGTTAGCTGAGAATACCATTATTGTTTTATGGGGCGATCATGGTTGGCATTTAGGTGACCATAATATTTGGTGTAAGCACAGTAATTTTGAACAAGCAACACATGCACCACTTATTATTTCATCACCAGGAATTGCACCCAATAAAACAAAGTCTTTTTCAGAACATGTTGATATTTTTCCGACACTATGTGATTTAGCGGGCCTTGCGATTCCTACACAGGTTCAGGGTAAAAGTTTAAAGCCAGTCATGAAAAATCCAGCAACATCAGTTAAGGAATTTTCGATTAGTCAATATCCAAGAGCTGGGGCGGATGAACAAGATAGCCGTATTGAAAATACGCCAGCAATTATGGGTTATTCAATTCGGAATAGTCAGTACAGATATACCATTTGGATGAAAAATGCATTTAGGTCAACAGTTCCTTTTAATGCTGCATCAATCATCGGGGAAGAATTGTATGATTATAATGCAGATCCATTGGAAAAATATAATGTGGCCAAGGATAAAAAATATGTAGCTGTAACAAAAAAATTACATGCAGAAATGATCGCTTATTTTAAATCACAGGAATCAAAATTGGCTATCACAAAAAAATAAAATCTCCCCTTATATAAATTACTTAATCTATTCTTATGAAAATATTAAAAATCGCACTTTGTCTTTTTCTTTTAAATTCAACTGCTTTTGCACAAACCAAAAAGCCAAATATCATTTTCATTTTAGCAGATGATTTAGGTATTGATGGTGTGAGTAGTTATGGCGCAGATTTATTTAAAACGCCCATCATTGATAAACTAGCGAAGGAAGGCATAAGATTCTCCAATGCTTATACAGCTCCTTTGTGCGGTCCTTCAAGGGCAATGATTTTAACTGGCAGATATGCTTTTAGAACCGGTGCGGTGAATCAAGATCAAACTGGTGAATTTACACCAGCGATGGAAACCATGATGCCGAAAATTTTAAAACAAGCTGGCTATACGAGTGCTATGATTGGTAAATGGGGTCAATTGCCATTGGGCCCTAGTGAATTTGGATTTGATGATTATATGCATTTTTTTGGTAGTGGTGTTTATAGAAGCAGTGATAAGAAAAAGGAAAAATACATTTTAAACGGACAGGAAATGAAATTGGGTGAACAGGAATATATGCCTGATCTAATGCATACCCACATGGTTGATTTTTTATCTAAACATACTAAGGACCCTTTTTATTTATATTACTCTTTAGTACATGTGCATGGTGAAATTATCGCAACACCCGATACTAAACCTGGTACCAACGATTATCAGGGTTTGTATAATGACAATATTAGTTACATGGATAAACTTGTAGGCAAGTTGCTTAAAACATTAGATAGTCTTAAAATAAGAGATAACACACTTGTTGTTTTCTTTGGTGATAATGGAACGGCTGGTCAAGCTGCTACTATTGGTACTGTGAATGGTAAAAAAATTATCGGTAAAAAAGGAACGATGCAAGAGGGTGGAAGTTTAGTGCCACTCATCGCGAATTGGCCTGGTGTAACGCCAAAGGGCGTTGTTTCCAAAAACTTAATAGATGCCTCCGATTTTATTCCAACCTTTGCTGAAATAGCTGGAGCGCCATTACCTGCAAATATTAGATTAGACGGAACAAGTTTTGCCAAACAATTAAAAGGAAGTAAAGAACCAACACGTACTTGGATTTTCACTGAATTAGGCAATGACTGGTATGTACGAGAAGCAAATTGGAAATTAAATCGCGCTGGCCAACTATTTGATATGAGTAATGCACCTTTTGAAGAAAAGCTTACAGCAATAGATGAAAAAACCAAACCCGTCAAAGATAGATTACAAGGTATTTTAGATGGTTTAAATCCTGGAGCTGGTATTTTAGACAAAGGAGATGGCACTGGGAGACATGCGAATAAAGCTAAAAACAAAGCAAAAAATTAGGCGCTAAAATATTCCTTTTATGAAAAAGCAGTTACTACTTATTCTATTGTGTTTCACCATTATTCAAACAACCCAAGCGCAGTCAAAGCAAATAGTTAGTGCAGATGGCGTTGTACTTGATAACCCTTATCTGCATGTGAATCAAAACAGCACAAGCTATACATTAGCAAACAATAACAATATTGGTACAAGGGTGATTGCTGCATTAGATGAGGTTGTAATCAAAAGTAATAAGGGCAAACGTACACTTTTGCGTGGGCAAGTATCGGTATTTTTGGAAAATGAATCCTATGAAATTTCATCTGGAAAATATTTCGAAATTGGATTTAAAAAAAATCATCCACCACTTACAGCACCTGAACAATGGGTGGAGCCACAAAAAAATACCATTGTTTATGAGGATGCACAATTTCGCATCTTTGAAGAAAGATTAGAAGCAGGAGATATTCGTGATTTACATAGTCATGCACAGCGATTAGTGGTGCGGCTTAATCTTGTTCAATTAACGGATCCTAGATTAAATAAAGAAGTAAAAGAAGGCACAGGTATTCAAGTACCCAACACCGTTAAGTTCGCAGAGCCTGTGGTACATGCCGTTAAAAACCTAAGCAAAATACCTTTATTCAATATTGTAATCGAGTTTAAGATTCCTCATTAGTGGAATTATTTGCTGGTATTTCTAGGAAGCTTACACTAAGTCTAAAGCATAACTAAAATAACAATCTGTAAGCAGGTGTTTGAAAAGATTGCACCATTTTTAAATCAGAGGAAGTATAATAATAGGTTGGGTGTATCCATACTATATTTAAAATATATTTTATTGCTATTTTAATATAATTTTAAGCCAATCAATTTTAAAAATAAGTACTGAAAAGTTTTAAATTTAAAAGAAATGCTTAGAAAGTTAACACTATTCGTATGTTTAGTTTTATTGAATACTTCCCTTCATGCCCAATTGGACATTAATTATAGCTATGAAGGAAAAGCAGATTCTGTTAAATTGAATTTTGCTAAAACAGAATTTTCTAAATACCTCAAGGTTGCCATATTTAATAGTCGTATTGTTCAAAACGTTTTTAATATTAAATTAATTAAAAAAGGGGCTACACAAAATGGATCCTTTAGTTATACCATCAATTCCAATGGGCGTTTAGTAAATATGATTTGTGTAGGGGAGGATGAGGCTGCTATTGGCCATGCCATGTATACGATTTTAGAAAAATTAGGCTTTCAATTTGATATTACGGGAGTAGTGGTGCCCACTGTATTTAAAACAGCAATATTCAAAAGCGATACCCAATCTATCATTCCTTTTACACGCTGGAGAGGCATCAGACAGCATGTTAATTTTCCTATGGACATTTCCTCTTACCCACTAGCCGAAGCAAAGGAGTATCTAAACAATTTAGTTCGAATGCGTTTTAATAAAATTGCAATTCATAGTTATCCTAATTTATGGCATGAAGTAAATTTTGAGGATAGTGTTGACTATGCTGGCAATTTTTTTTATGGACGACAACATGATATTCCGAATATGCAAATTTTCACCAATCATATTCGATTTAATGATAAAATATTTAGTATTCCAGAAATTGAAAAAAGGTACGCTAATACCCCTGTAAAAAGCAAAATGGCTATTGCTTGGATGCGCTCTTTAATTGAGTATGCGCAGTCTATTGGCCTCCGTGTTCAAGTATCCATTGAGCCTAGGTCAAAAGGGGATATTCCCCTAATTACACGCACTGTAAAGTCGGTAATTAATAATTATCCGAGTATTGATGAACTTGAGTTAATCACGGAAGAAATGGGTGGCTGGGGTGATGCAACTACTAAAGCGCAAGTAAACAAAATTGCGGTTGCACAATTTGGCGAAAGTATACTTCAAGATACAATGGTGACAAACGTAATAAAAAATAGTCAACCCGATTTAGATGTTTTATTTTTTCAATTAGGACGAAATATAACTGCACTGAAATTACTAGAAAAAGACCAAGAAATTATTTCACGTTCTATCAAATTAAATTTAGGAATTTATTGTGTCATTAATGATTATGCGAAAGTTGCATTTTATATTGCAAAAAAATATTTACCTAATAATTCAATTGCTATTATGCCTGGTCATGGTAGTAAAAGAGTCGCGAACTATTTGCCTAACTTAATACCAATTAAATCACAAATCGCACCTACTACAATTTATTCTTGGATTGAATTTGACGGGCTTATGTTTACACAACAAAATGCAAATGAAGGTATATATGATTTAATGAAGTATCTAAAAGAATCAAATGGTGCGCAACAGCAAAATGCAATTTTATTTAATCATTGGAGAACTGCGGAAAATAGAACCTCTGCTAGATATGCAGCCTTAAATACTTTATATGGCCCCATCCCGCAATTAGATTTTTATAAGCAGTATGCCGAAAAGCTACAAATCAATAATGTTGCAGCTTATACAAAAGCGATGCAGCTGTTAGAAAAAATTGATTGGATAGCTACCAATGATTTACCCAATATTGGTTTTTGTTGGGTAGGCGCATGGCGCGAAGGTGGTCCCTATACATGGATTAGCAGTAAGTCTTTAAAAAACGTACAGGGTTTATATAGTCAGGTCAATTTTAATTTAAAAAAAGCCTTATATAATGTTGGCAGTATTTCGGGTAGTAGTTATTTATCTTTTTTATTAAATAGATCTGAAGCATCAAAGTTATATCTAGATGCTTTTGAAAAAGGAATACAAATTCAAAATATAAAACAAGATAGTGTCGGAAAATTCTCTTCAGCACAACAACTTAGTGCTAGTGTAATTTGCAATGACGCGCTCACGATTTTTAATAAATATTTACAAAAACATGTGGAACTGATGCCTGATAGAGGTTGTGAAGGCACGCTTATCAACTTTTGGCACGCCCCAATTTATGGGCTAAAAGTGATTAGATATAAATACGCGGGTATTCCAATTGATGCAGATCCAGTTATTGAGAATAGGAAGGACGCACCCCCGTTACCTATTTATTTTAAAAAAAATTAACAGCATAACTACTTAGCCTCCATAATTTTCATGGGAATATTTTTATTGAACTTTTCAAGTACTAAGCCCTTTTGTTGGGTATAATTACCGCTAATTTGTTTGCGTCCTGTTACATTCACTTTAAATTGCACCTCCCAATCTTTTGGCCAAGCAGGAAGCATATAAGTTTGTCCTTTTTCACTTTGTACTAACATGGCTTGTAAAGCGCGCATGGTTATATTCCCATGATCTTGATCAGGCACCCAGTCATAATTGGGACCCCAAAATGCAGGAAAGCGACTCCCGTTATGTTTATTGCTAAAGTTAGTACGCACCATTTTTTTTGCCTCCTCCGTTAATCCTAATAAAGCAGCATTTACTGCATCTTGTTGCCAACCATTAAATGCAAAGTCGGATCTTTTATAAAATGTATTGATGGCAACTTCTAAATTAGGTTTCCCAACGCCATAAATTCTGTAAGGGAATACAGCATATAATTGTGGATCTTCAATGTTCATTCTTTTGCCTAAGTTTAACCCAGATGATAATACCCAACTTCCATCATCCGCTTTTTCTTTTGGCAAAACAGGCAGCATCGCTAATAACTGATTACAATTTTGTTGAAATTTAGGATCCTTAATTACAGTTTTATACTCCTCTATTTTTAAAAGTACCGCATTTAAGCCATCAATTTCAGGTGCTGGATTAACCATCCCTTCAAAATAGGTTTCTAATGACTGTGCTGGTTGAATAGATAATTTTCCCGCTGCATCTTTTTTGTAATGTTGGGAATAAAATGTAATTATTTCTTTAACAAAAGGAACAAATTTATTTTCGAATAATACTTTATCATTAGTGAATTCGTAATAGTCAAACATCATTTTACATAGCTCTATGCCACTTTGCCAATAGTATCTAATGTATTTATTTTCTGAAACACCATCTTCATATTTTGAGCGATTCCAACCATAATTATCATTTAAATAACTACCCCAGGGCGTAATTGTTTCGGGAAAATAGGCGCCTTCGTGTTTAAAATATTTATGTGTTCGATATTTTGCCAATGGAATTGCATTGATATACATATCAAAAAAGGGCTTCATTAATTCAAAATCACCACTATAATACATCGCACTATAAGGTATTCTTGTATTTTGGAACCAAAAATTAGCCCCCCATAATCTAAAGTCAGCATCTAATCCTACCTCTTTTTTATCAACCAATGTTTCATCGGGTGCTACAGTAAATATGGAGCCATTAAATTTTATAGGCATACCTCCTCGGCCTGCACAGGCATTCAAATATCTTTGTAATAAGTACCCTTGGGAAATTTTGTAGGTATTATTTGAATCCTGTTTAGAATGTACGATTATATAATGTTGATTCCAGTATCTATGCCACCATTCCATATGCTTTTGATACTGTTCGTTTTTATTTAAACTTTGGATTCTTTTATTTATTACAAGAATAGCTTGAGTCCATTTGCGAATGTCAGGTGTTTGTTCTTTTAGAATTGTGATTTGGAAATCAAATTTATTAATCGGCAATTTAGTTTCAATAACAAATTCGTTTTTCGTAATAAAAAAATTTCCGCTAACCAATGCGCCAAAACTTTGATGTAATAATGGATCTTTACCTATCTTATTGAAATCGGTAATGTTTTGATTGTCTAATGTTAATTGCCATACAGAACTTTTATTTTGGTGCGCCCATATTAATGCATTTGGCTGCATTAATACAGTATCCTTTTCCTTCATAAAGGGGGTGTCCCTAAATGCAACGCCATAGCCACTATGGCGGTCATGTCCTAAAAGTAAAGTTGATTCTTTTCTCCATAGCGCATTAGTCACTTGTACTTTTACTGGAAAATTACTACTTCCTTCAAATTGAATCACCGGGTTATTTGCATCTACATAACAATGTATGTTTATATTTTTCCCGTCTTTATTTGCTTTAATATTAATAACACCATCTTGTACTGTAAGTGTTTGTGAAAATTGCCTTGCATCCAAAATATTGGGTGTGATGGTTACATCTACTTGCCCAATTTTTAGCAATCTCCCAATTTCACTATAAGCATCTGTTTTAGAAATGAGAAAATGAATAGTGCCTAATGTATCTACCCATACATTACTACCTATATCACCATTGCCCATGGGCATTGATCCCAATTGGTTTTTACTTTGTGTCTCATAAACTACATTGTAGGGTGTTAAGGACGGTTGCGCATTAACTTGAAAAGTACCAATAACAAATAACGTAATAATAATTAATTTATGAAACCACTTTATCATTACTTTCTGTATTTGTCTTTGTATAATCCCATTTTATCAAACGGTACAGGTTGAAATCCTGGTATTTTTTCAAAAACAATTGAATTGCCTTTTAACATAAAGTTGCCATTTTTCATATCCACAAATCCGGGATCTTCTTTTGTGCTAAAATTATTATTTTCCTTTGCTGTTGCAAATTCGCCACCCATTAATTTTACTAGTTGTTCTGGCCCACCGATGATGACATTATCAGAAAATTCATTTCCCCTAGAACGCATACCCTGCCACTCTTTACCTTCAACAATGACGTCGAGATAAGGTAATAAGGATGGGTATCTTGTTGAATAAGGAGGTTGGTCAAACTTTATTGACTCGGTTAATCTTTTTCTAAGAATTCCATTTTTGCCAAAATATTCAGCTGCTTGATTTTTTGCCCAACTATAAAATTGTGCTGATATGACAAAACTATTTGAAAGAGGCTCAATGATAATATTGTTTTTCATCTTTAAATCCCATCCTCCATTACTAAATAAGGTACCATGACTTACCTTTAAATCATAAAATACGTTTCCATAAACGGTTACATCAGTGGAAGCATCATCGCAATAAATGCCCATATTCATTCTATTCGCATTGCCACAGTGATGAAAATAGTTATAGCGAACAATATTGCCGCGATTACTTGGGTCTCTACCAATATACCAAGGGGAGGTATCATCTGAATTAGTGGTTACATCATGCACATTATTGTATTCAAAAATGTGTTCATTACCATAAACAAATATTCCTTGAGATTCTGAGTTATAAACTTCATTGTGCGAAACCAAATTTCCACAGCCATTCACGTTAATACCCGCCCATAAAAATTTATTCCTCAAATTGTAATCATGCACCTTACAATTTTCTACGACATTGTTGCCGTTGATTAAATGAACTTTACTTCCGCCACTTAAAAATATGCCGCCACTTCCTGTATTATACACATCACAACTTTGTATGCGATGATTGTTGCCTGCCAATCGGTCCCAGCCAGTATTGTTGTAAATATGATTTTGAAAGTCTCCAATGATTCTTGATACAGCCACACCTTTGTAGTCGTCAACGGACATATCCTCTCTTAATCTTAAAGCACCTTGTCCCATTACAATACCAGTATTGCCCACATTTCGAACCGTGCATCCTATAATAGTATTGTGATTACCACGTTCCATATACATACCAATACCCCTTGAAACTTCAAACGTGATTCCACTTATTATTACATTGCTAACGCCTTCCATTGCTACAATTGGTTCTTCAAGAATGGAAACCATGATTGCAGCATTATTCATATCCGTTGGCGGCCAAAAGTATAAGATACCTGATTTTCTATCTAAATACCATTCACCTGGGGTATCTAATTCCTCAAGTATGTTGATGGCAGCATACTGCTGAAATTCCCTACCGCTCCCTATTCCATATAAATGGGGCGAAGCTAATTGTATTGTTTTTTGTACAGTATCAATTGACTTTACATTTATATAATCATCGGCGTAGCCATAATTGAAAGTACCACTCAACCATATATCCTCTTGTCCTTGCCATTTTGCATGTCGCGCATCTGTATATTCAAATTTTCCACCTCTATTAGATTTGTCCAAACTTCTTGGAACTGATCCCTTGTCGATGACTTTTCCTATTTTGACATATCCATTATTTGGATATCTAGCAAGCGTCATCGGATTTCCATTAAAAAATAATTGTAATGGCGCCGGCGTAACTGCAATGGTATGTCCAAATTGCTTATGAGTTCCAAAATTAGTTATTCCGATACTAGGTAAATTCACCTGTAAAACATGCCCAGCAGCATTTTCATTTAACCTTTTGATGATTGTTGCATCTTTAACTTTACTAAACGAACTTGGTTGAATGTTTTTGCCTCCTGTAATTGTTACTGAACCTATTTTATCTGCTTGCCATGTAATTTCTTTTCCAGCTTGACCACTGTCTTGTTCGTTTAATACAAAAGTGCTTGTTAAATTATATTGCCCAGGTGCAATATGTACAGTGATCGCTTTTGTATTTTTTGCTTTATAATTTTGTACTAATTTTTGTGCCGCTGTTAAACTTGCTACTGGACTTTCCATACTTCCATTATTTTTATCATTCCCTTTTATGGATACATAAAAATTTTGTCCAAAAATCGCAGATGAAAAAGTCGTAGCGATAATTAAATATTTCAATTTAATAAATTGCATAAAGTATTTTTAAAATTTTATAAAAGTTAAGATTTGCGTGTAATTCAATCTTTGCTAATTCAAATATAACGGGCTTTTTGCTATCTAAATGATGCTTTATTCAATATGCTAAAAAAGTACATAATTTCGCTTTTGCCTTCAAATGTAAATCAGTGGTTCTCAATAACTTTAAGCCACTTGTGGGTTATTCAAAAAAGCTAATTATATCCTTTTTTGGCTAGCGTTATAATTCAGCGGTTTTCAGTAACTTTAATTGACGTATTTGCGCGCTATGAAAAAATTAAATGCTATTCTTTTTACTTTACTATTTGTGTTTATTTTCTCCGCTTGTGAAAAAATTGATATTCCCTCTGAAGTACAAGAGCAAATGGCGCAATTGCCAGATGAAATAGACTATAATTTTAAAGTAAAGCAAATTTTATCTGACAAATGTTTTGCTTGCCATGGGCCTGATTCAAAAAAGCAAAAAGCAAATTTAAGGCTTGATATTAGTGATATTGCCTATAGCCACAAAGGTGAAAATGGGTATAAGGCAATTAAGCCAGGTAGTATTGCGAAAAGTGATTTGGTTCGCCGAATTTTAAGTGATGACCCACACACAAAAATGCCCACGCCAGAATCTAATCTAGCACTCACCCCCTATGAAAAAGCGGTACTTATTAAATGGGTGGAGCAGGGTGCAAAATACAAACCGCATTGGGCCTATGTAGTTCCTGAAAAAGCAGCTATCCCGGAAATTTTAAATCCAAATTGGAAAATTAATAATACGGTTGATCCTTTTATTTATCAAAAGTTAGAAGAACAAGGTTTAAAACCTGCACCACAAGCAGATAAGCTAACTTTAATTCGTCGACTTAGTTTTGATATCCGAGGTATTAGTCCTTCGGTTAAAGAAATCAATGATTTTGTTTCAGACAATAGTCCAAAATCGTATGAAAAATTGGTGGATCGTTTTTTAGCAAGTGAACATTATGGGGAAAGGATGTCTGCTTACTGGTTAGATGTTTCAAGATTTGCCGATAGTTATGGCTATTTAGACGATAAACATTATGATCAAAGTCCTTGGCGTACATGGGTGATTAATGCCTACAATAAAAATTTACCTTTTGATAAATTTATCACCTGGCAGCTCGCAGGTGATTTGTTACCCAATGCAACTCAGGAGCAGGTTTTGGCTACTGGGTTTAATCGTAACCACAAACAAAATTCAGAGGCGGGTATCATTGAAGAAGAATTTAGAATTGAATATGTAACTGATCGAACAAATACCTTGGGCGCATCTTTAATGGCAACAACATTAGGTTGTGCTAAATGCCATGATCATAAATATGATCCTGTTAGCCAAAAAGATTATTATTCCTTATTTGCATTTTTTAACAGTACGTTTGAAAAAGGGGGACCCAATTATGGTAATAATGATATGGTGGCTGGACCTACTTTATTGCTAACAAAAAAAGAAGAAGAAATTAAAATTCAAAATTTTAAAAAGTACATCAATCAATTAGAAGCTGATTATAAATTAAATCAGGATAAATTTACTACGTTAGCTATTCAACAAGGAGATAAAAATATTGAAGCATCCCTTCAAAAAATGGTGCTAGCAAAATTAAGTTTTGATAAAATCAATGAAAGGGATTCTAAGCATACATTTTTTATCAATGAAGCAAATCCATCCATAAATGCCAATTTTAGAAGTGCTGAATTTGGACAAGGTATTAGTGGCCATTCTTTAAAATACAATGACGAGACCATGGTTGCTTTTCCGCCTGAAAAAATTGGAAATTTTGAAAGGTATCAACCATTTTCATTTAGTCTTTGGTTAAAAGTTCCTGAAAATTATCCCTTAGCAACGGTTTTTCACAAATCGGATTATCATAGGTATGGTTATCAAGGCTATGATTTGGTATTGAAAAATAACCAATTAAATTTTAGGGTAATTCATAATTTTCCGCATGATGCAATTAGCGTTTTATCTCCCCTGCGTTTAAAAACAAATCAGTGGTATCATATCGCCATTAGCTATAACGGTAACAGTAAAGCAAATGGTGTTGAAATGTTTGTGAATGGAGAAAAGCAAACAAATCAAGTAGAATATGATCATTTGGTAAAACATATAAGATCATTTCCAAGTATACATAAAGGAGCAGTCTTACCTGGATTGGTTTTTGGCCTAAGAACTTTAGATAGGTCAATGCCTAAAGGGGAAGTGGATGAATTTTATTTGTTTAGTAATACATTGAACCAACCCCAAGCTAAATTTTTATTTCAGCAAAAACAATTCCTATTAAAAGGAGAAAAAGAAGATTTTGCTAAATTAAATCCAATATTATATGATGCGCGTAAGCAATTGGCTGATTTATATGATTCAATTCCAGAGGTCATGGTGATGGGTGATTTACCTAAGCAACGGCCCACTTACGTATTAAATAGGGGGTTGTATACTTCTCCAACTACACAAGTATTCCCAAATACACCCAATGCAATTTTACCTTATCCCGATCATTTACCAAAAAATAGATACGGATTGGCACAGTGGTTATTTTTGCCCAATCATCCATTAACCAGCAGGGTAGCGGTTAACAGAATTTGGCAAATGATATTTGGGAATGGATTTGTAAAAACTTCTGACGATTTTGGTAATCAAGGCGCCATGCCTTCGCATCCAGCTTTATTAGATTATTTGGCTGTTTGGTATCGTGAAAATGGTTGGAATACCAAAGCACTTCAAAAGCTAATTTTTATGAGTGCTGTTTATCAACAATCCTCTTTGAACGATGCTGCTATGGTTAAAAAAGATCCTCAAAATATTTATTTAAGTCGTAGTCCCCGTTATAGGTATCCAGCTGAAATGATTCGTGATAATGCTTTAGCTGTGAGTAATCTATTAGTTCAAAAAATTGGAGGCCCTAGTGTTTATCCATATCAGCCTGATAGTTTATGGGAGCAGTTAAGCGATAAAGCATGGAGGTATAAATATTTGCAAACGGAAGGGGAGGGATTATATAGAAAAAGTATTTATACTATTCGTAAACGAACAAGCGTAGTTCCATTTATGCAAATATTTGATGCCGCCGATCGGACAGTTTGTACGGTAAAACGTACGGTTTCTAGCTCACCCATGCAATCTTTGGCTATTTTAAATAATCCGCAAATGATTGAGGCTTCTACACATATAGCATTTAGGATGTTGAATGAAGCAGGAATGGAATTAAAGGATAAATTAAATTTCGGTTTTTTTATAATAACTGGACGATATCCAAACGTAAAAGAATTAAATTTATTAGATAAAATGTATACAACCGAAAGAGCACAATTTATACTGCATCCTGATAAAGCGAATAAATTAATTAATATAGGTTACCTGAAACCTAAAATTAATAATAATATAGAATTAGCAAGCTTTGCTTCAATTGCAATGGCATTGATGAATACAGATGAATTTTTAACAAGAAAATAATTGGCATGCAGGAATATTTAAAATTGAAGTACCAACAA